>JACCDW011499047.1_pt1 | contig 31065 bp, 43 predicted proteins | sample 7449781 | NCBI WGS metagenome assembly JACCDW01 (sample SAMN15323449, study PRJNA562643) | freshwater metagenome | isolation source: river surface water | place: USA:Blue River Watershed | collected 2017-08-18
ATATGACCGTGTTACCGGTGATCCCAATTTCACTGATACAACTATCTTAGGATATTTTGCCAGCGTCGGCACAGTATCAAATACCTATATTGATAGCACACAAGTATCTACCGGTGTTGTTGGATTCACAATCCCAGAAAACCGCTACACAGGTAAAATTGTGCCCAATGCACGTGATAAAGTTGTTGCAACCTGCGTGACTTTCCAATGGAGCCAAAGCAGTGCAAATACAGCAATCAAAGATGCACACCGTTTCCTAGTGTTAGAACGTTGGGAACCAGGTGTTACACCAGGTGATCCAACAACTGAAACCGTTGCGCAAGGCGGCTTCCAGACTCTAACAGTTTAAGGAGGGCCGGCTAATGGCTAATGTAACCCTCAGCGTAACAGAAACCGCTGTTAATGTAAGCACAACCTTAAGCAATATCACTGTTACAGACAGTGATGGTGGACAAACATTCAATGTAACCACCACAATGAGCAATATCAGTGTTACTGCACCAGTAACCAATGTTGTTGTTGCACAAAGCGCAGGTGTAAGTCCGGCTGACGTAAGAAACAGCATCAGTGCTGTAGATGCTGGAGGACTTGGTTCATTCAGTTACAACAGTTTTGATGGTGTATTCACTTACACTGGAGCCAGCAACAGTGATGTAAGAAATCTATTCAGCAACACCAGTCCTATCTTGTATGACGCTACCACAGGTGCGTTTAGTTTTGATCCAAGTCAAGCTGACAGTGTTTATGCTGATGGCAATATCTCTGGTAACGTAACAATCAACGTGGCCAATGGCACAGTTCATACTGCAACATTAACCAGCAACGTCACAGGCATCAGCTTCTCAGGTTTGAATGCTGGTGGCAGTGTTGTGTTAATTTTGACACAAGGCACAGGCGGTAACAAATTATTAGACACTGATACCTATATTAGCAATTGGGCCAATTGGCGCTTTGTTGGTGATGCCACAACATTATCAACCAGTGCAGGTGCCGCTGATGTGTTAACAGTGCTGTATGATGGCACATATTACAATGCAAGTTTGGTAAACTTTGCTGGTGGTGGTGATGCCATCACAATCAATGGTGTAACAATCAGTCTTGGTGGCAGTGGCACATTGACCACAGCTAATATTGCTGAAAGTGGCAATTTATATTTTACCAGCAACAGAGTTAGAAGCAATATCAGTGTTGCTAACGTCAGTGGAGTAGGTAGTTTAAGTTACAGTGACTCAACTGGTGTTATTTCTTATACTGGACCCAGTGATAGTGAAATTAGAAGTAGAATTACTGCGGCAAACACAACCACTGGCCATGGTAATATCAGTTATAACAATGCCAATGGTCAAATTACATTTGACCGTGTCACCAATTCAAACATTAGAAGTGCAGTAAGTGCCGCAGACGCAGGTGGACTTGGTTCATTTGCTTATAGCAGTAGCACGGGTGTGTTTACCTATACTGGACCCAGTGACAGTGACGTAAGATCATTGGTTTCTGCCAGTGGTGGCAACAGCATATTGACCTATAACAGTAGCACTGGTGCGTTCTCATTCCCTGAAAGTCCTACATTTGGTAATGCATATATTGGCAGTACATTGACTGTTGGTGGTGCAGACATTCAATTGGTCAATGGTACAATTTACGCACTTTCAAATATTCAAACAGCAGGAAATATTTTAATAGGCGGTGCCGCTGGCGCAGATTTCTATAACAATTATTCAACAGGTACATTCCTAAGAGGTAGAACAGGATTTGTACCTGGGCCAGGTACAGTAACCGGCAATGCTTCTTTGACTGTGGATGGTCAATTGGTTGCCAATGGTAACGTAACCGGCACAAACTTTATTGGTAATGGTGCGTTCTTAACAGGCATAACCACAACCAGCAACGCACAAGTTGTAGCATACATTGCCACACAACCTTTGACAGTTGGTGGCAACCTAACAGTGAACGGCAACATCAATGCCACAGGTAATATCAATGTTCAAAACGTCACTGACCTATATGTGCGTGATCAGATCATTGTATTAAACGCAAATGCTGCCACAAACTCAAATGTGCAGATTATTGCCAACAGACCAACTGCTACAAATACAGATCTAAAATGGAATGAGCAAGCCACACGTTGGGAATTTACCAACAATGGCACAACATATTATCCAATTCCCACCAGCACCACTGATCTAGCAGAAGGCACAAACTTATACTTTACTGCGGCAAGAACACGTGGTAATATCAGTGCGGCAGAAAACTTAACTTACAATAGCAGTACTGGTGTCATTGGCATGAGCAATAGTCTTGCCAATGTCAACAGCATCAGTACAGAGTCTGGTCAGGATCTAACGTTAACATCTGAAGATCCAGTTAGAATCAGAGCACGTCACAAAAATGGCACACTAGCAGACAGCGCAAACATTGCTGGTGAAGGCTATGCACTATCACAAGGTGGTGCGTTCTTTGATGCACCATTCCTAAATTATACCGGCACTGGTGAATTGAAAACTTATGTGTTTGATGCCAGTATCACCAGTGGCAGCAACGTAATCTCTGTAACAGGCATCTATGACCTACAAGGTAATCCTGTAAACGTAAGCAATGTAGCACAGTATTATGTGTACACTGATTTCCCATTGTCACCAGATGCTACCAGCTTCCCACCAGGCACATATGTAACTGGCACCAGTGGCAGCAACATCTACATGAGTGCAAATGCAACCATCACAGATACATTTATCTATGATGGTGGTGATCCATATCTAAGTTATGGTGGTTTGACCGCGGGTATGCGTGATAACACCACAGGTCTACTTGTTGCACTTGAAAGTGACTATGATGATGGTGGTGCCAATGCACAGTTGATTACTTTCAACTTCATGACTGATTCAAAGTTGTATTATGGTTATGGTGATGGTGGTCCCATTGCCACAGACTTTGCATACAGCCGTGGCACTGGCAGTGATTACTCAATTGATACCAATGTTGTCAATCAATTCTTGGTTGGACGCACCAACTTTAGTTCTAAGCAAACTGTGGGCAACTTTAGACGTGGTCTAACAGTTGGTGATGCTGATCTAAGCAACCGCGGTGAGAATGATGGTGTACAAACATTTGGTCTAAACGTTGTTTGGGATGGCACAGCAGATCCACTTGCTGATTATGGCACAAGTGGTGTGTTCCCACAGATGTTGTTGAAACAATACACTGATGGCACAAACCAAGCATTAGGTGCAACTGCATTGACCAACAGTGGTCCACGCTTGTTGTTCATTGGTGCAAATGGTAACAAAACAGATCCAGTGTTGACCACATACGCACGTCAAAATCAAGAGATTGGCCGCATCAGTTGGGTAAGCACCACAGACTTTTCTACAAGTCCTAGCACACTAACACCTCCTGCTTTTATCAGTGTAATTTCTAACAAAGATCAAAGTGGCAGTGGTCCCAATGACTTTGGCATGTATTTGTTTGCAAGCCCCAGCGCCAGCAACAACCAACGTGCATTATGGGCAGGTCATCACAAAGCCAACACAATTATCAGCGCAGGCAGCAGAAGCACTGGCACCAGTGGTAACATTATTTTTGCACCAGCACGCCAAACAACCAGCGCCAACACATTGTTGCACAGTGAAAACATTGTGAATGCCAGTGCAGGAAGTCCGCATTGGGCTACAATTGGTTATGACAACCCCAGTGCCAACACAGGTGCCAAAGTAAGTGTAACCAATGGTAACAATACCAGTGGATCACGCAATGGTAACATCACTCTTGGTCTAGACCGCAATGACAATGGTTCAGGCTTTGGTGACAAAGAGTGGGCATTCAAATTACAAGCAGGCAGTAATAATTTAGTTCTCACAGAAGATGGCACAGTTAGAACCACATTTACGGGTGGCAATATTACTGCCACAGCATTCTATGGTGATGGTGGTAATCTAACCAATGTCAGTGCAACAGGCTTTACAACATTTGCTGTAGCAGGTCAAAGCAATGTAGTTGCAGACATTGCCAATGATACAATGACATTGGTTGCTGGCAGTGGTATGGTTATTACCACAGATGCTGCCACAGATACAATTACATTTAGTTCAACTGGTGGTTATGGCAACGCAGAAGTTGCTGCCTTCCTTGCAAACTACGGTAGCAACACCATTGTTACCACAGGTAATATTACTGCTGGTAATACTATAGTAAACGGTATTACATTCAACACCAGCAATATTGTTCCAAGTAGTGGTCAAATCCGCTACAACACTGACTATGGCACACTACAAGCAGGCCTAGGTGGTGCTAACGTAATCAACATTGGTCAAGACCTAGTTGTTTATGCTGTCAACGCAGAAGCAAATACACTAAGCAGAGGTGAAGTTGTATTCATCAGTGGTGCCAGTGGCAATCACGCAACTGTCAGCCGTGCAACCAACAACAGTGATGCAAATAGCGCAACCACAATCGGTATTGTCAAGAATGATATTGCCACAGGTCAACTAGGTTATGTTGTAAGTCAGGGTGTTGTGGATGGATTGAATCTAGGCAGTTATACCGCTGGTGACAAACTATACTTGGGCAATGTAGCCGGCACATTTACTAACATTAAGCCAAGTTCACCAGAACACTATGTGTTTATTGGTGTTGTTGAACGTGCCAACGCAGGCAATGGCCAAGTATTGGTGCGTGTGCAGAACGGTTTTGAGCTTGATGAAATCCATGATGTATTCTTAGCCAACGTTCAACAAAATGACATGTTGATCCGCAACGCAGGCAACTCATTATGGGTTAACCAAAGCGTTGGCAGTGTTGTTGCCAATACCAACATCACACTCAAGCAATATCAAGAGACACGTGTTGACCTAGGCAGCACAGGTGGTAACATCACGCTTAACATGGCCAATGGCAGTATCTTTGCCATGACTGCAACCAGCAACATCAGCAACATTGCACTAAGCAATGCAGGCATTGGTGCCAGTGGCACACTGATCATCACACAAGATGGCACAGGTGGTAAGACACTGACAACTACCAGTGCTTGGAAGTTTGCACAAGGTTCAAAGACATTGACTACCAGTGCTGGTGCAATAGACATTGTCAGCTTCTTCACAGATGGCACAACTGTATATGCGGCATTGAGCAAAGGATACAGTTGATGTTTGCGGCACGTGGTGGTTTTGTTAATGCTAGCATTCCGGTAACAAGTTTTCCTGCTTGGCCAACTGTGCCAACCTGGAGTGAACTAAACAGTGAATTTTCAACAAACTTTGTTGCCAGTGCCAATGCCACAGCCGCAAACATAACCATCACAGCAGGCACCACTGCGTTTAGACACGCAATTGGTGCTGACAATGGCAACATCTATATCTTGCCACGCAACAACGCCAACGTGCTGTGTTACAATACCAGTGACAATACCCTAACACGTATTGGCACAATTGCAGGCACTGGACAGTATCAAGGTGGTGCATTGGCACCCAATGGCAACATCTATATGTTTCCACATGAAACTGCTACATCAAATACCATATTTGAATTTTCAACTACCACACATGCCTATAGGCAAATCAGTGGTGTTGCAAACATGCCCAGCACTAGAAAGTATCAAGCTGGATTGACACTGCCAGATGGCAAGTTATTCTTCAGCAACTATGATAACACTGCAAACTGTTTGATCTATGATCCTGTTGCAAATGCAATCACAAGAACCAGTTTGCTGGCCGCAGGCGCCAGCAACAACTTGGAATTTGTTGGTGCAATACTGCATCCCAATGGCAAAGTATACATGGCGCCTTACAATGGCACCAACATGGTTGAATATGATTACACAACCAATACCACAAGAAGATTTAACTTTGGTAGTAGTCCAAGTCTAAGCGGTACTGGCAAATTCAGTGGTGGTATCATTGGTGCTGACAATAGAATTTATTTTGTGCCATTCAGTAGCAATGACATGTTGGTATTTGATCCAATGGCCAACACTGCATATAGAAGCAGTTACAGTGGTGCTGTTGTTTCAGGCAATAACAAATATGCCAGTGCACAATTGGGTGCTGATGGTAGAATCTATGCAATGCCATATGGTTCCAGCACCACAGTGGGCAATGCTGTATTGGTCATTGACACGCAACCTACCAGTGCATCATATAACACAGCCACAAGAAATAACTTTGGTATCACAATGACTGCCAGCAGTAAATGGTGGGGCGGTGGTGTTGGCAAAAACAACAAACTTGTTGGTGCACCTGAAAATGCTGGCGCAGTATTGGTTATATCAACCAATGGCAGTGGCAATGGCAACGCAATGATTTCACCATATCTAAACAAGGGCGGTTAACATGAGTGACATTTACTTTCAATACAACAAGATCACCGGTGAATATATGGGCAACAGCGTAGAGCATATTGACAATGACTTGGTAGGCAGCACTGCCATTGAGCCCTGTGAATATGAGCAGGATCCAACCACATTTGATTTTATAACCATGCCTTATTTTATAAATGGTGCATGGATCAGCAAGGAAATATAACATGCCAGTACAACGCATAGTTAAAAATGGTAAAGTGCAATACCGTTGGGGCAACCACGGTAAACTTTATCCCACACGTGCACAAGCAGAAGCACAAGGCCGCGCGGCATATGCCAGTGGTTATAAAGGATCAAAGGAGAACAGATAATGGCTTATAAACCAAAACCAAAACCAAAACCAAAACCACGTCCAGGACGTAAAGGATACTAAAATGACACTTGAAGATTTGTTATCACAGCTAACGGAATCAGACCGCCAACGTGTGCAAACACTAACAGCACAGCGTCCTCAGCTAAGTGTCACAGCATTGGTTAGAATTTTAAAACTTGATGTAGAGGTAACAGAAAATGAATAAGCCACGCCCACAACATCTCAGTGTAGAACATCAAATCCAATTGCATGAACTGCACAGTGAGATACAATTAATTAAAGATAATCACTTGGTTCATTTGGGACAAAGTGTAGATGAACTTAAAATTGAACTAAAAGATACTAAAGATAGCTTTGAGAAACGCTTTGACAAGTTGGATGAAAGGTTATGGTTGGTTGTGGGCCTAGTTGTAACCACATTGGTTGGTATTGTTGTGTCAGGGATAATGTAATGGCAGTGCCACCAAAAGAATTACGTGATGCGGCACAGCGTGCCCTAGATGTAAGATCAGAACTGGCACCCAGTGCAAGAGCTGGTACGCCAGTGGGCATTGCTAGAGCACGTGATATTGCACGTGGCGCTGATCTAAGTAAAAACACACTGTTACGTATGCACAGTTATTTGAGTAGAACAGAAGAAGAATACAAACGTGCTAGATCACAGGGCAGAGATATTTCCAACAGCAAGCAAATACTTGCAACATATCTTTGGGGTGGGCCTTCAGCATTAGCTTGGGTCAGACGTGAACTAAACAAGTAAATTCTATCTTGCTTTAAAAGGTGAAACCCGCATGCTGTAAAGCAACGCGGGTTTCTTTTTTGCAAATTTATCTAGGATTTGCTGTACCAAACTGTATTTGAGTTGGAGACTAAAATATTAAGGATAACATGAATATGTTAAGATTCATTGGTACACAGATATTTATTCATTGTCGTTGTTTATCACTGTCAAAACGGCTTAAAATAACCGGTTTAAATACGTTTTATTATAATGTATAATAAGTACATGTGCAAGTTGGAGACTGCAAAGTAAAATTAGGAGAAAACATGACCATGAATATCAATGACCCGCGGGTCCGCAGACGTGCTGTTCAAGCACTGGCATTTGTAACCACTTACACAAATGCATTTATACCAAAACCATTAAGCACAAGACTAATTGATCAACACTTGGGTCAAAGTCAGCATCCATTGAGCAAAACTTTGCGCAGTTTACTGTTAACAGAACATGACAGTCACTGGAACATGATGACTGGCAAGACCAAACAGTATTTGCGCAATGAAGCGGGTTGTGAGTATCTACAATCATTGTTAGATCCAACCACAGATTACAATGTGGCAGTAAATGCGTATATAAGCACACATGTAGATCAATACAGTGAACAACTTGTCACTGGCCAATTCAAATACAAAGATTCAAGTAATAGACACTGGCATCCATTGCAAAACATACCCAGTGAAACTAGAAAACGTGAACTCAGCAAGTATGGATATCATCATATCTATGACATAAAGTGCGCGGCACCCAGCATCATACTGCATCTAGCACGTGACATTGGAGTAAAACTAAAGCATACCAGCGTAATTGAAGACTATATCACCAATAGAAGTGAAATTAGATCAAAATTAGCACGTGATCTACAGCTTAATATCAGTGACACTAAACGTTTACTGAATATGCTGTTCAATGGTGCACCAGTGGGCTTCAATGGCAATCTAGCAACTACTCAATTGCTACGTGGTGACACTAGAACCATCAATGCAGTAAAGAATCATCCCTATATTCAAAGTCTACGCAAAGAAATAAGTGTAATATGGCGTAAGATCAGTAATCATCAAATTGATAATGAATATGTGATTGCTAGATCATATCACAGTGATGGAAGAAAGAAACGCATCAATGGCAGTGATAGATGGCAGTTGTACTTCTCATATGAAAGACGTGTGATGGATGTGGTTACTGCCTATTTAGACCGTCAATGTGCACGTTATTTGATTGAGCATGATGGCTGGAGTAGTAATATTCAAGTAGACCTAAATGATCTAACTGAACATGTGAGATCAGTTTCAGGTATTGGCACAATTGAGTTTGATTATGAATGTTATAGATGATCATCCAGTGCTACGCACTAGATGTGCAAGTGATGTAGTGCTGATCACTCCGTTGACACTACGTGATGCACTACATCATTGCAATTTGTTAGAAAAAGACAATAACATAATGTTGCTTAGTCACTTAGTACCATATTGTATAACTTCTTTTTTAACCATTGACAAATGCACAAATTCATGTATTATATGACTATGAACAAACGTATGCCCTGGATAAATTTTAAAGGTATTAGTAAAAAAGAAAGATTTACTATACTAGAACATTTTAGAGGTTTAGGTTATGATATACCTGAAGCTGATAAACCTGCACCTTCTAGACCTAAACCTACAACATTACAGAAAAAACATGAAGGCCATACATGGTTACTTGAGCGTGGCTTTTGGGGACCACACCGTGCACGTTATATCTGCAATGACTGTAAGGGTGCACATATTCAATGGGTAAAGACTAAATAATAGCATAGGACCTGCCATAGTTCTATATTCCTAATAATAATAGCTTTGACAACACTTGCCCCAGACTAACCCTCTGGGGCATTTTTTATAAATATTAAGCTATGACCCCATATGAAATAAGATTAGAGTTGCTTAAACTTGCACGTGACATACTCACGGCACAGGCCAAAGACAACACACAAATGCCTGACAGTGAGGCAGTGATTGCAGAAGCAGAAAAACTCAATGTGTTTGTAAGCAACAAAGCCAGCCACTAATATCCGTACCAAAACAAAAACAACAGTAAGTAAGTGTGTGAGACAAACCCTCTCACAAATTACTATTCTTAGTAACTCTCAAGGGTGTTGTTAAAATTTGGTCATAGATTGCCCCGGGAATAAACCCCCGGGGCTTTTCTTTTTATAAACCGGTTGACAAACATTTAAAATCTGTTATATTAGTAAATGTAGCGCAGTTGCTACTAACACAATTTTAAAAGGGTCTAAAATGGCACAGTCACTAAAGTTAAAAATACGTAAACTAGCACAACAGTTCAATGTTAATGCAATCATTGCCACAGCGCAAGAAGTTCAAGCAGATATCTCAGATGAAGCACAGTGGAACGCATTATCAAATCAACAGCGTTTAGAATGGTTCCGGGCACAATGCAAATTGTATAACCTAACAGTTGTTCAGCGTCATAATCAACTTGCAATCAATGAGTTTATTAAACTTAAGAATTCTTATCAACATCCTTATTTTTGTGTGTTCCTTCCAAAAGAAATGCATGAAGATGGACACCGTGAAGATTTTCACTTAGAAATTGGCAGTGCTTATGCAAGTCCTAAGCATGGTGAAATTTGGTCTACTCACCCAGGACTCAAAGGCAAAGAAAAACAAATTGCAGAAGTGATGCGTTTACGTAAAGAACAACAACTAGATTAAATTGAACTGCCCCGGAATAAACACCCGGGGCATTTTTTATGTGTAAGTATAGTGCTTGTCCTAGCTTGCCAGATTGCCCCGGGAATAAACCCCCGGGGCTTTTCTTTTGTCTAAATAAACACATGAGAACTTTTACTGCATTACAACACATGGCACTGCTCAAAGCCACCAATGGCTACAGTGTGGATACCATGGGTGTAAAGTTTCACAGAGTGATTGAAATAGCCAACAAAGCCGCACAGCTGACTGAACCAGAAGTTGCCATACTAGAACACTTTGTACACAGCAACACAGCAACATTAAACAATACTGTTTACTATGGTGACAGTATCATACATCCAGTAACACATAATAAACGTGATTACTACCGCCAAGCCCGCACAGGACAAGTATTGGAACGCAAACCCGGTACTGGCGCACACATGAAACTCAAAAGCCAGGCTAAAACACCCACAGCAGTGACCAGTACTGGTAGACCCAGAGGTAGACCCCGTAAAACACCCAAATAAACACCAATTTGGTAAATACTAACAGCACACAGTGAACATGAACTTCACTGAATATACACCTTTAAAAAGTGAGCACGTATGCAAGAACAAATCCGCAAGGATCCCGCCAAAAGAAAAACCGGCACCAAAACCATAGAAGGCATTGTGGTAGGCCGTGACAAAACAGTAATTCCTCCAGAAGAAGTTTTTAAATTAGCACAACTTGGCTGCAAAGATATTGAAATTGCAGACTGGTTTGGTATTGATTCAAATACCTTAAGATACAACTTCAGCGCAGAATTGATAAAAGGGCGTGTGGCACTAAACATCAGTTTACGCCGTGCGCAGATCAATACAGCACTCAGTGGTAATCCCACTATGTTGGTGTGGTGTGGCAAGCAATATTTAGGTCAAAGTGATAACCCCATTGACAGCAGTGACACACAAATTCTACCATGGAATGAATAACATGCCTGTGATAGATCAAAGCATTGTAGAACAACAGTGGGCAGATTTAACCGCCACTGAACGTGCATTTGAACGTTTAAGCAACAGTGACTTATACCGTAAGATGCAGATGATCTCACAATTCCAAATGGAACTTAAAAGTTATGATATGAATTATGATTCAGCATATTGTAACTACAGAGACCGTTGGATCAGTGTACTAGAAAGAGAAGAAATGAAATCTAAACCAATGCGTCAGACTTGACTTGGTGAAGGCTTACATCTCAGTGAATAGGATCCGCTGTGGTGTAATATTGTAAGAAATTACCCTTCACCAAGTCAAGCAGCTCTTAAAGATATAAGGAGAATGATATGAAGTTACCAGAAGCAAATGTATTCACAAAAGATTCAAGCCATGTCAGCAATGGCATCAACACCTTTACACTGTTGGGCATCAGCCTAACTTGGGGCCACATGTTGAGCCTACTTAGCCTATGGTTCTTGCCATTGACCATCATCAGCCTATTGGTTGGTTATGGCACTGAAGTAAGCCGCCGCAGAGAACCCATCAACGTAAAGTTCTAATGAAGCTTACACTACCACAGAAAAGTATCAGTGACTGTCCAGCAAGATTTAGAGTTGCTGCCTGTGGAAGACGCTTTGGCAAAAGTTTTTTAAGTATCAATGAGATGGCTAAATTTGCACGCCATCCTAGACGCAAAATACTTTATGTGGCACCCACATATAGACAAGCCAAAACAGTAATTTGGGATGAGTTGAAGAATCAACTCATCACACGCCGTTGGGCTAAGAAGATCAATGAAAGTGAATTGCAGATCACCTTAGTAAATGGTTCAACCATCACTGTGCGTAGCAGTGACAACTATGATGCGCTACGTGGTGGCAAGTATGATTTCATTGTGTTGGATGAGTGCGGAGACATTGACCCCAACGCATGGTACAGTGTGTTACGTGCCACACTCAGTGACACTGGTGGACATGCGCTGTTTATTGGTTCACCCAAAGGACGTAATTGGTTTTATGACTTATGGCTTCAAGGTGGCGCCACAGAGGATTGGGCCAGCTTTCAATTTACTACTTTGGATGGCGGCAATGTGCCACCTGAAGAAATAGAAGCAGCCAAGCGTGACCTAGACATACGCACTTTTGAACAAGAGTATTTGGCACAATTCAACAGTGATGGATCAGTTATATTCTATGCATTCACAGAAGACAATATCAAGCCCTGGCCAGGTTATGGTGATGATAGAACACCTGTGCACATAGGCTGTGACTTCAACGTAAGTCCAATGAGTGCTGTGTGTGCAACCAAGACCCGAGATGGCTTGCATGTGTTTGATGAGATTGAAATCTATGGCAGCAATACCAATGAACTGGTGCAAGAGATACGCAGACGTTACGGCTATCAACGTCAGATCTATGTGTATCCAGATGCCAGTGGTGCTAGACGCACAACCAACAGTACCGGACTCAGTGATCACATCATCCTCATGAACGCTGGATTAAAAGTCATGACAGACAGCACCAATCCTCCAGTAGCAGAAGCCATTGCCAGTGTCAACAGTTTGTTGTGCAACAGTTTGAATCAACGTAGACTATTGATTGATCCAAAGTGCAGACGCATGCGTGAAGTCATACTCAAATATACCTACAAAGAAAATACACGTGTGCCAGACAAGGACAGTGGTTTTGATCACATGGCAGACGCATTACGTTATTTGGTTCACAAACTGTTTCCATTGATGCCCAACACAAATAGAACCAGCAGTTTCAACAGTGTTAGAAATGCTGGACGCATGTTGGCTTAAAAACAGCCAATATTCATGTGGCTTTTAATTATCACAGGTAAATAAATGTGTAGATAAAACTACAGCATTTATTTGGAGATTAAAATGTTAACAGTAAGAATCAACGTACACCCACATGAGCTGGACAATGCTCTAACTAGACTTCACCGTTGGAGTCATCAATATGATTGGGAACACAACCGTCCAGATATCACAGTTGAATTAAATGTTGTGCCAGACTATAATGGCAATGCAGAAAAATTTGATGGTGATAGATTTGCGGATCCAGAAGCAAAACCCATTACAGCAGAACCGGAACAATCTGCAAATGAAATATTGTCAATGATCCGTAACCGTCATGCAAAACAGCCTTTATCACCTCAAACAGATCTAGAAGCAGAATCATTAGAGTTGATGAACTTCCTACGTGGAGGTAACAACAATGGCTAAGTTTAAACCATTTGAAATTACAGCTGAAAAGATGCAGAGTGTATCTGATCAATACAAGAACAGCAGACGCAAGTTATTAGATCTATTACGCTATTGGGATCCACGTGGTGGCAGCAGTTTCAATAGAAACGTGCCTGACTTTGGCAAAAGTGAAGAAGGTATCTTCACTGGCAAGTGGCATAGAAAGTTGTCTGAAGATGATATCTTGTTCATGACATATGTGCTACGCTATCAACATCAAACTGGCACGCCATTCACTGACTATGAACTAGAGTTTATGCAGGGCATGGAAGACATGGTACGTGCTGGTAAGAAACGCAACAATAAACAAGGTTGGCAATTGGCTATGTTGTTAATTGAAAAGGTATTGTGATGGGACGCAAGAGGCCAGAACTGAGAAAAACTCTTACGGGCACTAGTCCTAACCGTCATGGTAAAGCCACAGAGTTTGAAGAACGCTGGGGTATACACGTGAAGGATCTTGCACGTGTGGAAGGTATATCACCGCAAAGCATCATAATGCGTGTGCATAGATTTGGTACACCTTTTCAACGTAGACACAAGCCCACACCATGGGAAGAACAATATGGCAAAACCATTGGCCAGATAGCCAAAGAACGTGGCATACATCCTGCCAGCGTACACTATAGAATGAAAAGATATGGATCAATTGATTTACCTGATGGCACAAAACAAAAGCCATGGCTACGTGATCCAAGCTGGAGTGAGGAGTTTGAATGGCAATTTTGTTTAATGGACACATTTTTTACATTGGAAGATGCACTTGCAAGATTAAAACAATTACAAGCCGGAGATATAAAGCATGAAGCAGGTTAAGATATGGGTAATGATCTGTGAACCACACTGTGATGCACGTGTGGAAACATTCACCGGCAATACCATTGAGGATTGTGTAGAAAGTTTACAACAATATCTAGAAGATAACACTGCACCTGGTACTAAAACTACCATTGTGCAAAGTGGATACATTGAGGAGGCTATCATCAATGGCGTTTAAAGGCAGCACACCCGAGAAAGGCTCAGCACAGTGGAAAAAGAATGAGAAGATTATCAATGAGAATCCATTCTTGCGGGGTGTAAGAGAAAAGAGTGAAGGCTTTAGTGGTAAGAGCACACACAGCACTGGAGGATGGACTCCCACTGAAGCATACAAGAACAACTATGATGCCATCTTTGGCAAGAAAGACAAGGACAAAAATGAAGAATCATAATGGAACATGGTTGCCCAATGGTGACACATTTTTTGAAACCAAAGGTGATTATGAAGCCAGTGACTATCAGTTGCTGAAAAAATACGTCAACGGTGGCCACACAGCCATTGACATTGGTGCACATGTGGGTTATTGGACTAGACGTTTGGTCAATGATTATGTGCATGTTATTGCATTTGAAGCAGAACCAGAACATGTTGAATGTTTAAAGTTAAATGTAAACAACAACGCCAATGTTACTATTCATCCTGTTGCATTAAGTGATCATGATGGCACCGTGTGCTTTAGTAAAAACACAGCCAACAGTGGCATGAGTCATGTGGATCCCAATGGCACAGCAATTGCCTGCAATCAGTTGGACACATGGGGCTACAATCATGTTAATTTAATTAAAATTGACGTTGAAGGTCATGAACTACAAGTATTACGTGGTGCAGAGAAAACAATTAATCACAGCAAACCTGTATTATTCATAGAAATACTCAACAGCACACCATTGGCCACACGCACAGCTATACTGGATCTATTGCACAGTTGGAACTACTACATGGCAGATTCAATTGCAGAAAATTATATTTTTGTGAGGAATAAAGATGAGTAATGGTGCCACACATGGTGGGAAGGGCAGCAAGCCACGCCCAATTCCAGACCGCAAGCAGTTTGAAGATAACTGGGACAAAATCTTCAATAAGAAACCACAGGACAAACCCAATGACAAAACCAAAACTGATAGTACTGGCAAGATTTAGTTACGTAGATCCCAAAACAGAAAAAGAATTTACAGTTGACTATGGATGGCCCTGTAAAGATCAACAGGATGCAGAACTTATTGTAAAGTACCATGGACACAAGACTGGTTCATATGGTGCACAATGTAAGATAGAGGAAATCAAAGATGAAGAAATCAAACCCACACAGACAGAAACTACTACAACGCAAGCGCACCAAGCGTAATCAAAGCCGCAAAGGTAAGGTTTATAACAGTAAACCACAGTCTACAGCCACAGTAGAGTCAAATCCTGCGCAATCTATCACTGATCAGACTGTTATACGCCTATAAATGCCGTTTATTAACAAACTTTGATAAATATTATTTGTGAGTGGTTGGAGGCTCTGCCAAAGGACTCCTAATTTTTTTGCATTGTTTGAACGTTACTCCAACCACTCACACTAACCATATGGCCATATGGAGCTACTTTGAAAAACCCATATCTAGATTATGTAACCAGCAATCACGACCTGTATGATAGATATCAGCGTGACTGGAAATTGTGCTTGAACAGCTGGTACGGTGGCACAGAATACAAGAATGCTCATTATCTAAGAGCATACCAGAGTGACATGAATCAACCTGGTCAAACTATCAGCACTTACGTAATGAATGATGATGGCAGTGTAGTAAGCAAAGTACGTGCCAAAGTTGAATACGGAGTCAGCAGTCAACAAACTGACAGAGGCAATGACCTGCTCAGTGGCAGTTTTTATCTAGAGAAATTAGATAACACCCCTCTTTACAATTACGTTAAACTGATTGTAGCAGAATACAACGCAATCCTATTCCGCAATCCACCACAGCGTGTGTTGCCAGACACACCAGAAGTAAATGAATTCATTGAAGACGTGGATGGTGAAGGCAACAGCATCAATGAGTTCATGAGCCAAGTTGACATGTACACCACCATCTTTGGTGTATGTCATGTCAGTTGCGTCAAGCCCATTGGCAGTGATATTCCCAAGTGGCGTGTGCACACACCCCTGGACATCACCAATTGGAAATATGAATTTGACATTGATGGTAACCTCAAACTAAAAAGCATTGTGATCCAATTGGAAAACACTGATTATCACAGAGTGTACCGTTTGATCACACGTGAAACAATTGAAACAGTGTTTGTGGGCAACAATGATGAATACCAGCCTCCCATTGATGATCCACGCTTAGAACACATTGATGACAAGAGCTATAGAGTGGTTCAAATCAATGAACTGGGTTACGTGCCAGTTCAAACAATCTATCAAAACACCAAAGTATACAACAACATTGGTACCACTGTTATCAGTGATGTTGCACAGATTCAACGCAGTATCTATGGTGATATGGCAGAAATTTATAGTGCCATTACCTATAGTGCTCACCCTACACTGGTAATTGATGAAACCACAGATCAACTCAATGATGGTCAAGTGGGTGCTGAACCAGGCAGCAAAGTGCGTGTACAGGCCAGCCTAACTGGTGAACCAAACTATGTGTTTGAATTCAAATCACCACAGCTGGATTCAATCACACAAATACGTGAACTGGTAGACAACAAAGTTCAAAAGCTGAGTCAGATTGCCATGTTGAGATCAGAGGATCTAATCAAAGCAGCCAACAGCGGTGCACAAATTGAAGTGTTTGATGACAAACTCAGCGCAATGATCCGCCGCAAAGCAACCAACATGGAAAATGCTGAAAGCAAGCTATGGGACATTTGGTTTGATTGGTTGAACATGGTCAAGCCAGAAGATTTCAGCATCAGCTACAACCGTCAATACAATAGACGTGCGCTAGAGATTGAACTCAAAGAAGTTGAACTCATGATGGCCACATTAGAGAAATATGAAACTCTAATTGAAGGTGAAGAAGAACCAGAAGAAATGAAGATGCCGGAAGAGTTACCAAACATTCCTGGCAGAACCTATCCGGATGGTGAAGCCATTCCTGTTACATTACCTGCACTATATGTAGAAGCAGGATTACCTGGCACAGGCCCAGGACAGAATTGCGCCAACTGCGGTTACTATGCAGGTGGCATGTGTGGCAAGTTCCAAGCCGCAGTACGTGAAAACTACTGGTGTGCCAAATGGGAAGATGCCGCAGAAGAAGCTGAAGAAGATGCCGCAGAAGAACAAGTTGACATGGCTGAAGATGCCGCTGAACTTGAATATGAAAAATTCAAGACAGAAATGCGCAACAAACTACGCCAAAGATTAGAACAGTTGTTGAACAGTTCAACAACAGACAACGGATTTTAAATTAGGTATACAAATGGACCTAAAATTGTTTACAATTTTAAATCATTTGAATCATACACCAACTCAGGGTGAATAAGAAACGGAGATGATACATGAGTGAGGCAATCACTACAGATACGCTAGTTGCCGGTGAGAATGTGCAACCAGTTAATACAGACGCTGCCGCGGAAGCAAATGCAGAAGCAAAAAAGTCTGAGAAAGCAACACCTAATGTGGAAACACGTGATGGTAAGCTCTTTGTTGATGGCGTGCGTGTTTATACACGTGATGACACCAACAGAATTGCAGCCAGAGCACAGGAAGAAGCCAGAAGCAGATTCCTCAATGAACTGGAAGTAGATGACTTTGACCAAGTTAAAAAGGTTGTAAGAAGTCTACAAGGATCAGGTGAGGGTGACTTAAACGTTGCTACTTTACGTGATGCTGTAAAGAAAAAAGAGCAAACAGTTGAAGAACTACGTGCTGAATTGCAACGTGTAAAAACTGATGCAGTCCTTAAGGATCACATTGGTCAATTATACAACAGCATGCCTGCACAGTGGAACACAGAACAGCGTAGTGCTGTTGTGGACTTGATGAAAGCCCGCAATATGCTACACCTAGAAGGTGAAACATTTGCCATCCGCAATGGGGATACATTCCTTACCAATGATGGTGAAAGTCCAGACTATGCAGGTGCAGTTACGCTAATTGGCAAAACATTGGGTTTACCCATGGCCAAGACAGGAGTTGCTACATTTGACGCAGCAGATAGAGGTCCTGTGGACACTGCGGTTAACAAAACAGTTGATCAAGCTAAGTTAACCAAAGATCCAGCATACAGAGCAGCCTATGTCCAGGTGCGTGAAAAAAATAGGAATCTCAGCAGAAGTGAAATAACAGATGCTATGGTCCGTAAACAATTGGAAAGCCACAAGATGGGTTCATTTGCTGAAAGAAGATTAACCAGTGGATCAACTCAGGCTTCAATAACAACTAAAAACAGGAGATAAAAAATGGCCACAACTACAAGTGGAATTCAAGAGCTGTATGAAGATGTTATTGCGGATTTAATGCCATACTATGACAACGCAGTATTGCTTCCAAATCCCGGTATCATCATGAATACTTTTAACATCAGTGGCGCCCTAGGCAACACTGTCCGCGTTCCAAAGATGAACGCATATGGCGTAGCCAACGTGTCAATTGCTGACAACGCCTCAATCCTAACTGCACAGGGCACACAAGGTGACTTTGACCCAACATCAGTTAGCATCACTGTTCTAAAGCGCGGTGCTGGTACATACGTATCAGAAGAATCACTAGAAGATGGTGGTTTAGCAGTAGTACGTAATGCAGTAATTACACGTTTGAGCCGTGCTCTAGCACAAAGCACAGACATTGCTGGTTTCCGCATTGCATTCACAGGCGCAGAAACTGCACTAACAGACATTGCCAACGTTTCAGGCATTGGCATGGACGGTTATGCAAACACTGCTCTAACAGGCGCTGACCTTTCATTGGTCATGAGCCCAGAAGCACTAGCATACGCTGTAAAGCGTGAGCCAACTGTGAAGATGTTCAATGACGTTGACACTGACAACTACCAGATGGTTGCTACAGTACGTAACGGCTTTGTGCGTGTATACGCAGACCAGATCCGTGGTATTGCTGCTTCTAACGTAGCAGGCGCCGCTGCAAACATCAGTGCAACATTGGATCAGTTCAGCACATCAGTAGCTAACCTACGTGCTGCCAACGCTCCAACAGATGCCGCTGGTTTCTACATTGCCGCAGTAACACCTGTGCATGAACTAGCACTTGCAAAACAGCTTAACCAAGTTGGTATTTCAACTGGTGCAGTTGGTGCGCTCAGTGACATTGGTAACCAAGCATTGTTAGATGGTCTAATTGGTCAGGCTGTAGGCTGCAGATTCTTCCGTAGCAACAACTTGCCACGTAACTTGGCAACAGCCTAATTTAAACAGTGTAGGAGAACGGGAATGGCATTTATAGTATCAGGTGGAAACGTACTAAGTTACGCAGAAGCCTCAGATGTGCGTGATAAAGATCAACGCTTGTTTGAAGCCAATGAATTTACTTTGGCAAACTTGCCTGATACGCCACCCACTCTCAATGATTACATTGAGGATTTAACACAAAAGGCCACGGCACGTATCAATCAAAAGATACGTGCCAGTGCCAAGTGGAGAGCATATTTAGGTTATGCTGGAGCAGGTTATGACAGTATCAATGACATACCTGCTTTTAATCCCAACCTAATACTTGCACGTAAAAGTGATTTCACTGACATGTGCAGTTATTATACACTCAAAGAATATCTGTTACCACGTGTGGCAGACTTTGGCAATCCTGAAAGCGCAGAAGTTCAAAAGATTGAGTACTATGAGAAGAAATTCCAAGACTTGTTTGAAGAACTCACTGAAATGATGGATTGGTATGACAGTGACAACAGTGGCGCTGTGAGTGATGATGAGAAGATGGTAACATTCAGTCTCACCAGACGCACACGTGGCCGCAGAAACATTGTAAAGGTTAGATAATGGCAATACGTGATACATTGTTGGCTAATTTAGACGTAAGTTTAGGTAATACCAATGTAAGCATCAGCAGTGAACTTCCGTTTACGGCTGCTGGCGTTGCTCTATATGAAAAGAACATGAAAAAATTGTACTTGGATGTAGACAACACTGATACCAGAGAAATGTTTTTAACATTGGATAACAATGATGTATTTGAACGTGAAGTAACCATCACAGGTTATTTGACAGTAGATGCTAAAAATCAACCCACTGACATTGAAAGTGTAGTTAATAATGTAATCAACAGTAGATTGAGTGTGGCAAATTGTTTTGTGCGTGAATGCGCCGTAACAGATGAAATATTTGATGACCGTATCAACTATACATTTGAATTTAGATTTTTAACCATTTAACCAAGGAGAAAACCAAATGGCATATATTGCAGTTAATTCAACAGGTAACTTTGTTGCTTTGCAAATTAATGCTGATGGTGCAGACTATGACTCAAACGTTAGCGCGGCTTTTGCTAGCCCAGGTAACGCCAACGTTGTAGTTGTTCCTGCCTTACAGGAAGTGACATTGAACGCAAGTCCAGGTACTTTCCGTTGGCAGCAACTTGATACAGCTAGTGAAAAAGTTGTCACAACCCCAGCCACAAACAGCCTAGCTGTTACATTGGTATTGGATGACACCAGCTTCTTCAGCAACACTGGATCAACACCAAGCATTTTAAACATTACAAACAACAAAACCAAAGTATACTTCCGTCTAGGCTGGCAAGGCCTAAGTTCAGGTGACAGATACGTACAAGGCAAAGGCTACTTGACAGCCCTAGCCCCAACAGTATCACCAGGTTCACCGGTATGGACTACACCAATTACAATTGAGTGTGATGGTGATTTTAGTTTTGGTAACGTAGCCTAAACAGGTAAAGCATAATGGGGGGCAACCCCCATTATGTTTTTACGCGGAGTAAAAAATGCAACTAACACCTAAGATAATTCAAGTATTCCATGAACGCATCAGAATTGATGAAGATGATTGCTGGATATGGCAAGGCCTAGTGGAAGCGGGTGTTCCATTGATAAACTACAACAACAATTATTATGATGCACGTGAATTTGCATTTTATGTTGTGGGGCAAACACCACCTGTGACAAACAGTAAATGGAAAAATCAATACAATATGAAATTAGACGTGAATCCTGCCCATAACAGTGGTGATTTCACAGAAACCAATAAATATAGAGGTATAGACAATGAAGATTTGGGAAAACCACACTCTAGAGGAAATTCTACAAAGCCTAGAGATGGAAATGGCCAAAGCGCAGAATGAATTACGCTGTGCTGAAGCAGATATACAAAAAAGTAAGAATAGAATTGCATTTGCACTAAGTGCAATCCACAATTTAAGAGATAGAGATTTAAAGGAGTAAGATATGAAGTTATCACAATTGGCAGCAAAGCCAACACTAATCAAACTAGAATTATCAGATGAAGATGTCATCAAGGAGTATGGTGAGCCCCTTGAGTTCTGGATTCATGACCGTCAACCCATTGAAAAATATATTGAAATGGCACGTGCCGGTGGTGATGACATTGGTGAAATGATTAAAATTGTTAATAACTTGGTACTTGATGAAGAAGGCCAAGTTATTGCAAAGGATGGGCTTGTGTTTCCAAGCAAGCTCATGATTAAGATTTTAAATAAGGTAGTAACCACACTGGGAAACTAACACGCGAGCATCTGCCTGAAGGGTCTGTGGACCTGTCAATGATTTTAATGATTGACGCCTTAGGCAAACGCTATGGTATGTTACCTAGTAAGGTCATAAGTGAAGCTAACACATTTGATTTGTTTATTATGGATGCATCTATAACATATGAAAACCATGTGCAAGAGAAAGCCTATAAGAAACATAACCCAGGCCCAGAACAGTTTATGAATCAGCCTGTGGAAGATGAAAATATGTTAGCTGCACTAGAAAAGTTTAAACAAGGACGCACATGAGAATCAATGTAGACCTCAGAGATGTTTTAAAACAACTTAAAGCCAATGAAAAGTTGGCTAGTGGTCTCATTGACAGTGCAGGTGACTTCTTTGTTAGACAGACCCCAATTAGGTCAGGCAATGCTCGCAGAAATACATCAGTGCAACGTACACAAAAACGCATTGTGGCAGATTATCCTTATTCAGAACGCTTAGACAATGGCTGGAGCCGTCAAGCACCAGATGGTATGGTAAATCCTACCATAGATTTCATTGAAAAAGAAGTACAAAAGAAAATAAAGGACTAACATATGGCCAACATCAAAGTCACGCTTGAACTAGAAGATAAGGATTACGTAAGAAACCTTAAAGCAGCTGAAGCGCAGACACGTGCATTAGGTACTGCTGGTGCTACTGCTGGTGCAGCCGGTGCTGCTGGTATTGGCACAATGGCTGTAGCAATGCGTGGCCTACAGGCTGCTACAATGGCAGCAATGACTGCAATGGCACCATTGTTGGCAGCAGTGGTTACATTACAAACTGTTGGTAAAGCATTTACACTAGGTGATGATATCAGTGATCTTGCCGCTGGTAGTGGTATTGCAGCTGAAAAGATTATTGCACTACGTGGCGCATTAGCAGCCAGTGGTGGTGATGCTGATGGTGCGGCACGCATGATCACCAAGTTAACCAACAACTTGCAAGAAGCCACTGAAATGGGTAGTAATGCCCAAAAGAATATGTTAAAGCTAGGTTTTAGCCTAGAAGACATCAAAACAATGACACCTGAGCAAGCACTGCAAAAGACCATTAATGGTCTAGCAGGTATGCAGGATCCTGTTGAACGTAACGCATTAGCATTTGATCTATTAGGCAAAAATGCTGCCAATATTGATTGGGCAAATGTAGCAGAAGGTACTGCTACTACAACAGATGCCCAACGTGCGCAAGCAGAAGCAGCAAGACGTGTAGGTGAAGCATTTGATGCAATAGGCGCAACATTTAACAGTGTAATGCTATCACTAATGGAACTATTAGCACCATTTGCTGATTTAATTACTGATCTAGCTAAAACCAGTGAACTAGGTGGTGTAGTCAGCGGTGTATTCACTGTACTCAAAGGCGTGTTTGCAGCCACAGCAGTGGTAGCATATGGCGTAGCACAAACAATCATTGGCTTAATTGATGGCATTTACAGCTTGGGTAAAGCTGGCGCACAAGTATTGACCGGTGATCTAAGCGGTGCCAGTGCAACATTCAATGGCATGCTAGGACGTCAAGAAGCACGCCTTAAGAAAACAGGTGACTTTGCACAAAAACAATGGCAGAGAATTGTTAGCCCTGGTACAACTGCCGCAGATACAAAACAAACTTATAACCGTGCATTTACTGATAAAAAAGCTGAAGCTGAAGCAGCTAAAAGAGAACGTTTAGCAGAACGTGAAGCAGAATTACGTGCAGCAGAATTAGATAAGGCACAAGATCTTACACTGGAAATTGGTAATCAAACAGAGGCCTTACAGCGTAAGTTTGAATCAGAACTGGCCAGCATTGGCCTCAGTGACCGCCAACGTGCTTTAGCTGAACAACTAAGACAAGTTGATGAAAAGCGCAGAGAAGATATTGTTAAGATTCAACAGCTACAGCGTTTAACTGCTGAAGAACAAGCCGCTGCAATTGCTGAAATCAACAACAAATACGCAGAGCAGACACGTGAAATTACCAAAGGCAATGAAGAACTTGCCAAGCGTAGATTTGTAAATCAAGAAATTTCTAATTTTGTTAAAACTGATCTAGCTAATATGGTACGCCAGCGTGGTGAAACAGACAAATTGTTGGCTCAACAGCGTGCCAGCAGAGCTGCCACTGAACCTGAACGTCAATCCATCATGGAATTGTTTGAATTGCGCAGACAATACAATGAACAAATTTTTAATCTTGATCAAGAACGTCAGAAGAGCACAGATCAAATAGAACGTGATCAATTAAGAGTAAGAATAGGTAACTTACGCATGCTTCTCAAGGAAGAAGAAGGTTATCTAGCAAAGACGCAGGAAACACGTGCTAAGATCTATGAACAGTCACGCACATTCAGTGAAGGCTTAGATCAAGCAATGATTAAATTTGCTGAAACTGTCACTGACAATGCAGCTTATGCTGGACGTATCTTTGATACAATGGCAAAAGGCTTTACTGATAGCATCATGAACTTTGTTGAAACAGGCAAATTAAGTTTCAAAGACTTGTTCAAGAGCCTAATGGCAGAAATTATCAAGATGCAAGTCAACAAGTTCTTCCTCAGCATCTTTGGTAAAGGTGGTCCAGTAGGATCATTGTTTGCAGGTCTATTTGCTGATGGTGGTTATATCCCATCAGGTAAATTTGGTATTGTTGGTGAAGCAGGACCAGAATTTGTGCGTGGACCGGCAACTGTAACTTCTGCTAGAGATACCGCAGCCATTATGGGTGCAGGTGGCGGCATGACAGCAATTACATACAATATCAATGCCACAGATGCAAGATCATTTAAGGAGCTGGTTGCCAGTGATCCAGCTTTTATCTACAACGTTACACGCCTAGGTGCTAGGAGAATGCCAAGATGAGTGGTTTACAATCAATAATTGACAGTGCAGGTAGCATAACATGGGGCAGTGGTCCAGTTACCAGCAGTGTATTAACACGCAATGGTGTATTGCGTACAACCAGTTTAGCCAGTTACCAACCCTGGACTTTTACTGTTACATTTCCTGCCAGCTTAAAATACAGCGCCAATAGAGATCTATTGCGTGATATTGATACGCTGGACAGAATAGGTGAAGAAACCATCAACATTGGCAATACCAATCCTGCCATCAGCTATGTCACACGCTATCAAGGCAATGCCAGTTTAACAAGTTTGAACAGCATTACCTGTATCAGCAGTAGTGCATCTGAATCAAATTTGTATCTAAATTGTAGCAATGTTTCAGGCAGTACCGGATACTTGTTCAAGAAGGGTGACTTTGTTCAACCCAAAGGCAACACAGGCGGCTATAGATACAGCTATCAAATTACCAGTGACATAACACTAAGCAGTGCCGCAGGCAATGCCAATGTGAGAATTCCTGTGCACAGAGATGTGTATTCAATGGTGGTATATGGCGTAGGCATTAGTGGATCAGGTATCAATTGGGGTTCCAATGTAACCTTCCCAGTCAAGATGTTGCAAAAACCTAGATACACTGTGTTGCCCTATGACCGTGTGGTATTTGACAGTGAATTTGAACTAGTAGAGGCAATAAAGGATTATAGTTCATGAGCACACCAATACCTGAACTTGAGGATACCAATTACGTTAACCATTTTCTATTATTACAAATAGAATTAGGTGGCACTACCTATTATGTAAGCAATTACAACAACGTGGTAACAGTGGGTGGCATACCTTACTTGCCCATGGGTTGGTTATTGCAAATTGGTAACGTGGTTGATGACTTGAAAACCAACAATGGTGATATGACAATCAGCCTCAGCGGTTTGATCAGTGGCCTTATTAGCACAGTTTTAACTACACCAATCAAAGGTGGACGTGTGGCCATTGGCCGCGCATACAACCGTGGTGAGAATGAACCATTTTATGTAGTACAACGCTATTACGGTATAATCACAAACTTTGTCATTGAAGAAACAGAAGATATCATCAACAGAGATAGAACCTACACTGTGAGCTTGACATGTGCCAACATCAACACATTGTTGGAAAACCGTCTAAGCGGCCAGCGTACCAATGGCAGTGATAGAAAATATTATTATCCAGGTGATATAAGTTTTGACCGTTGCAAAGATTTGCAAAACGTAAACTTTGACTTTGGTAAGAAATATGTTGCTGGATCAGGCTATGGCGGCAGTTACAGTCCAGGTGGTGGATTTAGATGGGATGGTGGAGTCCCTGGTGGCTTCACTGTTGATTTACCCTAAAGGTGCAGATATGATTAGACGTGCAGGTATAGCAGACACAGATAGAATTGTAGAGCTGTTGGAGCATTTTGCCAATGCGGCTCCAGTGGACTTCTATCACAACCCTAAATATAATTCACGCCATGTAATGAACCAATTGGGTGAGATACACAATGCTGGTATAATACTGGTTGGTGAGGCAGATGGTCAAATACAAGGCATGCTGATTGCTAAGATATGTGCAGATCCATGGATGCCACAGATCAAGATCATGCGTGAAATGGCTTGGTGGGTTGAACCCAATCACAGAATGGGCACACTGGGCTATAGATTGCTAAAAGAATATCAAAGTATTTGCATAGATTTAAAAGATAGAAACTTGATCACAGCATTTACTATCACAACATTAACAGACAGTCCAATCAATGACATGAAACGTTTTGGTTGGCGTCCCATAGAACAAAATTATATGTATGAGGAGGTAGCATAATATGGCAGTGTTTACAGCTATTGCCACAGCCATTGTAGGCGCAATTGGTATCACAGGTACACTGGCTACTATTGCTACCAGCTTTATTGCCGCGGGCCTTGCAATTGGTACAGCAAAAATCTTAGGTGTAATGGAACCACCCAAAGGTTCTGGACAAGATCCAGGATTGAAAGTTCAATTGCCTCCAGCCACAGACAACAAAGTACCGCGTCTATATGGCCGCAACTTTGCTGGTGGCACAATCATTGATGCAGAAATCAAAAATCAAAACAAGACCATGGCTTATTGTGTGGTACTCAGTGACATGAGTGATATTTACAATGAAACATGGACAGTGAACACAGTGTACCGTGGTGACAATGAATTGATATTTGGTGCAGGTCTAAGACCCTATGAAATTGTTTCAGCCATTGATCCCAACGGTACTACCACTAACAATATTGCAAACAAGATACGTGTGCGTATATACGCTGGTGGCAGTGGCAGTGCATATCAAATCTATCCAACTACCTATAAAGACAATGCCTATGGTGGCACTGACTCAGGCAAGACCTGTCAGTTCCTAAACTGGACCAGTGCAAATGCAATGACAGACCTAGTGTTTGCTATCATTGAAATTGATTATGATGCAGAAAATGATTTGGTTGGCCTAGGCACATTTACATTTGATATTCAAACCAGTTTAAGCTATCCCAGTGCATGTTTGGTTGACTATCTCAACAATGAACGCTATGGTATGGGCAATGTTAACTTCCCTGTGAGCATTGTGGGCAATGCTGTGGTACCATATAACATTGACAGCAGTGATCTCACTGAATGGAGCACATATTCCGCAACCAACAATGTGTTCATCAATGGTGGTCTCAGTACCTTTGACAGTATTAGAACCAACGTAAACAAAATTTGTATGAGTGGTGGTGCATTCTTTACCTACAACAACAAAACAGGCAAGTTTGGTGTCACTGTAAACCGTGCTGCCACCTCAGGTGAATTGGCCAATGCATTTGTGTTGTCAGACAATAACCTAGTGGGTGCAATTGGTGTAACCAGCACAGACTTGTTCAGCATGTACAATCAAATGGAAGTTGAATTTCCCAGCATTGTACAAAAAGATCAAACTGACACAGTGTTCCTAGAAATACCTTCAGCACAACGCAATGCCAATGAGCCAGACAACAAATTAAACACACGTTTTGATTTGACCAACAACAGAGAAGTTGCCATCAACTTGGCCAACATTGACCTACGTCAAGGACGTTACACCACTGTGGTCAGTGCCAAAGGTGATTTTACCACAACCAGTATTGACAGTGGTGACATTGTAAAATTAACCAATAACGTATATGGCTTCAATGAAAAACTGTTCCGCGTAATGCAAACACGTGAAGTTGAAACTGAAGAAAGCATGTTGTTCAATGAACTAACACTGTTGGAATACAATGCCAATGTTTATACATGGACCACAGAAGCTGACAGTTCAAATATCAACGTATCACGTATTCCTAACTGGTGGAACTTCAACAGCGGTGCTAACTTTACATTGGGTGCTGTGGCCATTGCACGTGATCCACGTGCAAATGTTGTGTTCTTCAATCCCAACAGCAACACATACCTAGGCACAGAAGATACCTATTCAAATGTTGTAAGTAACTATAACATTGATTATACAAGTCAACCATTTGTTAGTATTCCAGTTGGTATTCCAGCCAACGTGACATTTGATACTGCGGTTGTAAACATACGCAACACTGTTACGTCACCAAATACCACTGTTGCAAACAGCACATTGGTCAGCACATTCTATCCACCAGCTGGACAAAGTTATTTTACACCTGGAACCACAGTGTACATTACTAGATCACTCACAGACCTAGCTGCTAATGTGGATGCTGGCTGTGTTGATGTATATGCATTTGATGTTAGTCTAGAAGACAGCGTCAGCGGTAGTAAAAGTTTAACAAGAACATTCACAGGTGTTTATGTTGACAGTTATAACTTTGTTGACAGAGGACAACTAAGTCAATTCAGCGCAGGTACACAAGTTGATGAAAGTGGTCTTGTAAGTCCAAATGAATTAAACAGTGGTACTACATTTGTGCCTGTGGTTGAAAGCACAGTTTACAATCTATTGGGCACTGATTATGTTGGACAGTACTATAGATTGGATGCAGAAGGTATACCCACAGGTGATTATGCTGCCAACACCAGTTATGACATTGGTATAGCCGCACGTGCCAATGTGTTGTTCTCAAATGGCACAGCCACAGCCAACGTATTGTTCAATACCAGCAACACTGAAACCACTGTCAGTAGTAAATTAACACAGATACGTGATACAACCACAATCAGTTTAGATCCTGCAATTGTGATGGTATCAGGTTTGCCTGGCAGTAACAATGTTGCCAGTGACATGTATCCTGTACAGGCCAATCTTTGGATTGATGGTTACAGCAATCTTGCCAATACCAGCACAGCCAGAACATTCTTTAATTCAAGTTATGGAATGTTTAAGATTACCAAAAGTATAGAACCATGATATGGAGATGTAAATGATTAGAATTATCTATGATGCAGAAACAGGCAGTGTGTTGCACAACAAATATTTCAGTGATAATCACTTGGCACTGAATTTATCATGTCATGCCAATTGGCGTGTGCACCCTACCACTGGTAAATTACCTGGAACAATCACAGACAAGTTTGTAAACCTAGACACAATGGAAATTGAAACAAGACCACATGTGCCTGACATTCCTGGTCATATTAGATTGATGCGCAGTCATTTGTTAGCTGCCAGTGATTGGACACAGAATCCAGATGTGCCTATGACAGCAGAAAAACGCAACGCATGGACCACATACCGTCAAGCATTGCGTGATTTACCTGACAATGCGGCAGGTATAACCGCCATTGATGATATTCCATGGCCTGTGAAACCAAATTAAGGAGTTGTCATGAGTGAACAAGAACAAAATCAGCTGAGTGCGCAGGAAAGAAATCAAAAACCCAAAGCTGACAGTGAAAATTTAACATTTGTTAGCCCACCAGAAGATAATCCTTTTGAGGGTGAAGTAGTATTGAATCAAGCAACCTAAGGAGAAGTCATGAGCTTTGGTAAACGCAGTGGATTTTTTCAACCAATGTCACGTTTTGCCGCAGGCACAACGGCAGCACAAACTGTGGCCATTACAAGATCATTGGTCAACTCTACGGCTGTGACATTTAGTTTTAGTAATGCCAATTTACCAAATGCAAACATTGCATATTCTTTGGTTGGTGCTGCCACATCAGATTTCACTGATGGTACCGTGACTGGTCAAATCAAACTTGACAGCACAGGCAATGCTACACTTACAAAAACATTAGTGACATCTGAAAATGTAGGTGTTGATAAAAGTTTTTATGCAACAGCATTTACTTTCAACAACAGAGTAAATGGTACCAGCGCCAATGTAAACATTAATACAAACAATCCATTTGTTGCATCAGGTGGCAATTCATTTACACAAAGTGGAAACGTATTCCATGTGTTTACCAGCAATGCTAATTTAACTGTAACACAATTGTATTCTGGACAATATGCAAATACTCAAATTAGAAACTTGATTGTTGCACGTGGCGGTGATGCCGGTAGTAGTATTGCTGGCTTTGATGGCGGTGGTGGTGCAGGTGGTTTAAGAAATGCCAACATTAATGCAAATTCATTTATTTTAACCAATTACCCAGTTGTGATTGGAACTACAAGTATTGCTGGCACAGGTTCCAACAGTAGTTTTGCTGGTGTTACCATGGTTGGTGGTGGTTATGGATCTGGTGCCAATGTTGCAGGCGGCAATGGTGGTTCAGGCGGTGGTGGTTACAGTCAAACAAGTGCCCCAACGGCTGCTACAGCAGGAGGTAGTGGCATTGCTGGACAGGGTTTTGCAGGTGGCAATGGCGGCAGCACTAGTGGAAGTTCAGGAGGTGGTGGTGGCGGCGCCGGTGGTGTAGGCTACAATGGTTCAAATGGTGCTATAAATGAAGGCCAAGGTGGTCCAGGTGTACTGGTAGATTGGGTACCATCAGGTTATGGTGATCCATTTTATCCAAAATATTTTGCTGGTGGTGGTTATGGAGAAGGCGCTGGTGTATCCAGTCCTGGTAATTCAGGTACTAATACCGGTGGTGGTGGTAATGCTGCATCAGGACAATTGTCAGGTAAAAGCGGTATTGTTATCATATCATATCCAACATTTACAGCAAACCGCTACTTAAATCTGCCATAACTACAGGGTTTTTAGCACAAACCTATAAATACTACATTAACGCTTGACATGCCTCAGTGTGTTAAGAAGTTCCTTCAGGAGACGGCCATATGAGTAATAGACTACTGGATTTTGCGGATTATATTGGTGGACCAGACACCATTGTTATTGAAATGTTTCCGCGCATGCAACGCAAATACACTTACAACTTCAATGCAAACGTAAGTGCATATCAATTCAGTGCTGATTATCAAAGCATTGTATTAAGTACTGTTACATATGACCG
>JACCDW010524814.1_pt1 | contig 31036 bp, 20 predicted proteins | sample 7449781 | NCBI WGS metagenome assembly JACCDW01 (sample SAMN15323449, study PRJNA562643) | freshwater metagenome | isolation source: river surface water | place: USA:Blue River Watershed | collected 2017-08-18
AATATTTTTTAAGTATATTTTTGTTTTTATAATCTTCGCTGTCATTTGATTTAAGATATTTATCTAAAATATGTGAACAGTCAGATTTTTCCATATAATCAATAGTACTCCTAGTATTATTTTTTTGTTTTTTCTCATATAAATATGAATAAACCACACCTATACTTAAAAAAGAGTAAAATAAATATGTGCTCATTTGATAATTAGATATATAATAATAAAATTAATTAATTATTTAATTATCAAATTTTTAAGTTATTTAACCAAAACTTGTGTAGAATATAGATAAATAGCAACACCAATACCAAGTATAAAACCAATTTTGTAACTATTTTGAAAATATTCGCGTTCTTCTTTGGAAACAAAATAAGGTTTAGACAAATATTTATTTAACCTATAAGATAATTTTTTGTTTAATTCTTTATCTGATTCATCAAACTTGTCAGCTAAATAATTTAATACATCATATTTATATTCTTGTTCGTCTAGTTTTGAATAATCAGTATCATAATTCTTAGCATACCAATATACTTTTTTAATTAATTCTGGATGATACATTGATTCGAATCCAGAATCTGGTAGATAAAATAATTTTTTTGTATGTAAATAATCGATAAATTGGTCTACTATTTCAAAACTTTTTTCTCTACAGGTTAGTCCAAATAAACCAATACTACAATACAAAATTGTTATTACACTAGTTGTATTAAAGTCGTCAAAGGATTTAATTGGTTCTTGTATTATATTATCTAATTTGTTAGCCATTTGTTCTTTAGATAAATTACTTACACATTTCCAACACATTTTTAAGGTATTATACTTTTTAAGTTTTATATTAAATAATAAAAAATGAAAAATTCTAATAAAACTTAATTATTATATATAAATAATGACAGAATCAAAACCAAATAATTCAGTAGATTTAAGAAATATTCTAAATAAATTTAAGAAAAAAACAAATTTAACTGAAAAATATATTAAAAAGACTAAAGAATTACTTGAAGGAAAAGATTTAGATTATATTATATCAGAAGAAAAGGAAATTGCTAAAACTTGGGTAATTCATCCAATTGAATCTTATGAAGATTTATTAAAAGAAAAATTTTATGAATCAGTTGGAGAATATATTTTGGAAGGTAATTATGATAAATTATCAGAAAAGATTTTAATAATTTTATTATTTGGACACATACAACCAAAATTAATATATCAAATAATAAAATATGTTTATCCTTTATCAGACCAAAATGTTAAATCAATATTTAATTATAGATATATAGTCTATATTAATTTAGCCCTAGAAATTAAAAGTGATGTGAACAAACTATTAGATAATAAAGATTACGACGGATTAGATCTTAAAACTAATGAGTATTATGAACTTGCTAATAATTTAATTAATGATGGTATAATATTAAATAATTTATATCCAGTTAATATTGATCAAAAAAGTGCATATAAAAATATGTCAATATATGATTTATTTGTTCATGCATCATATATATGTGAAAATTATCATACATCATTATTATGGTTAAAAATAATTTTGGATAAATTACCAAGTATAACAGATAACGAATATTTTATATTTAATAACGAACCAGTTAATATAAACTCATTAGACTTACTAGCAGATATCGTAACTGAAAGAAATTCCAAATATATTAATTTAATAATCAGAGAATATAATAAAAGAAAAGATGATTATTATAACACATTTATTTTTTATTTGAACAAGCTTTACTATTATATGAAAAAAAGAAACGTATTAGACAAATACAAATTAAATCATAAAGATATTAAGTACTATATCGACAAATATTATTCTGAGATATTTGTATTAAGACCAATTAATATAAAAAGACTAGATTTAAATTGTATTCATGAATATACATCATTAATTAATGATGTTGTAAATATTGGTCATCATAACTTATATGAGTTTTTTCTTAGGTGTTTTAATGAATCAAAAAATCTTAATCCAATACAAAAAATTTACGTTATTTTAATATGGACACGTTCAATATATCTTCACTTAGATAAATACAATTCAATACTTAGTTTTGATATTTTAAGTAATGAGTATTATGTTATGATTGATAAAAAGAAAATAATTATATCAAAAGAAGAATATTTAACAGACATAATATCTTATTTAAATGATGTAGATGTGTATATTACTGATTTTATTATGGAGCAAATAGAAAATTTTGTTACACAAGATTATTATGAAATTAAATTAAAACAAAATACAATAAATGAAATTCAAGATAAAAATATAAAATGTGTGGTTTGTTTGGATAATATAGACAATATAGATAATATTGAAAATACGGATATTGATAATAATTTAATAAAAATAACTAATAGTAATGATTTAATTAAATGTATTAATTGTAAAAATATTTTTCACGAATCATGTATAAATAAAATGTTTCTATTAAATCAAGATTATTGTCCAATATGTCAAAAACCAGTTTTAAATGTTTTATTAACATATTCAGATATTAAATATAATTTCTTCAATGACATACTAAAGAAACACAAAGAAAATAAATAAAATTTGAAAAAAAAGATTATTATAATTAAATTTATAATATATGTTAGAATGAACTACATAATAATGCTTATATGCTTTTATTTTACATTATGTATTTGCCTAGAAAATGACACAAGAAGATTAAGTTTGTCAAAAGACTGGGAAACCGGTGTTAATGTTAGGACTGTAAATGGCCAAGTTCCTTTTGTACCATGTCCAATTGGTTCATATAGAATAATTAAGACAGCAAAAACCAATCATAGAATTGATGGATGTATTTTGTGTCCAAGAGGAAGATATGGTTCAACAATTGGATTAACCTCATCAATGTGTTCAGGAGCATGTCCTAGAGGTAGGTATGGTGATTTCAAAGGAGCATCTAGTCCAAATGATTGTACTTTATGTCCATTTGATTCTTATGGTCCAAATGAAGGTTCGACAAATCCATCATGTGTAAAATGTCCACTTGGTACATATAATCCAAATGTAGGTTCGACATTATTTTCAGATTGTAAGAAATGTCCACCTAATTATTTTGGAAATCAATGTTCTGATCAATTGGATTTCCAGAATATAGTAAATTTTTTATCAGATAAAGAAAAAAATAATCAAATTAACAATAAAAATTATGAATTTAGTTCACAAATAAAAAAAAATTCTTATTCAAATTCTAATTATAAAACTACTTCAGAATGTGGTAAATTTAATAATGTATGTTATAAACAACATGTTGTTTCTCTAATGTAAATTTTATAATAAATTTAATGTTCATAATTATCAAGTATATCTTTAGAAATTTTTTCAGCAATAGGATAAAGGTTAGAATTAGGCCATCTAATAGAGATAGGAATTATACTCATATCACAGACTCTTAAACCTTCAACACCATAAACTCTTCCTTTTTGGTCTACAACAGCCATTGGGTCATTTTTTAAACCCATTTTACAAGTTCCACCACCATGGTGACCACCAATTCTTTCTCTAAGCCATCTAACTAGTTTAATTTTATCAATTTGGTCCATAGAGGTAAAATCTGTAATACCATCATAAAGAATATCATATGGAGCAGGATCTAATAATCTTTTAAAGTAGCCAATTTTTTTAAATTCTAATAAAACTGGGAAGAAATTATTTAATAATAGATTTACAAATGATAATAAATCTTTACCTTCTGGGTCATTTAAAAAGTTACCAATTATTTTAGGTGGAACAGTTGGATCTGATGAAACAGTTTTAACAACACCTAAAGAAAAGTTATCATCTTCTTTTTCTATAAGAGCAGCCATTTTATATAAAATGTCAATAAATATAGGTTTGTATTCAGTAGGAGGATTAGCTTGTGTACCATCTATTAATATATTATTAGTATCATTCATAACAAATGGTTGACCGAAACAAGGTAAATTTTTAACCATTGTCCAGTTTTTCATATTAAATGGATCGGAAACAATATTAGGTGTTCCTTGAGATGTACCATTAAATTCTATTTCAAATTCAGGATAAGGTGCTTCAGGTACAGATTTAGCAATTAGAGTAACAGTTGGTGCAGGTGCCATTTTCTCAGTTTCCCAATAAACAAAAAGTTCTTGGTTGTCAACATAATTTTTACCAACTCCAGGTAAATTAACAATTGTTTTAACATTGATATTATCCAATTCATTTTTATCACCTATACCAGATAAATTTAATATCTGAGGAGAATTTATAAAACCTCCACATAAAATAACTTCTTTTCTAGCATATACTTTTTTAGGTTTATTTTTAGAAATATAACTATTATATTTAGCATCTCCTGGACATCCACCAAAACCACTTAATTCAGGATTAGGATTTCTTCCTGTTTGATAAATATTCCAACCTTCTAAATATTCAACACCTTTAGCTTTAACTTTTTTATGTTCATTACAAAAACAATTTGATTCTAAAATAACTTTAGTTACAAGTACATCAGATTTAATTTTAAGATTTTTATTTTTTTGTGCTGAATATAAATAAGTATTTGCACCAGAAGCTCTTTGAATAAAGTTGAGACCAGATAAAGGTGTAAAAAATGGTAGAGTATTAACTCCATCAGGATTAACAACAGGTATAGGATTATTAAGTTTTTGTTCAAATTCAGGAGGTACAACAAATCCATCATCTCCATATAAAGGTCTGTTATAATCTTTAAAGTCTACATAAAAATTATCATTTGGAATAACAATTTTACCAAATTGGTCTGTAGCTGTAGCATTATGTAATGTAGTTCCACCTAATGCAGATGTTGGAGGATAATCCATATCAACATTGATTGGATAATTAAATCCATAATCTTTATTGATTACATTTAATATGATATCATTTACTTCAGTAACAAATGGATCATTTTCTAAATACTTTTGATATATTTGTGGAACCATACCACTAAAACCATAATATTCTGTAGAGAATGAACCTAAGGTACCTAATGGTTTTTCAGGATTATAATATAATTGACCAGTAGGGTCTATTTGTGATCTGTTTTCTGTAAGTTTATAGTAATCTTTAATATTATCAAAACTCCATTCATTTAATCCAAGTTTTGCCCAATTATTCCAATTGTATGGAGCATTTCTTCCTGCAAAAGTTGCATTTGTAGCTGAACTACCACCCCAACATGACCCTCTAGGATAAGTTAATGTATTAGATTTTGGATCCTCTGTTTGTTTTGCAAAAAAATACCAGTTTGAAAATCCTTTAGAAAGAAGAGGCCACATATAATTATAACCACCACGTGTATAAACACCCCAATTATATTCGTCAGGTTGAGGAACATTTGCTGTTGAAGGTTCAGGGAGTTCTTGTTTAACTCTAGCATCGTCTCTTCCAGCTTCCATTACTAACACAGAATATTTACCATTTTCTGATAATCTATGAGCTAAAACACATCCTGCTGTTCCAGCACCTACAATAATAAAATCATAAGTTTCTTCCATATTATATCTATATATAATATAAGTTTTTTACTAAGAGTGAAGATTTTATTTAGTTGAATTTAGAATTGCTTCCTTTAATACATTTGAACATTCATCAAAAAATTTAATTCTTTCCCAAATATCTAATTTTTTCTTGTATTCTAAAGTTGAACAAGTGTATAAAATATCTCCATCTGCAAAAGTGTTAAATGGTCTGATTGATTCACCAATCGATACATTAACTTGTTGATTTAATTGTCGTAAATCATCAGAATCTAATTCCAAGTTTGTTATTATTACTATAATTGTTGTATTTTGACCTAATTTAATACCATCTAAATCATATTTTTTAGGATTTGCCCATGAAGGATAATGATATCTTTTATTATCTTTATAAACTATACCAATTGCATTATTTACACATAAAGCTAGTATTTTAATTTTACCAATTTGTTTATAACCCCATCCCTGACCATGTCCTGCTGATACACCTACACCAGCTTTACCATTGTATAATTTATCATCAGACTGATGGTAAGCAAATCGTCCTAAAGACTTATCCGCATATATCTTATTGTGTTTCAAGTTTTGCGAATAAATAATTGAACCATTAAACCCAGGGAAATAAGTGTAGTTTGAACTAGCCAACTCTTCAGCAGTCAGTCCAGTAGTTGATTCTAAACCTAAAAGAGAACCTCCAGCAATATTTATTCCAGAAATCATATGTTTGTCATGAGTAGATAAACAGTCGATATACCCAGGATATCCACCTCGAGCTTCCATATGAACTTTGGCCCCAGATTTAAAATCAATAAATGTCAAACCAACTGGACCTTCTGAATATTCACATTGTGCTACTCTAATATTAGGAAATTCCAACTTGATATAATGTTTTGAAGTTGAATTTTTTGGAACCAAATCCATATTATCATTTGATTTGATTACTTGGATTTTATTTTTTCTTTTATTACCACCACCAGATAAGTTTTTACCAAAGATATTTTCAAATTGCTTAATAATTGTTTCTACACAATTACAATTAGAATTAATATTTTTACACATTAAAGTTCCAACTTCTAAAATTGGTTCACCAGATTCTCCTACTTTATCAGTTTCAGTTTCAATTTCAATTATAGATTCAAACCCGTGTCTAGAATATAATCCAGGTAAAAAATCATCAGGCTCGTATTTTTTAGCTTCCAAAAGTAAATAATCAATAGAGTTTTCTTCAGAATACTGAATAATTTTATCAAATAAAATTTTTACAACTCCTTTGAATCCAGATTTTCCAGCAACTGATGTAATAAATAAACCTTTTTTATGCATAATACCTCCTTTATTTTCAAAATCAGACATATGTTTAAACTGGTCCATATCTGTTGTGACTGCTATACCAACTAGTTTATTTGGAAGAACAGGATTAATAGGATTAGTTTTGTAGTACAATTTGTAAACAAGTGCTTTACCATCATCTGCGGAATTTGGTATAAATTTCCTTAAGTTTATGTTATATGCTTCAGATAACAACTCTAATATTTCCTTATCTAGAATCACGTTCCCAGAACTATTTATAAATTCATCAATTATTATTTCTGTATTTGATTTATCTAATTTAATTTTATTACCACCTTTTATATCACATAATTCTAAATATTTTGATTTATATTTAAGATATTTAGATTTCCAATCTTTCATTATAATATTATAAAAGAATTTAATAAATTGATAAAAAAATAAAATTTTATTTCTATATTTACTTTTTACACTCTTGAAATACTTAAATACTTAAATACTAGACAAATGCTGGAAATATTTACCAAATTATATATAAACATCATTAAACAAGTTCAATACCAGAACTTAATAGGTTAGTAGTATCGGATGATTCAGAAATATTATCTGTTAAACCAGTCTCATCAGGTTCTTCAATAGGTTCATTAGGTTCATCTTCAAATCCATCAATCCACACAAGTATATTTTTTGGGGGTTCTTTGTCTTCTTTAATTATACCTGAAGTAAATAGTGAACTTAAATATGACACAAAGTGTTGTTTATGACTGATGGATGCTTTTGTTTTGCGCTCACATAATTTCTTTTTAATTGATAATTTAGGTGCATCAAAATCATGATGGTCTATAGTTACGAACTTTACACCTCTTTCGAGTTTAATTTCCTCAATCAGTGTTCTAACTTTTTTCCAATTATCATAATCTAGTCCAGCAGTAATTTCATCATTAAATATAATCAATACATTGGAAAATCCCAAAATAATGGGTAGTAGTGCTCTAAGAGTTAATATACGTTTTTCTTCACCTCCACTTGGTTTAGTAAAATTACAATCTAAAGTATCTTTGTTAATAATATTATTAATACCAAGCATTTTTGAATAATCACACAATATTTTTTCATATAACATGCAATTAACTTCCACATGAATATAATCATGCATAACTTGACGGATTGTTCTATTATCATTGGGTAACTTCATTTTTTGATCTAGATATAACCATCCTCCTTTATATTTTTTCATAAGACTTACAACTTTTCGTTTCATCCAGGTTGTTTTACCTCCTCCAGATTGTGCATCTAATCTTAATTCGTTACAACCATCTACTGAAAATTGTGGAAATATAAGAACAGGGTCTGTTAGTTGTTCTAATTCAGATGTTTTTCTTGAGACATAATTTTGAATGTATAGTTCTATAGTGCCCCATGATGCAGTTGATGTTAAAGCATCTCGTACTGTACAGAACAACCACCAAACAGTATTGAATACTCCGATTATAACAAAAAACATTGCAAACACTTCAATATTGTCATTTTCACTTTGAGACTTGTTAGTGTAATCTGAATTATCATTAGATTTATTAAATCTCATAATAAGATAAGTGGTAATTGCTGATAACATATACATGATCCAATTGAGTGAACAATATAATGAACCCATGACGGATTTATGACCCCAATATATTGTTTCATTTTTTAAACTTATATCTGAAATTTCTCTAATAGTAGAACTTCCTAATCCATTTAGATAATATACCATATAAGTTTCCCAGAGATTTCTAACTATATCAGAGTTTTTGTTCATTTCTTTTTGAAGATTTTTTCTTCTAACATAATCTATTTTTAATATTGATAATCCTATTATAAAGAATACAATGAGTGTTACTACAACTGGGATGATTGCTATCAATACAACTTTTCTACAAAGAGCTAAAATAGAGCTAAAAATAGTGAAAAATGGTTCAATCACATTAATTATATTAACCCCAAGATTTGATATAGCATTTGCTCCATCAGGGATAATATCATGAATTTTTTCTTGTGATTCCAAGTAGGATGCATCAACATGTTCCATAAACATTTTTGATAAATACACTACACAAGAATTCTTAAATTTTGGAAGAAACAATTTATTTTGAAATGTTTCTTTCATTATGCCTAATAACATTTTACATATAAAATTTATAATGACTAACTTGAAAAGTACTTTTGAATAATTTTCACTATTCATTGTTGTAACTATAAGTGTTTCTTGGTAGTTTAGATAAGTTATTGCCCCAATAAAACCAAGTATTCCAAAAAAGTATATACTTAGACCGAAATCGTATACTACCATTCTGATATGGTACAAAATATCTGTTGGGATTGGTATACAATGTTCTCTCGTAGAAAAAACTTTGTGTAGATCCATCCTCAAATTTTTTTGAAAGTTTATATTACGAAAATTAATATTATTCCACATTTTCACATAAAATATTTTAATTATTTATTTAGTGAAATTCAGTAATTTGAATTTTCAATTTTTACAAATATAAAATTAATATTATAAAAAAATATTTATAAGGATAATAAGATAATTATATTTTTAATTTTTTACTAATTTAGATACTTTTTCAAAAATTTCTTCAGAACTCATATTGATATAACCTTTTTTTTTATCTTTTTTTAATGAGCTTTTTATATGTTTAATTATTTCAGGAGGAGGTTCACAATCAAAACCATGTCTAATTTTATATTTATGAATTAAAATACCAAAAATATTATCAATACTAATATTTTTATTTGAAACAAGTTTTTCAATTGATATCTTATTTTTTGTAATATAATCAAGAGTTCTTAAATTATATTGTCTAAACAATGTATCATTATCTACTTTAATTGAATATTTATTGTCTTTTGCTAATTTAGGAATTATCTCCATACCTCTGAAATCAAATCCAACAAAAACTATATTTTTACTTTTATTTTTGTTAAGAAATTTTTTTAATTTTAATTTATTCAGCTTCGATTTTTCTTCAAAAAATTTTTTTCTTTCATCTTCATTTGATAAATCATATTTATTTAATAATTGTATAGCATTAATATCGTCAATATCATCTGTATCTATAGATATTGTATTTGGTAATTTACCTAATCTATTACCTAATGTAGTTTTACCAGCACCAGATGGCCCTAATATATGAAAAATTAATCTTTTCTTTATAGCTCCACCTTCTAATTTAATATTAGAAGATATGTAACTTTCTGAATTTATATTATTATTTGATATAATATCAATACTATTTTTAAGTTCTAAATATTTATTTTTATATTTAAGATATTTATTTTTATATAAATCAGTATCCATCTATATTAAATATACTATAAAAAAAATTGAAAATTTATTTAATCAATTAATAAATATATGAAAAATAATTAGATGAGTGATGGAAAGAAAAACAAATAGTATAATTAGTAAATACTCTGAATATTCTGTTATAATAAACATTTCTAATATGAAAATGGAGGGATTATTAGATTTGAGTAAATTTAGATACTTACAAGAACTTGATTGTTCAAAAAACAAACTTACAACTATAATAAATTGCCCCGATAGCTTAACTAAATTAAATTGCAGTAATAATTTAATAAGGGAACTAAATGATTTACCAGTATCTCTTAAAGTATTGAATTGTAGTTCAAATTTACTGTATGGAGGATTAGATTTCTTACCAGTATCTTTAGAATTATTAAATTGTAGTAATTGTGAAATTAGTCGATTAGACAATTTACCAATAAATTTAACAAAACTAAATTGTTCAAGAAATCCAATTAATTATTTGGATTTTTTACCATCTAGATTAATATATATTAATTATGGTTTAACAAACATTACAAACACAGATAATTTTCCTCCAAAAATAATTAAATGCGAACAAGTTTTTTTATAAATATATCTAAATTGGTGGTTAAATATTTATAGTATAAAAATAATTTTTGTAAAAGTATATAATATATATAATGTTTGACGCTCAAAAAGCTATTAGTCCATGTGCTTTACAAAGTCTTATAGATTCTTACAATCAACAATGGAATGGTAGATACACTATTTATTCACTAATTACATTATGGATAACTAAAAAAACAAAAGACTGTAAAATAGTTAAAGTTAGAGGTTATTATGCTTACCAAAGAAAAGATGGTTCTATTGCATATTGGAATGGTGAATTTATTTATAATACTTGCAACAATACATATACCTATATTTTAGGAAGTGGAAGTTACGCTAGTGCTACTTATAATGGTCTTACAGTTAGACAAGAAAATAAATTAAAGGCATATTTTTACAATCCTAAAGCTTATCCACTTAACTTTATATTTAATAATATTGTGCAATTTAGTGTATACATGTAATTGTAAATTTAATATTTTAGAATATTCATAACTATATTCTAAACTAAAATATAAAAGAGTTTTTTTATATAGATAATTTATAATATATTTAATAAAGATATAATGAATATAATAAATACAAAAAATCAAACTACAATTGATTCAAAATACTATAAAAAATACTTGAAATACAAAAATAAATATCTTGAATTAAAAGAAATTTTAAATGGAGGTACAATTTTAGATAGATGTACAGGATACGATAAATCAATATTTTATATTGAAAAAATGAAAGTATATTATCAAAATTATTATCCATATGGTGGCTTTAGTAAAGGACAATCTTTACCAAATGGTAAATATCCAGAAATATTTAATTTAGATTACAAAATAGAATATAATAACAAATCTGATATAAAATATATTTCTAAAGTAAAATTTAATTATTTAGAACAAGATTTGGAATATTTACAAAAAAATTATAAGGACAGGAATAAAATTGTACCTACAGTTATTAAAGTAGATTCTGTACAAACATCTCCTAATAAATATAATAAATACAATAAACGTAATAAACCAAATAGATCAGAAAAATCAGATAGTTTAAATAGTTTAAATAAAGAAAATACTTTTACAAATTCGACATCTGATCCAAAAATTATTGTAGATGAAGATGTTTTAGACAAAAATATTATTGAATACGAATTAGATATAGATAATATACCAGAACAAATAATTAATGCATATTATCATGATAACAATGATTATATTTTAACAAATAATAAAAAGTATTTTGAATTTATTTTACCAGCAAAAAATATTTTTACGAGTATAATTGGTAAAACAATTGGCTTAAAATGTGACGATATAGTTGATACATTTTATGGTAATTTTTTAGAAAAAGATATATCATCTGATAAAAAGAAGAGAATAGTAATAATTGATTTTGCAAATCTTGTAAATATATTACCAAATATAAATTCTCAAGAAAGATACTATCCTGATAAAATAAAAATGTTTATTAATAATTATTTATACAATCAATGTAAAATATTAAAAAATTATGTATTTATAATTTTCAAACCAAGTGGTGTTTTTAATGAAATTTTTTTACAAGAAGTTATAGAAGGAACAAGTCCAGATTATAATTTATCATATTTATTGAAAGAAGATAATAGTGATGATGGATTATCATATTTAAATATAATAGGTTGTGGGTTTAGTTCAATAAATAATTTTACTGAAAAAAAACCAAGTAAAATAGATTCTAATCAAGAAAATTGGGAAGTCAATAATATACAATTATTTCAAGGTCAACTTCAGAGTTCTATTGATGACTTGATATTTTGGATTCTTACAATATTTATTTATAATGTTATATACAATTTTGACAAACTATTAATCAATAATATTATATTGATTTCAAATGATACACAATCTTTAGATAAAGAAAATTGTGACTATTTTAAGAATATCACCAATATTATATTACCAAAAATATGCAAAAAAGTAAAACAAGAATTTACAACAGAAGATATAATACCTAATAAAAATTTATTAAATATAGTTTTTCCTAATAAGTGTAACAATGATTTAATTAATTCAAATTATAGTATATTTTTGTATTCATATGGTTATACTGATAAAAAAATAAATTTAAAAAATGGTGAAACAATTTTAGAAAATACATTTTACAAAACTTACGATGAACTATTGAATAGATATATTAATTTTATATATAATCTTTTTGCAAATACACCCTTAAAATTAGACCCACAATTAGTAATAAACTACAAACCTACTGGTATTGGTAAATCAGCAAAAAATGTAATGATTAAAGATTATAGGACAAATATAGATTTAAGTCATGGACAAGTTAACAAAGTTCTTAATTATGAGTTTGTAGATAATAAAATTGAAGATTGGAATAATTTAAGTACATATGTAAATCTTTTTGAAACATTATTATTAAATAATATTAATATTTCAAATATTAGAACAGATGCAATTTACTTCTTGTATAATTATTATCCTTTTGAATATTTTAATTCTATGTCATCAAACATAGCAAATAATAATATTGGTTTACCTTTACAAAAAAAAAATTTCCATACCTTAAAATTAACTGATTTCAATAAAATACATCCTGGATTATTTTTTTATTTACAGATAAAAATGTTCCAGAAAATAAAATATGGTAAAGAGGATGAAATACTTTCTTTAGAAGAAATAAAAAAAATATTTATTATCTAATTTCATCATCATATAATATTGAATATATTCTATTATATGAATTATGCATTAGTAAAATGTGAACACTATCATATATTTCAATAACTGGTGTACATTTTAAGAAACTTTTATAATAATTATATTTATTTATTTTGAAAGTCATATTTGTTAATTTTAACTTAGGTGAAGTTTCTCTTATTAAAACAACAAATTCAACATAACAATATCTAACAGAATAATCATTAATATCATCTTCGATTTCTCCACTTTCAAATTTACTAATCATTTCATTAATATATTCTAAGTTTGTATCTTCAATATCACCCATTTTAATATTAACTAAGACTTCAAATTCTTTAATATCTTTTTTTAAGTACTCTAAAAATTTATTAATCAAATCATTATCTCCTGGAATACCTGGGACAATTGTTCTTTTAAATTCTTCTAGTGAATTGATTATTTCTGACATATTAACTTAATCATATATATTATTAGTATATACTTACAATTTTCAATTTTTTATCAATCTATTTTGAATTTAATATAAAAAAATTATATAATTTATTTATATATATAATGCTAGCTGCAGATAAAAAAAAGTTGGATGAACAATTTAAACGTGATAAATCAAAAATAGAATTGTTCAATCTATTAAGAACAGGTTCTGATTTAGAAGTAGTAATTGATTCTATTTTTACACAAGCTCCTCCAGAATTAAAAGATGAATTATGTAAAGATTTACGTTCTATAAAAACTGAAGATGGCGGATATATAGTATTACCTATTAAAGAAAGAATGACTCATGTAGAAAGTTCTAATATTATAGACACTATTGGACATTTATCACATTCATGTCCTTTATTAAATAAGATTATAGGAGAGCATTGGTTTGCCGAAATATTTAGACCATTAGATGATTTACAAATTTTCTATGAATTATTTGAAAGTTCTGAGGCATATGATGATATCTTACAACAGGCTAAACACTTTTGTGATCCTGAAAAAAGAGCTGCAACACAACCATTACCACAGTATTTAACATTTATTAAACAAAAATCAATTGATGGTATAGATTATGGTATTATGGTATGTAGAACAATTAATCGTAAAAGAAATAATGAACCTGAATTGTATATACGTATTCTAAATTGGGAAACAATTACAGAACCTGTTGGAGAGTTAAATAACATATTATCAAGGAAGAAAGATGAATTTGGAAAACAAGTTAGAACTTTATACGATGACACTGAACACAACAATTCAGATAGTGCTCTTTCTAAAAAACTATTATTATTAGAACCAGGTAATATACCTCAAGATTATTTAGATTTAATTATTGCATTATTATCAAAAAAACATGGTATTTACATTAATGGATTACTTGAAATACTGAAAGAATATAAAATTTTAAAAAAAAATATAAAAGAAGGTTGTTCATTTTGGGATAAATTTGAACAGTTAAATATTAAATACAATCAATTTATTGAAACTCAACCAGCAGATTTTAATAGAGAATACTTTACTACAACTAATCCATTTTATAATTTAAGAAAACTTTATTATGAAAAATGTATAAAAAAACCTTTAAGTTCAATAGGTGATATGAGTATAGGAGCAACTATTGCTAAAGAAGGTGATTTTATTAGTAATAACCCAAAAGTATTTGATGGAATTAAAATTAATTTAGTTTTGGATAATTTTGGTAATCAAGTTCGTATTAAAGAAATTAATGATTATATTCAAAAATTTTTCGTATCAAATAGTTCTAAAACACTTAATCCAGGAATTATTCTAATGGATAAAATCATTAACTTTTTAGAAATGTATAATAATCGAGGTTTAAATATTAATAATACTCAAAATTTATTAAATTTACTAGTTACATTACCTTATGAATTATTCACAAGAAAGCTTGATGGATATACTTTTTTACCTAGAGAATCTTCTGAAGAAATTATTAAATTGATATGTAGATTATTTGGTAAATGGTTTAATATTTGTTCAAGTACACCTCTAGTTAATATTTACAAATATTCATATTTACTATTTATTAATAATATTTTCGAAGAACCTCCAGTTTTACAAGGGGAATATCACAAATATATTAAGCAGGAATTTATTATTGATGTTAATCAAAATGTACTTGTTGACCTTTCTTTAATTCCAATTATTCAAGATATTAAAAGACATCTTGGAGGATTACATATTTGGTATATGGATAACGTGTCATTGGGATTACTATGTCAAACAATGTTTGATATGGTTCGCGGTATAAATGGAAGAGAACCAACTACATCAGATTTAAATATTGATTTTGAAAATATTAATATGGGTGGTACAGAAAATACAGAAATTAATTTATCATATTTTAATGAATCAACTGGATACGTGATGCCTGGTATGAATAATTATGCACCAGAGTTAAAAATTGAACCAACCGCTTGTTGTTATAAATTTATAGACTTTGATAATTTTGATTCATCTAATAGAATTAATCGCTTAGCTGTTCTTTTACAAATAATAAACTCTTGTAAATTAAGTAATGGTATAAATTGTCATTATCCAAGACAATTACCATATACAACAAAATGTAATCTAATTTGTGAACAAGTTGGAGATAATATAACATATAAATGTGACTTTGATGTTAAAAGTAAAACTTTTGCAGATTTTACTACTAGAATCAAAAATGAATTTAATACTTTAAGATATTTATCAGAAGAAGAATTAGAACATAAAGCTAAAACAGAAGCTGGGTCACAATCTGTGACAAAATCTGCATCAAAACCAGTTTCAACTGTTCAATTTAGAGAAGAACCATTAAGAATAGGAAAATCAGGTTCAAAGTCAGTTGTACCAACTACTCAAACAGCTCAAACTGCTCAAACTGTTAAAACTGAAGCTGAAGCTGAATCAATCCAACCTACTCAATTTGAATATTTTAATTCATATATTAATTTTCTTAACACAGAAAATGATGAATTCTTATTAAAATCAATAAATCCATTTATGAATCTAGGATTAGAATTTTTAGATACATTAGCACCTGGAGATTTTATTCCATTAAATTATAAAACACCTGATGCTACTGAAATCAATGATTCAATGATTCAAGTAGCATATGCTACTGAAATCAATGATTCAATGATTCAATTTAAAAAAAATCTATGGGAAATTATTAAAAATTTTAATAATCAAAGTGGAAAACTATCTGTATTTGATGAAAATTTGATGAGTAAAACACAAAAATTACCTGCAAATATTTATATGTACGTATATTTGTATATATGTGATAAAAGTCCAGAGTCAATAGAATCACTTGCTCAGTTATTTAGAGAAGATGGTCCATTTAAATCAAAATTATATACTTTTAAACAAATATCAGAATCAAGTTTTGATTCAAAAATTAAATTAATGTTATTATCAAATTTAATCAAATATAAAATTTATAAAAATGAATATACTCAAGAAGTTTATGATGCTTTAGACTTATTATTAAAATCTCAAAGAAGCAAAATCGAGCTATCAGTACCAAAAGATAAACAAAAAGTTTTGTCAAATGTAGATGTTAATCTTTCTTTTAAATCTTATCATATCCCATATATTGTTTTAAATCCTGCAGAAGAAAGTTTAATTGGTGATCAAAGAGGTAAAAGGATTTTTTTGGAAAGAAATACTTATGAAAGATATAGTCATAGACTAACAGATCCAGAACAAATGAATAACACTTTAAGAATATTTAATCATCCAAAACCAATTACCGGCAATGAAAAGTTATCAGAATTATTTACTATTGGAACTGATACAGTTACAATTTATCGTGGTTCTGAATATGAAATTAAATATGAAACGAGACTTTATCCTAAAGAGATAGAGATAGAAGAAGAAGGAGTTGTAGGAGCAGCTGGTTCATTACCTTCCACAACAATTGTTGAACCAAGGGTATTAAATTTATTTATTGGTTCTGATGATACCTTTGTAACACAAGGTTCCAAATTAAAATTTAGACCAAGAAGTACATTTAGACTTAATATTGAAGATTATAAAAATATTCCGATGAACCAATCATTATCAAGATATTTCGCTAAACTTTCTCAAAAGATAACTACAAATGAGTCAGTACCTGCTCATGAAGTTATTCAAGATGGTGTTTACGTATTCAATAGACCAGTCGTAATTCAAAAGGCTGAAGTTTTAGGATTACCATTTGATTGGGAAATTAGAGAAGGACAAACACATAAATTCACTATTGAAAACCATAATGTAAGCCGCATTGAAAAAAATGGTACTGCTATGGGTGCTAAACCATCTTATGCTGATGCACTTTTTAAAAAACTAAAAGAAAGATTTCCAGATGTTAGACCAGAAATTTCAGCTTCATCATCAAGAGCACCAGTATCAGCAGCATTATCGAGAGCACCAACAACATCAAGAGTACCAGTCCAAGCTCAACAATCTAATATTAAAGAAGAAAGATATGGAATTGATCAACAAATTGCTATAACAAGACATCGTATGCAACCTTATATATTATATAATAAAAATTTAATTATATTTGTATTTAAAAATGGTGAATTTACAAATTTTATACATAATGATATAGATGTAACAGCACAGTTTTTAACAAGTGATTTGCAAAATTTTTATGGTTTGATACCAAGTTTAATATCACAAAGTAAATTAACAGAATTAGACAATATGAATCGACCAATAAGACGAGGTGGTTCAAAATATGTAATGTATGGAGGAACCCGAACTCCTGTCAGTTCTTGTTTTAACATGACAGATAAAGTTAAGCAAGTTAAATTACCAGTTATTACAGGAAATATAACAACCTCATCAAACAGAGAATTAAATTTCCAAGATGCAGTAATTGCAAATCTATATTATTTTATAGGTAAACTTGGAAGTAGAGAAATACATTATGATGATGCAAAAGAAAATAAATATTCATATGATGAAAGATTCAGAGAAGAAGTTTATGAATACAATAACTTTGATGAACCAATTAAAAGAGTATATATTACAAAAGAAATTGGTGGAGGTGATCGTAAAATATTTATTACAGGTATGGATATGTTTAAATTATATACAAATAATATATCACCAACTAATGAATTATTTAAAATTTATAACTTAAGTCCATATCATGATCCAAGAATTAATAGTAGAAATGACCTTCCACCAGAATTTGAATCATTATTTGGTCTAGGTATAAAACTAAAGAAAAAGATGTTAGTAGGTACTTCAAATGTAACAGGTAAATTAGAAAGAGGTTTAGCAAATGATTTTGTTTATTTTCCAAGAGATCCAACAGACAAAGTGGGAGTAGATAAATATTCAGAAGTTGATTATGTAGGTAAAATAAAATCATATGTACCTGGTAAGAATTTTAGAATAGTTGGAGACGGATTAATATTAAAATTAAATCTAGAAGATGAATTGTCAAGTAGTCCAACTGATACAAGAGAATTATATATATTAGGAAATTCATTAGGTGCATTAAACGAAACAATATTTATGGGCACAATAAATTCAAATGGAGATATAACTTTTGATAATCCAGTATATCTTGATAATCCATTGTTCTATACAAATTTTGATGATGATGAGGATGATGAGGTTAATGAAGATAATGTTATGAATTATTTTAAATTTAATAAAGAAAGAAACGAAATATTACCTTTAAAAAATAATAAACTATATGAAAATACAGTTTTAAATTTAGATCCTGAAACAGGAGTAATTACAAATAGTGCTAATGAGACTTATGTTTCTATAAATAACCTGAGATTTTCTCAAAGTAGTTTTGTATTAAAATTATTAAATTTAATTTCAAACAAAAGAAATGTGTTATGTTGGGTAAATCAACAAGGTCAACTTGCTAATATAGATATATTAAACTTACAAACTAATTTTAAAATAAATTACCAATCGAGAAGAGTAGAAGTAATAATTAATAATCAACAAAAAATTATTTTAGATTATGGAAGTATAGATTGGAATATTAAAAAATGGGTAGTTGACAATACCTTTCTAGCAGTAGATAATGATTTAAACTACTATTTAGCTGTTTTTATGTCAGATGAACAAATTTTAGTAAAAATTAATAGAAATACATGTTTACCTATAATTTCAGATATTGATACTCTACAAACATTATGTATGACTTATGGAGGTAGTAGATTATTTAGAGAACTTGTTCCTTTAATTAGTAAATTTACTTTAACAAAATACGCAAGTAATGAGGATGTAATTAAATATAATAATTTTGAGGCATTACGCGAGGAACCAATTCCTAATAAAATTACATATAATTTAATACCATTAGAACAAATATGTTATGATAATTTAGAAGATTTATTTTATCAAAATTACTACGTACCAGAAAATCAAAAATATTTTACATCTTATGGTGAGTACATGATGTATTCTTTAATTCATAATACTATTGTAAGATACAAAATTAATAAAGAATCCGAATTTAAATATATATCAATGAGAGATTTAACATTTAGTTTGTTTTATTACAAATTACAAAAAGATAGAAAAGAATATAAACCAACTTACAGATATAATCCTCTTGAATTTTATTATCAATTTATATTTGGTTTCTTTGCTAAAGATGCTCAAGAAGATTTAGCAAATCAAATTTTTAAAGACTTAATTAATAAAGAAGAAGTAATGAGAGGAGGTGCAAATTATCGTGCAAACAAATATTTTGTAGCAAACGCATCTAATTATAGAGAACATAACACAAATCCTAAAATACATAATTTGATTATGGGTGGAGGAAAAACAAGTGTTATAACACCATTGGTTATAATTAAATTTTTACAATATTTAACAACTTTATCACCAGAACAAGCTAAACAAAATTGTTATGTAGTATTACCAGAAAAATTAGTAAATCCATCTAGAACTTTATTAACAAGTATGTTAAGTATGTATTTTCCAATCAATGTTATTAAATGTGTAGAAAACAGATTTTCAACTGAATTAGATTTAACATATTCTAAGACTTTAAGAGAACCTATTGATTCAGAAAATTTAAATGTATTTGTTTTAAGTGACACAAGCTTAAAGTGTGGTTTTATTAATAATTATGAACAAGTTTTATCTAATAGAGAGAATCACATATATTTATTCGATGAGGCTGATACTATATTAAATCCAATTACTTCAGAACTAAATTATCCTATTGGTGAGGAAATAACATTACCAGATATGGACGGATACTTTAATTTAATATATTCAATATATACAATTATTTATAAACCAGATGAAAGTAAATTAGGAAAATCTAAAAAAGAATTTGTAAATATAATTAAAAAATATACTGAATGTTTTCAGTCTGTCCCACACTTTAAGATTATAAATTCAACACCAGAATTTATTACAGCACTAACTAATTGGGTAAAAGGTTTAATTACTGCCTGGTATAAAAAGTTTAATCCTGTTTTATACACAATACTAACTGGACCAACTGGATGGAATTTAACTATAGAAAGTCTCGAAGGAAAAGATTTACAAACATTAAATTTATTATATATTATATATAATTTTGTAAATGTAGTTTTTCCATCAACTTTAAGTATGCAAAATAGAACAAATTATGGTTTAGTAAATGGAATAGCTATACCTTTCTCTTATACAGAAGAACCTTGTTTAGGTGCTAAATTTTCAAATCCACTTATGACATTGTGTTTAACAATTTCTGATTATATTATTAGTATCAAACCTTTAGATAATAGTGCAGCAAATATTATAATTGGAATTATTAAATCAGAATATTTAAGTATACCCAAAGAATATCGTGACGAAAGTTCAATTTTTAGAGAATACAATGATTTAGGTATTCGTATATCTTTAATTGATTTAGAAAATATAACTCAATTAACACAAGTTGATATAGATAATATTAAAAATAATACAGTTTTTAAAAAGAAATTATGCAGAAATATATGTCAAAACAACATTAAAATTGATGTAGATAGAGATAATATAAGTGGTATTGATTTATTTATGTCTTTTAATATTAAAAGAAGAGCAGGATTTTCAGGAACAGTTAAAATACCAACAATATGTGATGTAGATGAAGAAAGTACAATACAAATTATTCCAAATGAAGAAACTAGTCGAAATGTAAATCTTGTTTTAAATACAGCATGTACAGTATCTAAATTTGCAAATATGGATACTAAAGAACTAATAAAGACTGTACTTGAATCAAATCCTAATATAAATGTAATTATAGATGTGAGTGGTGAATTTGTTGGAATTAAACCTGAAGAAATATTTGAGATTGTTAAGAGAATTAAAAGTAGAGAATTACAACAATTTATTTATTGGAATGATGAAGATGAACCAATTACTAAAAATTATTATGGTAAAGAAGAAAAATGGAATAGAAATATAACTCCTGGTATGTATTATTACTATGATCATAAACACACTACTGGTATTGATGCAGTTATAAAGTTAGGTTCTGTTGGAGCTGCTTTCTTAGGTAAAAATAGTAGATATCGTGATGTTGTTCAAAGTATATACAGAATGAGAAAACTTGCACAACCTCAACCTGGTGTACAGGCTCATACAATTCAATTTATAATAAATGATAAATTAAATAAAGTAATTAAAAGTATGCTAGGAGACACTAATCCAGATGATACTCCTGTAAGTATTGAAGATTTAATTAGATGGTTTAATTTATTAGAAGATAAAACTTTTGTTCAACAAGTGGCTATGGCTAATGTACAAAATATTAAGAGTTTATCAAGATTAATTAGAATAAAAAATGGAGAACCAAATAAATTTTTAAGTTTAAATAATTTTAGATTTTTTAATAACACAGATAGGTTAGAACAATCTAGAGAAATTATATTAGGTGAAAGAAATAATGAAGAAACTGAATTAGATAGATATATAACATTAATTAATGGTTTTGCTCAATTAAATTCTCAACAACCAGTTAGATCACTTATACAACGTTATGAAGCTAATAAACAAACTGGTTTAGTTAATCAATTAGAATCTCAATCTCAAGTTCAAGCTCAAGCACATGTACAGGCACAAGCACATGCACATGTATTAGTCAATACTCTTGTAGTTGAACAAGAGTTGGAAAAATTATTTACAGAAAATAAAAAAGAATTTATGGTATTTGAGATTAACAATTACTTCACACCAGAACCAGAATATTATAATCAAATTATAAAAAATTATTTATATGTATCTAAAAATATGTCTATGTATGATGATACTAATAAATTTCCTGCACACGTAATATTAATAGATAATACACTTTTAATGATACCAAATATTGAAGGTTTTAAACTGTTAGATTATATAACTGAAAATGGTAATGCAAATAGTATTACTGAACAAATTAGAAAACAATTTATGATATTAGATACATCTGGTGTAATATATTATTCTAAAGAACCAGATAATTACAATGCTATACCATTAAATCTAATTCAATCTTATGTTAGAATAATGTTTGGTATGTATTACAAATTAGTTGTGGATTTTAATGACTATATTAATTTTATTAATTATATCAGATACATAAAAGAAAAAGGAATAACCGACCTTTCTTTTATTACTGAACATATAATAAAAATTAAACTTGATAAACTAAGAGAATTTACAAATGCTGTTGAATATTATATAATAAACATGGATGACAGAGCAGCATTGTTGAATCGAGAAAATCCAGAAAATCATTTTTATAAATTCTTTACACTAAATGGAGTTTATCCAGCTTTTGATTTTAGAAAAATATTTGAACCATAAATACAAAGTTATAAAAAATTGTGATACTTTAACATTTTTATACAAAGTAATTTTTATATAATAAAAATTATCAATACATAGTATATAATAATTTCTAATTTCAATGGAGAATACAAATAAATTTTATAAAAAATATTTAAAATATAAATCTAAATATTTACAACTCAAGAAAATAAGTAAAGGTGGAGCAGAAATTAATAGATGTACAAATTTTTCAAATTCCTTTTATCAAATAGATGATATATATACATATTTTGATGATTTTTTCCCTAGAGGAGGATTAGAAGGAGGTTTTACTTTACCAAATCGTACAGTTCCAGCTGAATTTGATATAAATTTTGATATTGATTCTGTTTCTGAAGATATCGCATCAGATATTAATTCAATTAGTTTTAATTATTTATATCAACCACGACCTGTAAGACCTAGAGTAGGAGCTGGAGCAGGAGCTGGAGCTGGAGCAATTGTAATTCCAGAAAAGATTATTAAAAATTATGTTTTAGATCTTGTAAATATTCCTAGAGAAGTTATTAAAGTATATACACATGATGAATCTGATTTTGTTTCAGTTAATAAGATTGGTATGAGAGAAAATTATTATCCTGAAAACTTTATTTTACCAACAAGTATTATTGGTAAAAATTTTGGTCTAAAATGTGATGACATAGTAGATAATTTTATTAATATAATATCTGGTATAAATGCACCACAAGGTATTCCTAGAAAAAAAATTATATTTATGGATTTTGTAAATGTAGCATCAACATTAGCTACTTCTATGACTGGAAGAAGAGCTACATTTGTTAAAGAATATTTAAATTTTTATATATATAAACAATGTAAAATAGAAGAAAATTATATTTTTATCATATATAAACCATCTACAACATATGATTTTGATTTTATAACAGATGTGTTAGCTGGTCCCTCAACTCAACCATATTTAAATTTAACAGAATTATTAAATGAACCAGGTATTCCTAGATTAAACATAATTTGTTGTGGTTTTGCATCATCTATTTCATCTGACTTACCTAAAATACCTGCTTTAGGTTTTGGTAGAGATAATTGGGAACCTGGTAACAAACAACTATATCATGGTTTAATAATTAGTTCTGTTGACGACATGATTTTTTGGTTGTTTACTGTATTTACATATAACCTTATAATTAAAAGAAATCCTGCTTTTAGTATGGATAATTTTTTAATTATCACAAATGATGTACAAGCTCTCGATACAAATGATTGTCAATATTATAATGATGTTACGTTATTAAATAATATACCAAGAGATTGCAGATCACCTGAAAATAGACGTGGTGCTCCAATATTACCAAAAAAAAATATTTTTGATATAAATTTTCCTAATAAATGTGATTTAGATTATATAAATTCAGAGTATGAAATATTTTTATATTCTTTTAAGTTTGCAACAGAACGACTAAGTGTTGATGGAAAAATTATTTTGGAAAACACATTTTATAAAACATATGATACATTATTAAATAGATACGTTAATTTTTTTTATAATTTATTCGCAAATACACCTGTAAAACTTCAATCAAACTTAGATATAAAGTATAATCTTTCTGATAGAATTAATGTAGTTGTAAAAATAAAAGATTACAGGGCTAATAATAGATTATGTCTTATACCTACCAAGAAACTAGCTGCAAGATTTGAAAATACACCATCTAATAAATGGAATAATTTAGACACATATGTAGCTATTTTTGAAAAATTATTACTAAACAATATCCCTCTATCTTCTTTTAGAACAGATGCCGTATATTTTTTATTTAGAAATTATCCTTGGGAATATTTAGATAATATTAATCAAACAGAGGGTGGAGGTCCTCATGCACATAGAAATTTAATAGAATATATCAATATTCCTAATAGTAGATTACTTGATAGTGATAAATTAAAATTTATACATCCTGGTCTATTTTTTTATTATCAAATTAAATTTATACAAAGTATAAAATATGGACCTCCTCCTAGTCCCCAAAGTTTATCACATGATAATATAATTGCTATATTCGGATTTAATAATACTTTTTCACAAGATTATGTAGATTTTATGGAAAGATTTATTAACCAAATTAAAACTATACAAAATAGTCTTATTATCCAAAATCAAGAATTACTTAAAAAACTTTCAGCACAAGCAAGAGCTGGACCAACTCCAAGTCCTGTACCTGCATCACCACCTATATCAGCACCTGGATCAGCACCAGCATCAGTACCTGGAACAGTGCCTGCATCACCACCTGTATCAGCACCTGGAACAGTGCCTGCATCACCACCAGGATCAGTACCTGGATCAGTATTACGTCCTGTGCTACCACCTAGTCCTGTTTCTGCACCTAGTCCTGTTAGTTTTGGTAGTCTAGGAGTAGACCAAAGAGTGTTAGCACCAAGTCCTGTAACTTTAAGTTCACCTCCTATCAGACCCAGACCTGCTACTTTACCTCAAGGAATTGCTGGTGTTTCGGCTGCTTCTGCAACTGTTCAAGATTCACAAAGTAAATCTGCTTTTGTTTCTACAGCAAGTTTATCATCCCCTGGTTCAGTAAGTTCTCCTGGTTCTCCTCCTATTACTGCTCCAAGTCAAAGACCTCCACCAAGTCCCGTTGCTGCTTCAAATCCTGTTGTTGCTTCAAGTCAAAGACCTCCACCAAGTCCTGTTGCTACTTCAAGTCCTGTTGCTCCACCAAGCAAAGGAAAAGGCAGAAAGAAATAATTAGTTAAAAAACTTGAAGATATTTAAGAAATTTCATTGATTAAATTTACAAAAATAGGATTAAAACTTTTATGTTCTAAGAAAGTTGTTTTATCATAATAAAATTCAATCTGATGTTCATTTTTAATAAAAGTATCATAAGAATTATTTTTTGATAAATTAAAATTGATAAATATATATGGATTTGATTTTGAGTCTACTGATTTTTTAAATTTAATTAATAACATATGCTCGTATAATTGATTTATAACTAAAGAATATGATTTATCAGATTCATCAGATTCATCAGATTCATCAGGTAGAACTACATCTGAACCATCTGAACCATCTGATTCATTATGAACATTTTGATATATTTTACTTTTATCTATATTTTCAATAATATCAAAACCTCCAAGAGTATCATGTATATATTTTATAAATTTTTCTATAATAATATCATTAGAATATTCAGATTCTAAAGATAATTCTTTTTTAAAATTTTCCAATTTGTATATTAACTGAATATGTGACATTTTTTAGTATTAATTATGTTGTATTATAACATTTAAAAATTTCAATTTTTTATTACTTTTTTTATATAAATTATTCTTTGAAATTAATTGTGTGGAATAGCTATGATATCCGGTTCATCGTCACGTTCATCGTCACGTTCATCATCTGGAATTTGGATTTGTTCGTGTTCATGGTCTGGATTCTCATCTATAAAATAATCTGGATTTTGATTATTTGGTATTATATCATCTGGGTTATCATCTATAAAATCATCTGGATTTTGATTATTTGGTATTATATTGTCTGGATGTTCATTATTTGGTATAATATTCTCTTCAAATTCATCATTATTAATTATTTCGGTATTAAATTCAAATGCATTAAAGAACAAATTAAATACATCATCATGAGATGTTAAGTTTAAAAATTGATTGTATTCTGGAATTATATATCTCTCATCCCAAGCCATGATACTTAGGTATCCACAATTTTCATTGTCAGCTCCTAACCAAATTGTAGCTCTCCATTCAGTAACAATTCCTACTTGAATTCCATCAATCCAATTATAATCTAGTGTTGGTCCAATTTCACTTACAGGAATAATAGTTCCACTTGGAGTTGCGTATAAATATATTCCTGACAACAATGCTTGAGTAGGAGAAAAAAAACCATATTGGATTTCTTGTTCATTAACCTCTTGATTTACCTCTAGATTTAACTGAATATCTAAATCATTTTGATTAATATTTGGTATATCTGGTATATTTGGTAGTTCTGGTATCACGTCCATTTTTTATTTATGTCCGTTTAGCGAAAATTTACAATATATTATCTTATTACTATTAAAAATACCCAGTTAAATATGATTTCAATTTTTATATTATAAAAATATATATAATGATATATATATATATATGTTAATGAATAAAATTCTATTTTTGATAATACTACTTGTAGTTATAAGAATATTTTGGTTTAGAAAAGAAGGATTTGAATGTGATGGACAAGCTCCAATTGATTGTAACAATGATAAAGATTGTCAATGGATAAGACGTCAGTGTCGTAATATAGATTAGACATTATGATAATAAATTTTTTATAATAATAAATATATTTAATATATATATATTAAATAAATGGATGATAACTTAAAAGTTATAAAAATATCGAGTGGATTTGCTCACACACTAGTTTTATTAAATAATGGAACAGTTAGATGTTGGGGTAGTAATTCTCATAAACAGATAGACATACCGTCCTATCTTAAAGATGAAACCACAATAGTTTCTGATGTAAAAACTGGTGCAAATCATTCGGTTGTTTTAACTACAGAAAATAAAATAATATGTTGGGGAGATAATTCCTATGGTCAAGGCGATGTTCCTAATAATATACAAGGAAGTGTAAGTGCTATAACAGCATTTGGAAATAATACAATGGCTTTGTTGTCAAATGGTAAGCTTGTTGTTTGGGGAGATAATTCCTATGGACAAAATAATGTTCCTAATGATATTTCAAATGTTAAAAATATTTCAATGGGTAGAAATTTTGCAATTGTACTAAAATCTGATGGTTCTGTTAAAGCATGGGGTTTAAATAATTTAGGACAGTGTAATATTCCATCTGAAATATCTAAAATAACACAAATATCTACAGGTATGTCACATACAGTTGCAGTAGACGAAAATGGTAGAGTTTTTGGTTGGGGTGATAATAGTATGGGTCAATTAAATTTTGGTGAAAAGTCAAATATTAAGCATGCTTTCACTGGACCCGTAACATATTTGATAGAAAATAACGACAATATAATTTCAATAGGGGATTTTAAAGAAACTAATTTAACACAAATTCCTAAATTTTTAAATAAGATGGTAGATTATATATCTTGTGGGGCGAATTTTACAATTTTTTTAAGTAAACAAGGAAAGTTATTTGGAATTGGTGATAATACAAAAGAACAACTTAATATTCCCCATTGGTTAATTTATAATCCAGATGATGATATATTAGCTAAATTACCTGTGGAAACAGTTATTCCAAACTTATTAGGTGGAGAATATAAAGAAAAGTACTTAAAATATAAAAATAAATATCTTAAACTAAAAAACAATCTAAATTAAGAAGGCAAGGTTATTTCTCTTACTAAAAACGCATTAAACCACGATTGGTTATTAGCCAATATATTAATTTGAGTAACACCATTGATGATAAGATTAATTTTAATATTATCTTCTTTGTATAATAGTAGCATAGTATTAATAGGGAGAGTAAGTATAGACCCGTAATAATTATTTACTTCGAAACCTCTCCAACTTTCTAAATCATTTACAGATATCTCAATGTATGCGTCTACTCCACCAGATGCACCGCTTATATCCATACTTATATTTGCATTAATTTGATATAAACCATTTCTATCTACTGTTAAAATTCCATTAATATTATCATAATCAAAATTATCCAAATATAATAAATTATCAAATATAATTGTATTTTCACTATTAACAGTTATTGTTTGGTTCGTACTTAAATTAGTTCCAATTACAGGAACCAGAGGAATAGTGCCTGTGGGGCCAGTAGGACCTGTTTTACCAGTTGGACCTGTTTGTCCTGTTTCTCCAGTTTGCCCAGTTTGTCCAGTAGGACCTGTACATCCTTTCATTATGATATAGTTAGTTTCACCAGTAGGACCTGCAGGTCCTGTTGGTCCAGTAGGTCCAGTACTAATACATTTTCTAACACAAGAAGAAGTTTTACATGATGTAGTTGTTGGTATTAAGTTACTAATACTTAATGAGGTTGTTACTTGATTATTTTGACTACAATTATTAGATGGTTTTGATGAATCTGATGAATCTGATGAATTTGATGAATCTGATGAATTTGATGAATCTGATGATTTAGATTCACATTTATTATCTTTTTTCTTATTTTTTTTATGTTTTTTTTTATTTTTATAATTAGAATCTTCTTCTACACATTTTTTTTCTTCATTTTCCAAAAAATTAATAATATCTTGAATAAATTTGCTCATTAGATTTTTTAAACTATATTATTATATTATAAAAAATTATTAAATACAAAAATAATAAATTTTAGTTACGAACAAATAATTTTAAGTTACCAAATTTAGTTTTATTTTCAGTTAAGCCTGTATAAAATTTAGCTCTAAGATTTCCATCTGGTTCTAAATAAAATATAGTCTGGTCATTTGAACCAAAACTTCCTATAATTTGGTCATAATTTCTCATAAAAATATTTCTATAACTTGGGGTATTATCTTTTGGTTCAACAGTTACAAGAATAAAAGGTTCCCAGATATTAAGAAATGTAACTTTCCCCTTTACATATTGTTTTGTAAATTTACCAGAAACTTGATCAAATGTATTTATAATACCTTTGTAATTCCAAACAGATTTATTTTTTTTATAAGACATTAAATTTATATATATAAAATAAAGATATAAAAAGAATTTGTAATTTTTATGGTAAAAATTTAATTATATTTTTTTAATATATATATAATACTTATATTTAATATGCTTTCAACGAATACTTTAATTATTTTAGTTGTTGTGTTAGTTATATTTTACTTGTGGAAACAACAAGAAAATTTTTCTAATTGTAAAATGTATAAAGATAATTATGATGCCTGTTATAAAGCAAAAGACTGTACTGTAATGTTAGATTTAGGCGGTCAAGCTTTTTGCACAGATAGATAAAATTTCAATTTAGAATATTATTTGCAAAAAGACCATAAATTATAGGTAAAATAAAGTTAATTAATAATAATACTAATTGGACAAAAAACCATCCATTCAACTTAAAACCATATAAATCAATACTAACTGGTCTAGTTTCAATATATTTTGTTACAAGTTCTATTTCTTCATTTTGAAATATTTGATGTTTGTATAAATATTTAATAATTTTTGTATCTAAATTATTAAGACAACATATACAATATATATACCAAAGTAAAGATGCTAATTTAATTATAAAACCCGGTACATCATACATTTTTTTTCCTATTACAATTGAAAATAAATCTACTGGTATATGAAATGTTAGAAGAATAAACCCTAAATATAACATAATATTCCATTTTTTACAAAATATTCTTGTTTTTTTATACTCTATGTAATATCTATCTGTAAAATCTTTTATACTTAATACTCCTTTATTTTCTTTTAGAAATTTTAATAAATTTATAATTTCTTCATATCTTTTAATTAGTTTTACACAAATATAATAATATAATACTGACATTGTCGAAAAAAATAAATACCATGAAAAAAACATTAGAATATTTCCTAATTGTATAAGAACATTTGGTTTTGCATGTACATACAACATGTATATCGCAAAATATAACCAGTATCCCATATATAAACCATAAAATAATAGTGTAACATAATTTTTCCAATTTATTATACTAATTTCTTCATAGTATGGTTCTTCTTCTATTAAATGATTTGGAATTTGTATACCACTATTTATATCAAACAGAAACAAATTAGATTTATCATAGTAAAAATTTAAAATATTATATATTAGAAAACTTAACACCAAGTCAAAAGTCCATATTTCCGCTTGATTAATATAATATTCTACATAGAATAAATTACAAAAAAG
>JACCDW010192297.1_pt1 | contig 31022 bp, 24 predicted proteins | sample 7449781 | NCBI WGS metagenome assembly JACCDW01 (sample SAMN15323449, study PRJNA562643) | freshwater metagenome | isolation source: river surface water | place: USA:Blue River Watershed | collected 2017-08-18
CCCATCGTCGTGCCGCTCGGTCGCCTGGTCTCCGCCAAGAACGACCGAGTAGCCCTTGAGCCCGCGGGCCGCCAGCGCCCGCAGCAACTGGTCCGACGCCGAAGGCTCGCGATCGGGGGTGCGGTCGACTTCGATCTCCTGGAAGAGGATGACATCCGGACCACGGCCATCATCCAACCGCGCGATGATCTCGGCGATGTTGCGCAGTTTGGTATCGAGCTGCCGCTGACCGTAGCCTGGAGCTTGGTAATCGTCGTAAGCCGCGACGCCGTCGGCGTCGAAGAGGTTCTCGACGTTGTAGACCAGCACCGTGAAGGGACGGGCCGAAACGGCCAGCGGCGCGAGAAGGAGGGCGACGAGCAGTCCGGACAGGGAGCGGCGGCAGGACATGCCCCAGCAAAGCAATCCGGCGCGCCGTTGACCAGCGCCAAGGCTCCCGCTCAGACTCCGTTTCCATGCCCGCCTCTGCTCCCCTGCTCGCCATCGAAGGCCTGACCGTGCGCCGCGGCGCCACGGTGCTCCTCGAAGACGTCTCATGGCGGGTCGAACGCGGCGAGCACTGGGTGATCCTCGGTGCCAACGGCTGCGGCAAGACGTCCCTGCTCAAGACGTTACTCGGCTACCTCTCGCCCAGCGCCGGGTCACTCGAACTGCTTGGCCGCCATTACGGGCAGACCGACTGGCGGGAACTGCGTCCGCTGATCGGCATCGTCACGAGCGCCATCCAAGCTTCGATTCCCGCCGCAGAGCCAGCCGTCGAGACCGTGATCTCGGGCCGCTACGCGCAGCTTGATCTCTGGGTGCCGAGCAAGCGCGGCGACCACGCGGCGGCGAAGCGCCTGCTGCGGCTCGTCGGCGCCGGCGAACTCGCCAACCGTCCTTGGCTCTACCTCTCCCAGGGCGAGCGGCAACGGGTCCTGATCGCCCGCGCGCTGATGGCACAGCCTCGCCTGCTGATTCTCGACGAGCCGTGCGCCGGCCTCGATCCGGTCGCCCGCGCGGAGTTTCTCCGGTTCGTGGAGACCCTCGCCCGCCAGCCGCGCTCTCCCTCGCTGGTGCTGGTGACCCACCACGTCGAGGAGATCACGCCCTCGTTCACCCATGCGCTGGGCCTGAAGCGCGGGCGCCGGCACGCGTCGGGAACCCTGCCGTCAGTCGTGACGTCGCGCACGCTGACGTCGCTCTTCGACGCGCCGATCCGGGTGCGCCGCGACCGACGCTCCGGTGCCTTCACGGCATCGGTCACGGTTTGAGCTGGTTCCACCCGCTCACGTGGCCTCGCGGGCGAAACGTCCGATGATGCCGTCGAAGCTGCCGTTGGAGAAAAAAACGACCACGCGCGAACCGCGGGAGGCAAGGTCGTCGTTGCGACGCAGGAGCGCGTCGAACAACGAGAGGTTGGTCTCCGCGGCCACCGCGTAGCGGCCCTGCTCGTTGAGCTGACGCGCGAGGCCGGAAGCATCGAAGCGTTCCTCCGGACGGAGCTTCTCCGCCCGATTCACCGCGCCGAGGAAGACTTCATCCGCCAAACCCAACGCCCGCCCAAACGGTTCCTGCAACACCCGCGTCCGCGCCGTGTTGCTGCGGGGCTCAAACACTGCCGTGAGCCGAGCCTGAGGAAACCGTGCGCGCAGCGAGGTTAAGGTCTCCGCAATCGCGGTTGGATGGTGGCCAAAGTCTTCCACCACCGTCAGGCCATCACGCTCCGCGAGGATTTCCTGCCGGCGGCGCACGCCGCGGAAGCGCGCCAGCGGCGAGAGATCCAGCGCGGCCGACGACGGCGGAAACGTCGCCCCGGCCGCCGCCCCAACCAACGCCGCGGCAGTCGCCGCCATCGCGGCGTTCCGGGCGTTGAACACGCCAGGCACCGCGAGCTGCAACTGCGCCCACGGTCGCCCCGACCACGTCAACCCGAAGCGAATGCCGCCAGCGGTCTCAGTCGGATCGACCAAGCGAACGTCGTTCCCTTCCCCCAGACCCACCCGGACGACCTGCGTCCAGCTGAGCGGCCCCAGCGCGGCGAGGTTGGGGTCGTCGCCGTTCAGCACGACCCAGCCGGTCTGCGGCACGATCCGCGTCAGGTGCAGGAAGCTGCGCTGGATATCCGCGACGTCGCGAAAAATGTCCGCGTGATCGAACTCCAGGTTGTTGAGCACCGCCACCCGGGGCGCGTAGTGGATGAACTTGCCCCGCTTGTCGAAGAACGCGCTGTCGTACTCGTCACCCTCGATCACGAAGGGATCCCGCTCCGCGCCGAGATGCGCACCGGTCGGCGGATCCTGGGGCACCCCGCCAATGAGGTAGCCGGGATCCCGGCCGTTCTCGCGCAGCAAGAACGCCGTCATCGCCGTGGTCGTGGTCTTCCCATGCGTGCCCGCGACGACGATGTTGCGTCGACGCCGGAGAATGAGGTCGTGCAGGAGCGCCGGAAGCGAGGTGAACGGCAGCGCCCTTGCGTCGAGCAACCACTCCACCTCCGGGTTGCCGCGGGACATCGCATTGCCGATGACCACCAGATCGGGCGCGAGCCGGGCGAGCCGCAGCGCATCAAATCCTTCGTGCACGGTGATTCCGGCCTCGGCGAGCACCGTGCTCATCGGCGGGTAGACCCCGGTGTCGGCACCGCTGACTGTGTGACCGGCCGCCCGCGCCAGCAGCGCCGCGTTGCCCATCGCAGTGCCGCAGATGCCCATGAAATAGACGTTCATCGTGGAGAGCGGCTCAGACTCGGCGAACCGCCCGGGGCGCGACAACTCGAATCCGCCAGCCATCCGTCCAAGACCCCGCAACGGGACGGCGATCATCGCCGCCCCGCCGGCGTCCAGGGCTATTCAGGCAAAGGCTTGCCCTTCGTTTCCGTGGCAAACCAGGCCAGCACGAGACCCAGCCCGTAGACCAGCGTGATGATCGCACCCGCGCGGGCATAATCGCCATCGAACGCCTGCATCAGCGCGCCCATTTGCAGCGCTCCCGCGGCGGCGAGCACGCGGCCCGCATTGAAAGCGATGCCCTGGCCGGTCGCCCGCACTCGCGTCGGGAACAGCTCCGGCAGGTAAAGCGGGAACCACCCGTAGAAGGCTGCGGTAACTCCACCGACGAGGAAGGTGATCGCGACAAAACGGAAGTCGTAGACGATCGTCCCACGGAACAACCACGCGCAGACTCCCAGCGAAAGCAGACAGAGGACAAAGTAAGCGGTGCGGCGGCGGAAAAAGCCCCCGAGCCAGCCACCGAGGAAGCAGCCGACGATCGCTCCGACGGACGAACTCACCTGCGTGTAGGCCTTGGCCCGGTAGTCCTTGATCTCCTTCGCGCGCTGCACGACTTCCGGCGAGGTCGCCGTCAGTGCGGCTGCACCCGGAGTCGCCGCCGCAGTCTTCTCCGCGAGCGCCGCGGTCACCGACTGCTTCTGCGCCATCTGATCCGCCCAGAGCGGCAGCCACTGGACCGAACCCCAAGTTCCAATCAGCGCCACCGAGGCCAGCAAGGTGGCAAAGAGGGTCGTCTTGAGCAGCGGGGGACGCATGACTTCGCTCAGCGGCCGATTCTTTTGCGCACCCTTCTGGGTTTCCTCCCAGCGCTCCGACTCCGGCACGTGCAAGCGGATGAAGAACGTCAGGAACGCCGGGGCCGCACCCACCAGCGCCACCCAGCGCCACGAGTCAGTCGTGACCTGGAAGAAGAGCCCGATCACCGCAATCAGCGCGAAGCCGACGTTCGCCGCACCACCGATCACGCCGGCCAGCAGCGGACGATGCTTCTCCGGCCACACCTCCATCACCAAGGCGACGCCCAGCGACCACTCACCACCCATGCCCAACGCAGCAATGAAGCGGGTGACCAGCAGGTGCCACGGTTCCGAGGCAAAGTAGACGAGTCCCGTGAACAACGAGTAGCACAGGATGCTCAGCGCCATCGCACGCACACGGCCGATCCGGTCACCCAGCCAGCCGAAGACCACACCGCCCGCGGCCGCACCCAGCAGGAAGGCGGCCGTCACGTAGCCCATCCAGACGCCGACGAACGCGTCGGTCGCGACGAGTCCATGCTGCATCTGCATCTGCTGAAGCGCCGGGCGCGCGATCAGCGGAAAGATGCCCATTTCAAGGCCATCGAACATCCAGCCGAGAAACGCCGTAGTGAGAACGGCCACCAGGCGTCGATTCGACACCGCGGGCCGCGGGGAGTGTGGGGGTTGCATGCGGGGAAAAGCGAAGGGAACGCCCATCAACCGCCGAACCACCAGGGGCCGGCGTGGACGCACGCGAAGGGAGGCCAAATCCTCTTTCTTAGGCAAGACTAACCGCGCAGCCGACGGCCCCGCGCTTGCGCCGACCACCCGGCTACCCAAGCCTCTCCGTTGCCATGCCCCACCGCCGTCTCCACCCCCACCGTCTCGCTTTCCTCGCTCTGCTCGTGATCCTGATCTCTCCCTTCGCCGCCTCCAGCCCCGACCCCACGGGGTTGCGCTTTCCCCTTCCGGCCACCGACGAGAGACTGCCGGGCGCCGGACCGCTCCGGCGCATGGACTGGTTTCAGAAACTCTGGAACGACCGCCGCTCGGTGTGGGCGGACCGAACGGCCCAAGACCGCGGCGCAGTGGTGTTCCTCGGCGACTCAATCACCCAAGGCTGGGAAGCGGGTCTGCCCGCCGCGTTTCCCGAACTGCGGATCGCCAACCGCGGCATCAGCGGCGACACCACCCGCGGGGTCCTGCTGCGCCTGAACGAGGACGTCATCGCCCTCCAACCGCGGGCCGTGGTCATCCTGATCGGCACCAATGATCTTGAGGAGCAAGCCCAACCCGAGACCATCGCCGGCAATCTGGCCCTGATCCTCGACGCGCTCCAGGCCCACCAGCCAGCGATGCCAGTGGTCCTCTGCCGGGTCTTTCCCAGCTCCGCCACGATGCGACGGCCCAACACGCAGATCCGCCGCATCAATGCACTCTACGATGAGGTCGCCCGCTCCCGCGCCCAGGTCACCGTGGTGGACACGTGGTCGATTTTCGCCGACGCCCAAGGCGATGCCCGCCTGGCCGAATTTCCCGATCTGCTCCACCCGAACGAACGCGGCTACGAGCAATGGGCCCGCGCCCTCCGTCCGGCTCTGCAGCGCGTGGGGTTGCTACCTTAACCGGTACCGCACCGCCGACGCATGCGCGGGCATCCATGATCCCATCGACGGTCAGGCCACGGCTGCGACAGGTCGCCGGCCCAGAGTTTGACCCGGGACGCCCGCGCGGGCGCGGGTCGACAGCCCAAGCGCCACGCCGCCTTCCACTGCGATGGCTGGTGGGCTTCGCGGTGCTGTGCCTCGCACCCACGGACTCCGTCGGTTCCCTGGAGGAGCGCGTGGTGGACCTTCCTCCCCTCGTCGTCGAGGGTACGGCCTCCCCTCTGCGCTGGCGCCACGCCGCGTTGCCTGGAAAGGAAGTGCTCTCGGCCTGCTCGGACTCCGTGACGCAAGACTTCGTGATTCGACTCCAGCGTCAGACCGAACTGCTCGCGTGGCTGCTGCCGCCTCCGTACCAAGCGTCGTCCGTCGTGCCCGACACGTACCTGCTGCTCAGCCCGCGCACGCCCCGCGCCACGTCCACGGAGATCATGAAGGACCTTCTGCAGCGCCCCGCCGGCGAAGGGGCCGGCCGCGCCAGCGCGGCGCATGCTGCGACGGACCGCGTCCGTTTTCTGCCGAACCTGCGGATGCTCGATGTCGATGCGACCATCGTCTTCGTGCTGCTCGACGACGAGGATGAAGCCGGCGGGTTCAGCTTCACGATCGACCGCGTTCGCCAACTGCTCGTTCAACGCCGCCCGCGCCTGCCGCCTTGGCTGGTGCACGGACTGCTCCAGCTGTACCCCGAACTTTCCTTCGAAAACGAGGAGCTTCGCGCCGGTCCAGCCCGCTGGCCCACGCTCGCTGCACCGTCCGGCGCGACTGGCGGCGGCGCCCCTCAGCCGCTCGCCCCGATGGCCGAGTTGCTCGCCTCGCCGCCCTCCGCGACGCCCAGCGTGCCCGCGCTCGCGCCGGCGATCCGCGACGCGCAGAGCGCGCTCTTTCTGCGTTGGGCACTGATCGACGGCTCGGCGGCGAGGCGCGCGGCCTTCTGGCGGCTCGTGGACCGGCTGGAGTCTGAACCCGCGACCGACGCACTGCTCCGCACCGAGCTCGGCGTCGACTTCGCCGCACTCGATCAGAACCTGCGGGACTACCTTCCCCATGCCCGCAACGAGAAACGCCGTATCCATGCGGCCACTCCCGGTCGAACCGCCAGGCCCGCCTTGCGCGACGCCACGTCCGCCGAGATCGCACGGATTCGCGGCGATTGGGAAAGGCTCAGCATCAGTTATGTCCGGCAACGTCTCCCTGAGCTCGTCCCCAAGTACGCCGAGCGAGCCCGCCGGACCGCGCGTGCCGGCTACGAACAGGGTTCCCGCGACCCGTCACTCCTCGCCGTGATCGGGTTGATCGAGATCGACGCCGGTCGTCCCGCCGAGGCGCGACCCTGGCTTGAGCAAGCCGCGGCCCTCGGCGCCGCGCGGCCTCGGGCCTTGCTGGAGCTCGCGCTACTCCGCTTCGCCGAGAGTGGACTCGCGAATTCCGCCCCCACCGCATCGCCGACGGCTGAACAGATCGCTGCGATCCTGACCCCGCTCGAATCGGCCGCCGCACTCCGCCCCGCCCTACCCCCGGTCTACGCCTTGCCGGCGGAGGTCTGGATGCGCGCCGGCACCCGGCTGTCAACCGACCAGCTCGCCCGCCTGCGCCGCGCCGTGACGTTGTTTCCGGAATCCTCGCTCCTTGCCGTCCGCACCGCCCAGTTACTCGCCCTCCACGGCGAACCCGAAGCCGCCCGCGATGTGATCCGACGCGCCCGGGCTGCCAGCGAACAGCCCGCCGCCCGGCGGTGGTTCGACGCCGTCGAAGCCTCGCTTACCGCCGAGCGAGCCACCGCGACGCCGGGTCAAGAACCCCAGCTCCAGCGCTCAGGCTCCCAGCGGTAGCCCGTGGCTCGCGGGAGGATGTGACCGAGACCCGGCCACGGAAGGTGGAATCCATACGTCCGCTGCCGTGAGCCCGCGAGCTCCGCGAACACGCGTCTCCGAGTCGCCACCGCCTGCTCCGGCTCATGGTCAAACTCGATGTACCACGTGGGATCCGCGAACATCAGGAGGTGATGGTGCGCGACATCCATGATGTGCACCAACGACGCGTCACCGTCACGAATCCGGAGCATCGCGTGGCCCGCGGTGTGCCCAGGCGCCGCCACCATGGTCACCGCCCCGCCAAGCACGGCATCGCCATCTTGGTGAAGCTGCAGATTCGGGGCCAATACATCCAACGCCGCACGCACGTCATTGGTCAGCTTGGTCGTATTGTCCCGCCGCAGCGACCGGCTGAAATCCGGCTTCGCACTGCGCCAGAAATCCACCTCCGCACCCAGCACGCGCACCGCCGCATTCGGAAACGTCGGCCGACCCGCCGTCACGAATCCACCGATGTGATCGGAATGGCCATGACTGATGAACGCCTGCGTCACGTCCTCCGGACGGATGCCGATCGAGGCCAGCCCGTCCGCAAGCCAACCCAGATTGGGATTCGGCCGCTGGCCGAAACCAGCGTCACACACCACCACCTCGCGGCCAATGCGCAGAACGAGCACGTTGACGTACAAGGCGAAGCCATCGAGGCGCTCCCCGTGCGCCACAAGTTCCTCCACCATCCGCGGGCGCTCTCCGGGCGGATGCATCTTGTCCACGCGGTCGTTGAAGAGTGAATGACCATCGCTGATCGACCATGCCTCGATCGCACCGATCCGGAACGGGTAAACGAACGGCTTGCCCGGGGTCTTGGCGGGCAGCGCCACGGGTCGGCTCGCCGACGCTGTCGTCGAAGCGGTCGAGGCGGAAACCTGAGCGGCAGGCAACGCCGCAAGCCCCAGCGCGGACGCACCGAGGAAGTGGCGACGGGAATAGGTGGCCATGCCTCGAGACTGCGTCACCCGCACTGCGACGGCGAGCGTGGAAACCAGCTCCGCAGCCGGCCGCCGTGCCAGTGTCCCCGGCTCCCTGACACGCGTCGCACCCCGCCACGAGACCGGTGCAATTCCGACCTTGCGCCATGCTGGAACCCCCACTCAATTTCTCTGTCTTTCTGACGTCTCTCTCCTCCATGAACTCCCTCCTCAAACGAGCCCTCCTCCTCATCGTCACGCTGTCGGTCATCACCCCGGTGCTGCCGCCCCTTCACGCCAGCGCGGGCGAGAAGCACTCTGAACTCGAGGACGCGATGGAGAAGATGAACGGCGCCTTCCGCAAGCTGCGCCGCCAAGTGGCCGATGCCACCAAGAACGCCAACTCGCTGGAGCTCGTCGCCAACCTCCGCGCGGCTTCCGAGAAGTCCATCGATCTCGTGCCGAAGCTCGCCGCCGAGCGTCCGGAAGCCGAGCGTCCCGCCTTCATCGCCGCCTACAAGAAGCAGATGCAGGAGTTCGTCGCGGCGCTTGCCCCGCTCGAGGCCGCGCTCAAGGCGAACAACAACGCCGAGGCGGAAAAGATCGTCGCCGATCTCGGCGCCCGCCAGAAGCAGGGCCACAAGGACTTCAAGAAGCAGGAAAAGAAGGGCTGAGCCCCACGCTTCCCCAACCCACTCGGGTGGCACGAAACAGGCCGCGCCGGCTCCCTTGAGCCGCGCGGCCTGTTTCGTTTGCCGAGCACCCGCGACGCGGGGCACCGCCGCGTTCAGCGGCCGAGCTGCTCCAGGACGCGCTGCGTCACTGCGCGCACGATCGCTTCAATCTGCGAATCCGCCAACGGGGGCAAAGAACCCTTCGCCGCGTCGGGGGTCGGACTCGCCGAAGCTGCTCCCACGCCGAAGTCCGCCGTGCCGGGTAGCTCGGAGTCCTTGAGCGCCGCCCGGGGATCCGACATGCCCTGCCTCAGCCGACGCTCGATCAGGGCCTTCGCCTGGCTGCCGGTAAAGCGGCTCATCCCACCGCCCATCCCCGTCGCAATCCAGATCATGCGGCAGTACGCGTCGATGTTCTCCATCTTCCAACCCGCATCTTCCACGTCGTTGCCCCAGACGATCACCCCGTGGTTCCTCATCAGCACCGCTTGATGATCGCGCGCCGCTTCACCCACGATGTCCGCATACTCCTGCGTACCCGGCATCCGGTACTCGGCGACCCCGATCCGCCCCAAGAAAATCTCGACCTCGGGAATGAGGTATTGCGGGATCACCCCATCCCACAGCGCAAACGCGGTCGCGTGCGGGGGGTGCGCATGCACGCACGCCTTCGCCGCCGGTTGCCGCTTCATGATCCCAAAGTGAGTCAGTGCCTCACTCGTGGCGCGACGCACGCCCGCCAGTTGCCGCCCCTCCAGATCAACCAGGCACACGTCCTCCGGCTTCATGAAGCCTTTGCAGATCAACGTGGCCGTGCAGAGGGCAAGGTTGTCACCGACACGGATCGTGATGTTCCCGCCGTTTCCATCCGTATACTCGCGCTGCCAGAGCCGACGGCCAATGTCGCAGATGCGCTCCTTCAGGATCTCGATCGGCGGCGAACGAAAGAACGCCGCAACGTCCGCCGGGGTCGTCGGATCCGCACCCGGCGTCCATTGAAACGCGACGTCCGGCGTCGACGGGCCAGACCAGCCCGCCGCTCCTTGCGGAACGGTTCCCGCTGACCGACGGGATCCTACTCCGGTCGTTCCACGCGGGTCGGCGACGGAACCCGGGGCGGCCGAATCATGAGGGGATCTGGAGGAGGAGAGCGACATGAGCGGGGGCGATGACACGCCACGGCTAGGGCGCTCGAAACCGCCTCAGGAGTCAAGGGAGGCGTTGCAAAACGTTCCAAAATCTTCCATTTTGAATCAGAAGCCATGCAACCCGAAGAGCGCCAAGCCCGGATCGAAGCGTACCTACTCAAGGCGGAATTCGCTTCTCTGGAGGAACTTGCGCAGATCTCCGGGGCATCGATCTCGACGGTGCGCCGCGATCTCGCGCTGCTGGAACAGGGGCAGCGAATCCGCCGGACACACGGTGGGGCGCGTTCACTGCAACCGCCCAAGACCGACGAGTTCGTCTTCAATGTGCGGGACACCCACCAGGTGGCCGAGAAAGAGGCGATCGGTGCCGCCGGCGCCGCACTGGTGCAGCCGGGGCAGACCGTGATCATCGATAGTGGCACCACGTGCTTCCACGTCGCGCGCCACCTCGGCGAGCGGGTCGGCCAGGTCATCACGAACTCCCTGCCCGTGGCCAATCTGTTCTCCGGCTCCAATCGGCTGGAGGTACATCTGTCGGGAGGCGTGATCTACCCGCGGCTCGGCACGTTGGTGGGGCCGCACGCCACCGAGACGTTCACCCGCACCCACGCCGATGTCGCGATCCTGAGCGCGAGCGGCATCGCCGAGGACGGCATCTACAGTTCGCACGCGCTGATCGTCGACATCCAGCGCGCGATGATCGCCGGCTCGGGGCGCGTCATCTTCTGCCTCGACCACACCAAGTTCGGTCGTCGCTCGACGTTTTTCCTGAGCGATTTCTCCGGGGTCGATGTGATCGTCACCGACGCCGGGGCCCCTGCGGACTTGGTCGCGGAGCTACGTCGCCAAGGACTCGAGGTCATCCTGGCGGGCCACTGAGCGTCACGCGGCGCTCCGACCCCTCTCGCCCGGGCCAAGCGCTCCGGTCACAGCCGGACCCACGCGCCCGGCCGATAAGAGTAGGCCTGATCCCCCTCGATCGCGACCAGATGGATCCACGTATGGTCGAACAACGCCCGGACACCGTCGTGCGCCGCCAGCACCGCTCCGATCGCCTCCCGGTTCGCCGCGATCAACACCGACAGGCGCCTCGGCTCGTGCATGAACTTGGTTCCGTCGTGAATTGATTGATACGGGAGCCCCACCTTGAGATCGCCACCGTTGCCCTCGACCACGCCGAGTCCGCCCAGAACGTTGTGCAGCACCTTGCTTCCGGCGCCATAGCGTTCCGGGTCGACGCGCGAAGCGTAGTATTGGAGGTTGATCCAGCTGGCCACCACCACCGGGGCGGTGAGAATCAAGGTGAGCACGCGCCGCTCAGGATCCGCGTCGGCATCATAATCGTGCAGGAACACGCGCCCGTCCAGTCCGAGGCCACGCGTGCGCGCACGGGGAGCGGCAATGAGCGCGGCGTTGTTCGCCAATCCCCACTCCGGCCGCACTTGCGCGATGTCCGTGGCGCGCTGGCGCACCGCCCGATCCAACGCCTCTCCAGCCAGGTGACCAAGGCCGAGCGACGTCGCCCGCTCCACCCGCGTGCGCCGACCCGCCGCGACCAGCGCCGTCTGCAGGCGCGCAGCTTCCTCGCGGTGAGTCGATGGGACTCTTTCAAGGTCGAAGAGCTGCACCTCGTCCGCCGTCGTCTGATGCAGGCCGGCGAGGAACACGGTGTCTGGCGGCACCACCAGCCCACGCGAGGCCAACTCGGCGCGGACCGCGGGATCATTGAGCGTGGCCGCGGCCAGCCGCGCATTCACGTCGCCGGCGTGTCCTCCGCACGCACCGCAATCCAGCGCGGAGGCGTACGGGTTGTTCGCGCTCTGGCTGCCATGACCGCAAAGAAGAACCAAGCGCGCCAAGTTCCGCGTCAGGCTCATGCCGCGCAACGCCCCCGCCGCCAAATCGGCCCGGGTCGCCACGCTGAGGGCCTCCAGCCGCGGGGGAGCCGCATCACATCGCGGAGCCTGCCGCGCGCCCGCACGGACGAGCGGGGAGGCCGACGCCAATCCAGCCGCTTCAACGAAGGTGAAGCACGAGACCGCGGAATTCTGAAACGCCTTCCACGCGCCCGCTTCCCGAGCGGATTCGGCCCGCGCGTCGAGCTCCGACTCCGCCAAAGCCTCGTCACTCGATACCGGAGGCACGAGCAGGACGGGGCAGCGCGACGCTGCACCCGGCTTCGCCGGCAGCGCATGCGCAACGGGGAAACCAAAGAAGCCCGCGAAGCCAACGGTCTGGACCGCCGGCAACTCAACCTCAAGCGCGCGCCGAAAGACCTCGGAGCGCACGTCGATGCAGAAGACCGCCTGCACCGCCGGCCGCACCACCGCCCCACCCGGCGACTGCGCCGCCACGGCGCGTGCGAGCCGGCGACGGTACCCGGTCTCATACGCCGCCTGCCAACGCACCAGCGCCCCTAATCGCACGGTGGATACAGCAGGCTCGCGCGGCGCCAGCCAGTCCCGTTCCACAGGCCGCCCCTCGACAAACGCCGCGTGGAGCGCCGCGTCATAGGCCAACCGGACCGCCAGCAACTCGCGCAACGCCGGATTGGCGCGGCCCCGCATCGCGTCCTCACGCACCCGGTACTGCAGATAGCCCGCCCATCCGGACACGGTGACTAACTGGCGATGCAGGAAATCCGTGAGGTCGACGCTCGCCGGCGCAATGCGACCAACGACCGAGGCAATCGCCTCCTCGGGATCCTCTGGAAGTTCGTCCACCACGCGCCGGAAACCCCGGAGGCCGAACGCCTCCGCCGTGCGGTCTCGCCGCGCCGTTTCCCGCCACGCACGAAACAGTCCGAGATCCGCCCAGGGCGAGCGCCACGTGAGCTGGTTCTCGTCAAAGACCGACGCTGCCAGGCGTGAAATCTCCCCCACCACGAAGGTCTGCCAGTGCGCGCGAGCCTCCCGTCGGTCGAGCAGGTCCGCCACGGTGGCGATCGGCCACACCTCCACCCCCGCGTCCGCATCGGTCAGCGCCGCCAAGAGGCGGTCGGTCGTCCATGCTCCCTCGGCGACCGCCGCAAGGTCCTCGCCCTCGATCTCACCCCGACGGAATGCGTCGAGGTAGGCGGCAGGCGACTGCAGCGGAGCCGATCCGGTCGTGCGCTGCAGCAGCGCACACGCGTCCTCGAAGGATCGATCGCTGAGGCCGACGAAGGGGTTGACCGCGACCCAGTGACGCAGTGGCCAAAGCGGGGCGATCCGGGAAAGTGCCCCCGAGACGGATGCCGCGAGCGCGTGCGACGAAGGCAGGCCCGGGCGCGAGGCAGCAGGAGAGGCAAGGGAACTCATGGAAAAGAGGTGGGAAGGATGAACGACTAGGCTTGGACCACGGGATGATGCGGCCAGAGCCACCCCAGGGCACGCTGCACCCAGGTACCGACGTAGAAGCCACTCGCGGCGTGGACGTACAGCCACCGACCCGCCGCAGTCCGACCAGCCCGCCAGAGCAGCGCCTGGAAAACAAAGAGGCAGGCGAAGATGACCGCGACCACCACCACCACCGCAGTCGGAGGCGGAACCACGGTGAGCACGAAGACGCCTCCCGCCCACGCATGCAGGGTGAACGCTGCGAGGACGATGCCGAGCGCCGCACCCAGCACGCGACCGCGCTCCATCAAGCCGTGCGAAGCCGACCAGCCGCGCGCCAGTCCATACGCGAGCGCCAGAGCCAAAATGAAGGAAAGGATGCCAAGGTAAGGCGACACTCGCGGCAGCACCAGCGACAGCAACGTCGCCCCGGCCGCCGCCAGCGCCCCGCCCCAAATCATACCCCAGACCAGCGCCGAGGTCCGCAGCGGAATCGCCGCCCGCGCCACCGCACCGACCGAAGAGCCCGCCGTCAGGAACGCGTGCGCCTTGTAGATCGAGTGAGCCACGAGATGCACCAGCGCGAGACCGAACGCCCCGAGACCGCACTGCAGAATCATGAACCCCATCTGGGCGATCGTCGAAAACGCCAGCGCACGCTTCACCGTCGGCTGCGTCAGCATCACCACGGAGCCAAATCCCGCCGTCACCGCTCCGACCACCGCCAGGGCCGCCAAGGCCCCGGGCGCCTGCGCCATCAACGGAGCCAAGCGCACCAGGAGAAAGCCACCCGCGTTGATGATGCCCGCGTGCATGAGCGCCGACACCGGGGTCGGCGTTTCCATGGTCTCGGGCAGCCAGGTGTGGAAGGGAAACTGCGCCGACTTCAAGGCCGCCCCGGCCGCGAGCCACCAACCGGCCGCCGCCATGCCATCCGCCCGCCCGGCCTCCGCCGCCTGGAGCAGGGCCTCGAGGTCCAAAGTGCCCTGATGCCGGTAGAGGATCACCAGCGCCAGCGCGAGAGAGAGGTCGGCAAGGCGGCTGAACACGAACTTGAGCCGGGCCGCAAAGCGCGCCCCCGGGCGCGAGGGATCGTGCAACAGGAGCCGGTGCAACCCCATGCTCGTGAGGATCCACGCCGCGAGGAGGAGCAGCAAATTACCGGAAATGACCAGGAGCAGCACCGCAGAGAGCGTCAGGCTGATGCCCGCAAAGAAACGACGCTCTCCCGGATCACCCGCCAGATAGGCCCGGGAAAAACGCACCACCACCCCGCCGACCAACGCCACGAGGACCGCCATCACCACCGAGACGAGGTCCAGTCTCAGCGCGAGCGCAAACGCGTCCCCACCGCCCCACGGCGACCAACGCAGCGTCGTCGAACCGTTCACCGCCAGGAGCACCACCGCGAGCACCGCGCTCAGCAGGGACAGGCCCGCCGCCGCAGTCGCGACGAGACCAGCCCCCCGCGCCGAACGGCGGACGCCCACCACCAGCCCCGCAAGAAGCGGAGCGGCGGGAATGCAAACCAAGCAGAGCAGAAGAATCGCACGCACGCTTGGAGACTATCAGGCCCCGCTCTTTTCGTCATTTATAACCTTTGCAAGATTCCGTTAGCTTTTATCTAAGTAAACTCATGGCGTTTCTCAATCTTCACCACCTGCGCTACTTCCGCATTGCCGCCCAGGAGCTCAATCTCACCCGGGCCGCCGCGAAGCTGAACCTTTCCGTTCCCGCGCTCAGCGTGCAACTGCGCCAGCTGGAGCACAACCTCGGGCACCCCCTGTTCGATCGCAGTCGGGGAGGATGGACGCTCACCGAGGCCGGACGGCTCGCCCTGGAATACGCCGAGACCATCACCCGGGCCGGCGACGAACTCGTCGACGTCCTCGCGCACCGCCCGCGCGCCGACCGCCAGTTCCTGCGCGCCGGGGTCGTCGCCACCCTGTCGCGCAACTTCCTCATCGAATTCATCCGCCCAGCCCTGCATCGCGAAGGCGTCGGCGTGGTGCTGCGCTCCGGCGGACTGCGGGACCTGCTCGTCCTGCTCCACGCGCATCAGGTGGATCTCGTGCTCTCCAATCAGCCCGCGCGCCGCGATGCGGAAACCCCGTGGCACAGCCACCTTCTCGCCGAACTGCCGGTCAGCCTCGTCGGAGCCCCGGTCTGGCAACGCCAGCGGCGTCGCTTCCCCGACGACTTCGGCAGCGTGCCGCTGATCCTACCCAGCCAGGAGAGCAACACCCGAGCGGGCTTCGATCTCCTGCTCGCCGCCGCCGGCATCCGGCCCCGCATCATCGCCGAGGTGGATGACATGGCGACGCTGCGCCTGCTCGCGCGCGAGGGCGAGGGGCTCGCGCTCGTTCCCCCGGTCGTTGTCCGCGACGAGATCGAAGCCGGCACGCTGGTCGAGATGCACCGTCTGACCCAGGTCCGCGAGACGTTCTATGCGATCACGCCCAGTCGCCGCTTTCCCAACCCGCTGGTCGCGGAACTCGTCGGACGCATGCACCCGCAGACGCCGCGCCGCCACGCCATCAAACGGGCGCGGTAAACGGTTCTCCCGACGCCACGGCCGCCAGCGCCGCTCGGTACTGGGGCTCGAACTCCTCGAGTTGCGACACCGCGAGTCCCAGATTCCGGATCAAACCGTCCTTCAAGCCGTAGATCCAGCCGTGGACCGTGAGGTCTTGGCCACGCAACCACGCATCCCGCACGATCGTCGTCTGGCAGACATTGCTCACCTGCTCGACGACGTTGAGTTCGCAGAGGCGGTTCGTGCGCAGGGAGTCGCCCGTAAGCGCGTGGAGACAATCCCGGTGCTTCTCACCCACATCCTGGATATGCCGGAGCCAGTTGTCCGCCAATCCGATCCGGTCGCAGCGCACCGCCGCCCGCACGCCCGAACAGCCATAGTGACCGCAGACGATCACGTGCTTCACCTTCAACACGTCGATCGCGAACTGCATTACCGACAGGCAATTGAGGTCGGTGTGGACCACGACATTCGCGATGTTCCGGTGCACGAACAGCTCGCCGGGCAGGAGGTTCACGATCTCGTTGGCCGGCACCCGGCTGTCTGAGCAACCGATCCACAGGTACTCCGGACTCTGCTGCCGCGAGAGCTTCAAGAAGAAATCCGGGTCGCGTGCCCGCAGCCCGGCGGCCCACGCCTGATTCTGCTCAAAGAGATGGTCCAACACCTTCATGCGTCACCGGACATCGTCGGGGCAGCGCCACGATTGTCCACGGCAAATCTCGCCGAAATCACCACAAATGAACGGATTGCCAACGGACTGCACCCGTGGACCCATGCCGCGAACGTCGTCCCCGCGGGGATACGGCGCCGCCACTAACCGTGGCGTGCAAACTCCGTCAGGAAGCGATCCACGTTCCGGCCTGACACTTCACCTTCGATGAGGCGCAGCAAGCCGCGACGACGCTGCTCCAGCCGCAACGTGACCCCCAACTGCTCGGCCAAGCGTTCCAGCGCCCGGCTTCTCCGCCACTCCCAGAGCCAGCACGTCAGACCAATCCGGATCGGAATGTCGGCAGAGGCAAAGGCGGGTGACACGCGGCTCACGCGTCAAGCGAAGCGATTCCCGCGCCAATCCATCCCGCCGAGCCGATTTTGCGCAAATTTCGCCGGATTGAAGCAGACGCCGCGGGACACCGGCTCATTTTTGCGCACAACGCCTGCGCCGGTGGTCAGGATCGCTCACTCCGAGCGAGCCGGCTTGGCCGCCGCCGCTCCAGTCGGTGCGGCCGGCCGCGGGGGCTTCTCGTCGAGGTTCTGGTGGATCTCCACGTCGCTGACCGGCTCCGAGTCGATGCCGCCCGCCGGCACCTCAAGCTTCGCCAGCCACACCAACGCGTTTAGGACCAGTCGGCGCTGGTCGTCATTCTGCCAGTTCAGGTGGAAGTGCCCGCCCGTGAAGCCGAGGCCGCGCCCGCCGTCCGGTCGCTCAACCGCCCAGAGTGTCGTTTCGGGGCGCCCCTTTTCGGCCTGAATGTGCGGGTACGGTCCTTTGGGGCTCACGTACGGACCGTCGCGGACGGCGTCGGACGGAGTCGCCACGAGGATGTCCGCCACGCCCTCCTTCCCGTCGCGGAAGCGCATGTTGAAGTACCACTCATCCTTGGTCCGGAACGGACGCACTCCCCGGGTGATCGGATGCACGGGCAAATCGCGATACTCGGCTTCCCAGATGGGATTGCAGGAAAAGTGGGTCTCGTAGTACCCCCCGATCCAAGCCTTCCACTCCGCGCCACCGGCACCGGCCGGCACCTCGACCGCGTAATGGGCGCAGCCCAGACTCACCCCGCGCGCCATGAGCCCGCGCAGGAATTCGCGCCGATCCCCCTGCAGAGCCAAGTGCTTGGCGCCACCATCGGAGTAAATGAAGATGGCATCCGCTCCGTCGAAGACGGAAAAGTCGTCGACCCGCTCGCCATTCACCATCTTGGTGGGCCAGCCTTGGGTGACCAGGACGGTGCGCAAACCGGGAACCTTCTCGAGTCGCTTCTGCAACAGGATCGATCCAGCGCGGAATTCGTGCATGAGCGGCGGATGGCTCGCCGGGCCGGCGATCATCACCAGCTTGCGTTCCACCGGTACCGCCAGCGCGAGCGGAGCGAGAAACCAGACCAACAGGGACCAAAAGCCGAACGTTCGTTTCATGGGGGTAAAGCCGTGCCAGCGAGTGATCAGGCACTCAAGGATGCGTTGCGGTGGTCCGGATTCCGACTCAGCGCCGAACGCCAGTTGCCAAAGAGAACGCTCGATCCGAGACGCATCAAGATCGCCTTGCTCACCGGCGCGAGGGCGACGACGGACTCGCCCCTCCCCACCACCCGCGCGCCCAGCGCACGCGGCGTCAGAACGTCGGGAGAGAGGGTCATGCCGCCTAGGTCGGGCCAAGGTTCGGGGTTGTCAAGTCCCGAGGGTCCACGTCAGCCACGCGGATCGTTTCCTCGACTTGCGCCCGCGCCGCCGAGCGTGCATCACCTTCACCGGTTACCCGCGCCGGACCGCTCACGGCAGACCCGCTCCCCTTACCCGATCCGTTCCCCTGGGTTCCCTCTCTTTCTTATGTCCCAAACGACGCCTCCGTTTCCCCTCTTGACCCGGCGCGTGGCGCTTCGCCACAGCGTGACCGGATTGCTCGCCGCCGCCGCCGCCCCGACGTTCTTCTCCGGTCGGCTCTGGGGCCAGACTGCTCCGTCCAACCGCATCCACCTGGGCATCATCGGCAACGGATTGATCTCCCAGTCCCACGTGGGCGCATTGCTCGGCCGGGACGACTGCCGCATCATCGCCCTCAGTGATGTTTGGCAGACTGCAGCGACGCGCATGCAGGACCGCATCGCGAAGGTCTACGGCGCCGGCGGCGCGCCCGCGATCCATCGCCGCTTCGAGGATCTGCTGGCGCGGGCTGATATCGACGCGGTGTTCATCTGCACGCCCGATCACTGGCACGCCCCCATCGCCAAGGCCGCGCTGCTCGCCGGTAAGGACGTGTACTGCGAGAAACCGCTCACGCTCACGGTTCGCGAGGGACGCGTGCTCGTGGACACGGCCCGCAGTTGCGGCCGTATCCTGCAAACAGGCACACAGCAGCGCTCGAACGCCGCCTTCCGCAAGGCCGCGACGATGATCCGGTACGGATGGATCGGTGACCTCCTCGGGATCCGCGCCGTGCTCGGCGAGTTCCCACTGCCGAAGGCCTTGCCGGAAATGCCAATCCCGGCGGACCTCGACTACGACCGCTGGCTCGGACCCACCCCGTGGCGTCCGTACCATCCCGATCGCATCGTCGGAAACTACGGTGGCGGCTGGCGCGTGTACAACGAGTACGGCGGCCGGAAGAACGGCGACTGGGGCGCGCATCACTTCGACATCATCCAGTGGGCCCTCGGCATGGATGCGTCGGGCCCCGTGGAATTCATTCCGAAGGGATGGAACGGCACGCCGTGGCAGACCCACCGCTACGCCAATGGCGTTGCCGTCGAGCGGGTGGATCAAGTGCCTTTCGGTATGATCGAGTTCCGCGGCACACGCGGAAAGCTCTGGGTCGGGCGCAACGACGTGCTGCTATCCGATCCGGCTCCCCTCGCCACCCAGGTCGTGCCGCCGGACCAAGCCCATCTGTACGCGAGCGACGACCACCACACGGACTTCTTCCGCAGCATCCGTTCACGCCAGCGCCCGATCTGCGACGTGGAGGCGGGGCATCGCACCGCCACGGCCTGCCACTTGAACAACATCGCCGAGTGGGTCCGACGGCCCGTGCGCTGGGATCCGGCCAAGGAGGAAATCATCGGCGACCCCGTCGCCAGCCGCTTCCTCGATCGGCCGCGCCGCGCACCCTACGCCACCTTCTAAGCGTCGCCCGCCCGCCCCCACTCCGTTCCGCGTCCATCGTTCCATGACGTCTTTTCCTTTTCCCCTCCGTCAGTCGGCCCGCTTCGCCTGCTTCCTGATCGCCCTGCCCCTCGCCGCCCAGACGGCCGCTCCCAGCACCAAGGCCGGCCCACCTCCGCGTCCCGCAGACGCCAAAGCCCTCGGCATCGCTTCACGCGCCGATTATCAGGACGACCCCAAGCTTTTCGATAAGCTCGATTTCGAGGTCGCAGCCGTCGGCGACGACGCGGCGCTGCTCCTCGATCTCGAACAGAAGCTGACCGATCTGCTCAACGCGACCACCACCACCGCCGCCGCCCGGCAGGCCATCGCGGAGCGACTCAGCCGCGTGATCGCGAGCGATCCGTCATCGCGTTCGCCGGCACTGCGGTTGCTCGGACCGTGGCTCTCCGATCCCGCCCGCCAAGAACTGGCCCGCCTCGCCTTGGAATCGGTACCCGGAGAGAACGTCGACAGCGCTTACCTGCGCGCGCTCCGCCGCGCCGAGGGTCCCGCCCGACTCGCGCTGGTCCAGTCCGTCGGAGCCCGTCGCATCGCCAAGGCGGCCCCCACCCTCGGCAGCTTGCTTCGGGACGCGGATCAGTCACTCGCCGATGCCGCCGCCGCCTCGCTCGGGGCGATCGCCACGCCGCGCGCGTTCGGCATCCTCAAGGAACACAAGACTCCGATCACCCCGGCAGTCCTCAGCGCCCGGCTCGACGCCGCGGCTCGCCAACCGACGAGCGTGGCTTCCGCGGCATACCGCGAACTCGCCTCCGACCGCTCGGCCCCCGATGCCATCCGCCAACGGGCTTTTCGCTCCCTCCTCACCGTCTCTCCCAAAGAGGCAACGGGGCTCATCCTCGAGGCTCTCCGGGGCACCGAAGTCGCGCGGCGCCAGGTGGCCCTCGAGGCCATCGCTGACCTCACGGACCCGAACGCAGTCGCCGCGTTGACCAGCGCACTTCCCGCGCTCGAGGCGTCCACTCAGGCCGCCGTCATCGTCGCGGTGGGTCGGCGGGGCGACACCGCTGCGGTGCCGGCCATCATCACCGCATCGACCACCACCGCACCAGAACCGCGAGTCGCAGCCATCGAGGCCCTCGGCGCCTTGCCGGGTGGCCCGGAGTCGGTCCGGCGCTTGACCGATGTGATCGTCGCGGGCGGCTCCGACGCCAAGGTCGCTACCCAGAGCCTTTCGATCCTTCGCGGCAACGGTGTCAGCGAGGCGATCGCCGCCGGGGCCCGCACGGGCGAGACGGCCCGACGCGCCGTCCTCGTCCGGCAACTCGGTCTCCGCGGTACGTCCTCCGAACTGGCCTTTCTGCTCGGTCTCCAAGCCGACCCGGCGCTTGCCGTCCGCCTCGCCGCCCTTGAGGCCCTCGATATTCTCGCGACGACCGAGCACGAACGCGCCTTGATCACGTGGGCAACCACGGCGACTGATTCGTCCGAGCGCACGCGCGCCGTGCGCACCTTCCTCGCCGCTGCCTTGCGCGCCCCCGACACGCTCGACCGGACGCGCTTGCTGGTCAGCGAGCTTGAGCGCGGCGACCGCGCGACGCAGCTCCTCTTCCTCCCGGCGCTGCCTCGACTACCGAACCCGGAGACGGTTGCGGTCAGCGGCCGTCTCGCCAGGTCCGCCGATGCCGAGGTCGCGGAGGCCGCGCTCGCCGCGCTCAGCCGCTGGCCCAACAGCACCGCCGGCACCGCTCTTGTCAGCCTCGCCGAAGAGCGCCCCGCGGTGCAGGCCCGGGCCAGCGACGCCGCGACGCGCCTGTTCGAGCGCGATGCCGGAGCCCCCAGCCCCGAGCGCATCGATTCGCTCACGCGACTGCTGCGGCTGTCGCCGGATACCGCCCTGCTCCGCCGTCAGCTGCTGCTGCTGAGCCGCGCCACCGAGGCGCGCGCGCTCACCGCAGTCGAGAGCCTGAAGGCAAGCCCCGACGTCGCCTCCGAGATCGAAGACACCCTGCTGGCGATCCGGTCGAACGTGACCGGCGCCCCCGTGCTCACCGCTTCCGATCGCGTGGATCACCTTGAGCGCATGCTCGACGGAAAGCCCCAGACCGCGTGGAGCGTGCGCGCCGACCGACAGTCTTGGCTGCAGATCGATTTTCACTCGGTGCGTCCCATCCGTCGCCTCACGCTCGACCGCGGAAACCTCCGCAACGACTTTCCGGAGCGCTACGAGGTGTTCGTGACCGACAATCCCATCGAGCCCGGCGCTCCCCGCGTCGCCGGTGAGGGGGCACGTGACCAATCGAGCATCGATCTCCCAGCCGGCATCCGCGGACGCTACGTCATCATCCGCAGCCGCGGCTCGCGCGAGGACGGCAAGTGGTCGGTGGCCGAACTGCGGGTCGACTAGGCGCCGCCCGGCTGCCGTAGGCGGCCCCAAGCGTCGCCCACCCCCCACGGCGCTCCACCCCGCTTCAGCGCACCGTGCCGCCCCCCCGGTGCGGCGCGGCGCGGCGCGATGCTGTGCTGTCCTGTCCTGTGCTGCGCGGTGCGATGAGATGCGATGCGATGCGGTGCGGAAGGATGTGGCAACATTGCGCTTCCTCCGCGCGCGCCGGGCTGGCAGGGTGAAGGGGCTTTCGGCGCCCCCACCCCGCCATGACCCTTTCCCCGGTCGACTGGATTATCATCGTCGTTTACCTCGCCGGCTGTCTTGTAGCCGGTTTGTGGATGCGCCGCTACGTCCGCGGCGTGCAGGAGTTCGCCGTGGCGGGGCGGCACATGGACCTGAACCTCGGCATCGCCTCGCTGGCGGCGACCGAGCTCGGCCTCGTGACCATCATGTACGCGGCCCAACTCGGCTACGAGAAGGGCTTCGCTGGAGCGACGATCGGCGTCGTGATCTGGGGTGCCATGTGGCTGGTAGGGCGCACGGGCTTCGTGATCGTCCCGATGCGCAATGCCGGCGTGATGACGATCCCGGAACTCTTCGAGAAACGGTTCGGCACACGCGTGCGCTGGCTGGCCGGACTCTTCGTCGCGGTGGGAGGCCTGCTCAACATGGGCATCTTCCTCCGACTCGGCGGCGAGTTCCTCGTGCATGCCACCGGACTGCCGCCCGGGCAGCTGGAATGGGTCATGACGGCCCTCCTCGGGCTGGTGCTGCTCTACACCATGCTGGGCGGGATGCTCTCCGTCCTGGTGACGGACTACCTGCAATTCCTCGTGATGGGCGTGGGCATCGTGGCCGTCTCGGTGGTCGTGCTCTGGCACACGGGCTGGGTTAACTTGGTCGGCGGTCTGGACGCGGCGTGGCAAGCGGGACAGCTCAAGGCCCACCCTTACAATCCCCTCCACACCTCGAATTTCGGCTGGGGCTACCTGCTGTGGCAGGCGGCGTTCCAGATCGCGTGCGCGACCACGTGGCAGACGCAGATCAGCCGCGTGCTCGCGGCGCGCGATGCCGCGACTGCGCAGAAGATGTATCGACGGACGTCCTTCTACTTCGTCGGCCGTTTCCTGCTGCCCGCGCTTTGGGGAGCCGCGGCGTTTGTCTGGTTCGCCAACCAAGGTGGGCTACCCGAAGGCGTAACCTCCCTCACCGCGATGCCGCAGTACCTCAGCCTCATCCTGCCCGTGGGCCTGATCGGCATCGTGGTCGCCGGGATGCTCGCGGCCGAGATGTCGACCGACAGCGGCTACATGCTGACCTGGGGCACGGTGATCTACAACGACCTCGTGCGTCCATGCCTGCGCCGCCCGCTCAGCGCCAAGGCGGAGCTCCTGCTGACGCGCCTGCTGGTGCTGGCCATCGCCCTGTTCCTCCTCGTGTACGGGCTGTGGTATGAGCTTCCCGGCAACGCCTGGGACTACCTCGCAGTGACGGGCAACATCTACCTCGCGAGCGTCTTCACGCTGCTGGTCGCGGGCCTCTACTGGCCCCGCGCGACCCCGGCGGGCGCGGCGGCCGCGCTGGTGCTCGGCGCGGTGGGGCCGATCCTCTTCCTCGTCATCGGCAAGTCGCACGCCATCGCCCCAGAGGTGGCAGGCGCCTCCTCCTTCGGATTGGCCGCCGCCGGCATGATCGTCGGCTCCCTCCTGACCCGCCGCCCGGCCGCCACGGCTGCCCCAACCGCCCGCGCATGAACTCGCTCCCCGTCATTCTCTGGGCCATCCTGATCGCTGCCAGCATTGGCTGGTACGCCTTCCTCGTCGTCCACATCGGCCGCAAGGCCGGCGGCGAAATTCGGGAACTGATCAAGACCCTCTCCCAGCGTCCACCGTCCGACCCGCCCACGTCCTAGGCTCGGCCCTGACCGCCCGGTGACCGTCAGCGTCCCGCTGCGTCCGGCCAAAAAAACAGCCGCGCCCTCGAAAGGACGCGGCTGCCGGAAAGGAGACTCGGGGACGGAAACGCCCCCGAAAGGACTTAGTCGGCGTAACGACGGCGGAGCATCGCGGTGAAGGCCTGAACCTTCTCCTTGCGGCGACGCTTCTCGCAGGGCTTCTCGTAGTAGCGCTTCGCGCGGACGCCCTTGATGATGTTCTCGCGATCGAGCTTCTTCTTCATCCGGCGGATGGCACGGTCGATGGGCTCGTTCTTGCGAATCTTGATTTCGATGGACATGGCTCGGGAATGAGGCGGCCGGGGGGCCGTGGGAAAAACGCCGATGAGGCCAAACCCCCCGGACCACGTCAACGGCTTTTTTCCAAGCCCCCCCTCGAAAGTCCACGCTTGCCCACACCCCACTCCCGTCTTGCCTAGCCACAGTGTCGTCCGCCGCCTCCGACTTCGTCCACCTCCACGTCCATAGCGACTACAGCCTCCTCGACGGAGCCTGCCGCATGGATCGCCTGATGGACCGGGCCGCCGCCTTGGGGATGAAGGCGATCGCCCTCACCGACCATGGCAACATGTTCGGAGCCATTGAGTTCTACAATGCCGCGAAAGGTAAGGGCATCAAACCGCTGATTGGTTGCGAAATCTACATCACCGAGAACTCCCGGTTGGACAAGCAGGGGCGGGCGGAGGATGGGAAGAGCTATTACCACCTCGGGTTGCTCGCCCGGAATCTGCAAGGCTACCAGAACCTGCTCAAGCTGGTGTCCGATTCCCACCTGCGGGGCTTTTACTACAAGCCGCGGGCGGACTTCGAGACGCTGGCCAAGTACGCAGGCGGGCTGATCGGGTTCACGGGCTGCCTCGCCGCGCTGGTGCCGCAGCACCTGCTGCACAATCGCTTCGAGGACGCGCGCAAGGCCACCGCACGGTACATCGACATCTTCGGCCGCGAGAACTACTTCGTCGAAATCCAGGACCACGGCATCCCGGAACAGCGGCAGATCATCCCGGGGCTGCTCAAGCTGGCCGAGGAGTTCCAGCTCCAGGTCATCTGCACGAACGATGTCCACTACGTGCGCCATGAGGACGCCGAGCCGCACGATGCCCTGCTCTGCATCCAGACGGGGGCGAAGATCGCCGACACGAACCGGATGCGTTTTTCCGGTACGCAGTTCTATCTGAAGAGCGCGGCCGAGATGGCGCGCCTCTTCGCCGAGATCCCGGAGTCGCTCACCAACACGCTCGCCGTGGCGGAAATGTGCGACCTGTCGATCCCGTTTCCCAAGGGCTCCGAGCGCTACCCGAAGTACCCGCTCACGCCGGAGATCTCGTCCAAGTTCGACCGACCGGGCTACCTGCACGAGCTCTGCTGCGAGGGACTGCGGCAACGCTACGGTCACGACTTCAAGGCCGTCGCCACGCGTCCGATCGTCGCCGAGCGCCTCGCCAGGCTCACTCAGCTCGCACCTGGACAGAAGCCCTCCCCACCCGATTACTCCCAGCTCGCCCCCGAGGAACTGCTCGCGGTGCGCATGGGCTACGAGCTCGCGATCATCCAGGTCACCGGCTTCGTCGACTACTTCCTCGTCGTCTGGGACTTCATCGCCTGGGCCAAGCAGCAGGGCATCCCGGTCGGCCCCGGCCGCGGCTCCGGCGCCGGCTGCCTCGTCGCGTACCTGCTCGGCATCACCAACATCGATCCGATCCGCTTCGGGCTCCTATTCGAGCGCTTCCTCAACCCGGAGCGCGTGTGGCCGCCCGACTTCGACATCGACTATTGCATGCGCCGCCGCGGCGAGGTCATCACCTACGTCCGCCAGAAGTACGGCAACGACTGCGTCGCCAACATCATCACCTACGGCACGCTCGGGGCCAAGATGGTCATCCGCGACGTCGCCCGCGTGAACGACCTGCCGTTCGCCGAGGCCGACCGGCTGGCGAAGATGATCCCCGACGAGCTCAACATCTCGCTCGAGGACGCCATCACCAAGAGCGCCGAGCTGCGGTCCGAAATCGACCGCAACCCCGTCGCCAAGCGCATCGTCGAATCCGCCCGCGTCCTCGAGGGCATGGTCCGCAACACCGGCAAGCACGCCGCCGGTATCATCATCACCGACCAGCCGCTCGAAGAGTTCGTGCCGCTGACGCTGCAGGAGGACGACGTGACCGTGCAGTTCGACATGAACGCGGTGGGCAAGCTCGGCCTGCTGAAGATGGACTTCTTCGGCCTGAAGCCCCTCACGGTGATCGCCGACGCCGTGACCAACGTCCACCGCTCCACGGATCCGCGCTTCGACATTGAGCGCATCCCCCTCGAGGATGCGCCGACCTTTGCGCTGCTGAATTCCGGCCGGACCATCGGGGTCTTCCAGCTCGAGTCGGGCGGTATGCAGAATGCCGCCAAGCTCGTCGGCATCTCCCACATCGACGATATCAACGCCGTCGGCGCGCTCTACCGTCCGGGCCCGATGGCGTTCATCCCCGACTACGCCCGTGGAAAGCGCGACCCCTCCTCCATCGCCTACCCGCACCCGCTCCTCGAGGCGGTGCTGAAGGAGACGTACGGCATCATCGTCTACCAAGAGCAGGTGATGGAGTGCGCCCGGATCATCGCGGGCTACACGCTCGGCGGCGCCGACATGCTGCGCCGAGCAATGGGCAAGAAGGACGCCGAGGCCATGGCCAAGGAGCGCGTGAAGTTCGTCGAGGGAGCCCGGCGCCTGCACGGCCTCGATGACCGCCGCGCGAACGAGATCTTTGACCTGCTGAACAAGTTCGCGAGCTACGGCTTCAACAAGTCGCACTCCGCCGCGTACGCACTCGTCAGCTACCAGACTGCGTATCTGAAGGCCAACTACCCGGTGGAGTTCATGGCCGCGGTGCTGACCTCCGAGCTCGGCAACGCGGAAAAGCTGGCCCACTTCATCGCGGAGTGCGAGGCGATGGGACTCACGGTGCTGGGTCCGGACGTCAACGAGAGCCGCGAGACCTTCACTCCGCTGGTCGCGGGAGGAACCCGCGCGATCCGCTTCGGTCTCGCCGGCATCAAGGGCGTCGGCGAGGCGGCCGCCCAGCGGATCCTCGCCGAGCGCGAGCGGGGCGGGCCGTTCCGCGATTTCGAGGACTTCATCCAACGCGTCGACCCCAAGGCCCTCAACAAGCGCGTGCTGGAGCATCTCGTGAAGACCGGTGCGTTCGATTTCTCCGGTGCATCGCGCAAGCGCCTCTTCGATGGCATCGACGCCGCGCTGGCTGCCGCCTCATCGCAGGCGCGCGACCGGGCCGCCGGGCAGAACACCTTCCTCGACCTGCTCGCCGAGCCCGCCCCAGCCCCGCGGCGCACGAGCAAGGGAACGACGGAGCGCGGCCCCGCGCCCCGCGCCGGAGCTCGCCCCGCGCCGGAGCCGGAGTCGGCTGACGAGTTCACCGCCTCGGAACGGCTGCAGTTCGAGAAGGAGTTGCTCGGCTTCTATCTGTCCGGCCACCCGCTCAATGCCTACGCCGGGCTGTCCGAGGCGCTCGACACGTTCGCCCCGGGTGACCTGCTCGCCCAGGCGGACCGTACGGAATTCCGGCTTTGCGGGGTCGTGGGCAACCTGGCCAAGAAGCTCGCCAAGAAGGACAATCGTCCGTGGATGGCGTTCACGCTCGCGACGAAGCAGGCCACCTTGCCCCTGAACATGTTCGCCGACGCGTTCGAGAGCTACGGCCACCTGCTGGTCGAAAACGCGGTCGTCGTGGTGCTCGGCACGATCCTCAAGGGCGAGGACGGCGCGAGGATCAACGTCAAGGAGTGCTACCCGCTCGACGTGCACACGGCGCAGTCCATCCGCCGCGTCACGTGGCTCGTCGATTCCCGCCACCCGGAGGCCGCGGACTTCCTGACCGGCCTGCGGGCTTCGCTCAACGCGTGCGTCGGTGACACGCGCACCGAGCTCGCGATGGCGATCGGTGAGCGCTTCGCCCCGGTCGCCGAAATCAGCACCGCGCTCGGCTGGAAGGTGTCGGGCCCGGAGTTCCAACGCATCCGCTCCCACCCCGCCGTGCTCGGGGTCGAGGTCGAGGCGAAGCCGCTCAGTCTGAAGGAAGTCCGGCGCTGGCCCAAGCGCGGCGACCGTTAGCCGCCCGCCCAATCACTCCGGCAGCGCCCGCGCGAGCCAGAAGCGGCACTCGTCCGAGAAGTCGCGCACCGCCGCCGACTCGCGCGCGACGTGCCGACGCATGATGTCGTACTCGCTCCGCCAGCCCGTCGCGGCGAGATCCTCAAGAATCTCGTCCCGCGTGGGCAGGTGCATGAAGGTCCGGCCCGCCTCGTCCTCAAAGTAGCGATCCCCGAAATCCACCAAACGGGGATCCTGCTGACCGCGGGCCCAGCGCCGGGCCTCCAGCTTCCAGAGCAGACGCTCCTCCCGCGAATCGTCGCGGTCGTGCGTGGTGAAGAGCAGCGGTGCGTCGGTCGCGACGAGGCGATGGATCTCGCGCAGCGCCCGCCGGCGACGGGCGCGCCCGGGGATCTGCATCAGTCCGTTGAACATGAAGAGCGCCCCATCGAAGCGCGGCACGCGGCGGCAACGCAGCCGCGCCGCGGGATCATCCTCCGCCGCCAGCGGCATCCGCGTCGCATCCGCCCGAAAGAGGTCCACTCCGTGCACGCCGCGCTCCGTCACCAGCGCCAGCGCCTGCGCGACGAGCTCCGCCGCGAAGTCGATCGCCGTCAGCCTCCGATACCCCAGCTCCCACAAACCGAGGGTCACGCGTCCGGCACCGCAGCCCAGTTCCAAGAGCCGCGCTCCGCGGTCCGGAAACGCGCGCTCGATCAGCTGACGCTCCGACGCCCACAGGCCGAGCCGGTGCGCCGCCCGCGCATAGTGCACGACCGCCACCGGGTCATTGAAGTCCGCCCGCACGGTCGCCGCCGTGATCCGCTTACCCGTCGATTTCCGTGGCTCCGCCATCTCGCACGCATCCGTCCGTCTCAGCGGCGACGCCACGCCGCCACCGCCATGCCGTTGCTCCGCCACTCGTGCGGCCAGAGCGTGACCAAGCCCGCTGGCCTTCCGGGCATGACCACCTCAGGCACAAAATCCGGATGCGTCGCGGTGAAGTCGTGCGCCACGTCGACCGTCTCGCGCCGCGTGAGCGTGCACACGGCATAGACCAGTCGGCCGCCCGGCTTCACCGCCGTCGCCGCATGCCGCAGCAGGCGCGCCTGCACCTGCGCAAGCTCCGCCACGTCCTCCGGCTGCGTCGTCCAGCGGGCGTGGGGATTGCGCTGCCACGTACCGACGCCGCTGCAGGGCGCGTCGACGAGCACGCCGTCAAAGCGCGTGCGCGTGGGCAGGCGTTCCCCGCCCTCCCATCGCGCCGTCCGCACGTTGAACCGACCGGCCCGGGCACAGCGCTGGCGCAGCGTCTCCAAGCGACGCAGCGAACGGTCGCTCGCCCAGAGGAGACCCTTGTTCTCCATCAGGTCTGCGAGGTGCAGCGTCTTTCCGCCCTCGCCCGCGCAGGCATCCCACCACGTCTCGCTCGCGCGGGCCGCGCACACGTGGCCGACCCACTGCGAGGCGAGGTCCTGAATCTCGAACGCGCCGCGCTGGAAGGCCTCGGTACGGTACAGATCCGTCACGCCCTCGTAGCACAGGGCCGACCACGGCTGCGCGAACGTCGGGAGGTCCGCGGGTGCGCGGCAGTGTCCGAGTTCCCGCGCGAGCGCCGCCGCGGTCCCGGGGCGAGCGCGGAGCCACAACGGCGGCTCCTGCTGCCAGAGCCGTAGCGTCGCGTCCGGCACGTCCATCTCCTCGTGCAACCACGCCGGCACCGCCCGCGCCGCGAGGGTCTCGGGCTTGAACGACTCGGGGCGCGTCTCAAAGCGCCGCTGCAGGGTCAGCGCCGCATCAAGCTGTCGCTGCTCGGACTCCCGCGCATCCAGCCAGCTGCGCCAGCGAAAGTACGCGAAGACCGCCCGCACCACCGCCTGCTTGGCCGCGCCCGAGAGCGCCCGCTGGGCCGCTAGCTCACGCCGCAACGCCGCGTCCGCCGGAAGCTCCGGCGAGACCGCGCGCAGCACCCGGGCCGCACGATTGAGGGTGGCTGGATCGAACACCATGGTCCGCCATTCGCGCGCACGGGTGGGACGAGCGCAACCCTCAAAGCGCGACGCGGCCTAGCCCGCGCGCAACTGCGACTCGGCCTGACCCACGATGTCGAGTCCCACTCGACGACTCCACGCGGCGAGGAGGCGCCGCGTGATTGGCCCCACCTTGCCGTCACCGACGGTCAAACCGTTGAATCGCGTGGCCGGCATGATGCAGTAAGGCGTGCTGGTGAAGAAGACTTCATCCGCCGTCGCGAGGTCGTAGCTCTGCAAGTGCGTCTCGACGGTCGGGATGCCCTCCTCGGCCGCCAGTTCCAGCACGGTCTGGCGGCTGATGCCCGCGAGGCAGTTGTCCGCCGAGGGCGTCCGGAGGCGCCCGCCGTTCACCACGAAGATGTTGCCGCCCTTGTTCTCCGAGACGTTTCCCTGCACGTCGAGGATCACGACCTGCGCATCGGGATCGACCAAGCGCGCCTCCTGATCCGCCAACGTGTAGAAGAGCCGGCTCCGATTCTTGATCCGGGCATCAAGCGACTGCGCCGGGATCGCGCGACTGAACGACGTGACGGCATGGCACCCCTGCGAATAGTACCTGGCCCAGCCACGCAGATCCATCGGGCTGTTGAAGATCATGATCGTCGCCGGATTGCGCTGCGCCGGATTGGGCCCCGGCTTGGTCAGGCCGCGCGAGAGGTTGTGGACAATCCAGTAATCCTCATGCGGACCGATCAGCGCGAGGTTGCGCTCCAGCAACTCAAGCGTCGCAGCCCGCAACTGCTCCCACGAAAGCCCGGGATCAATCCGGCACACCTTCAGCGAGCGAAACAAGCGATCGAGATGCTCCTCCAACCGGAACGGCACGTGGCCGAACGTCCGGGTGGATTCGGTGACGCAGTCACCGAGAAGGATCGCGCTGTCGAAGATCGAGATCTTCGCCGCCGACTCCGGCACTAACTCGCCGGAAAGATGCACGACACGCTCACGAGGGGAAGTCATGGGGAAAGGGGAACCACACCGACCCGAACCGTCGCCACTGAGCGCGACGCCGATGCTCAATGCAATCCCTTAACGACAAAAATTCGGCGGCACTCGGGAGCGAATGTGACAATCGAACAAGGTTTAC
>JACCDW010208598.1_pt1 | contig 31020 bp, 45 predicted proteins | sample 7449781 | NCBI WGS metagenome assembly JACCDW01 (sample SAMN15323449, study PRJNA562643) | freshwater metagenome | isolation source: river surface water | place: USA:Blue River Watershed | collected 2017-08-18
AGCCAACCGTGCCATAGGGGCAAGTCCATGTCTTACCCTTCAATGTGCCGTCAGCCTTGCGTGGTAACTGAGACATGGCATAGGCTTCAAGCTCTTTGCCGTAATGCATTTCTAACCACTCAAGCCGTGCCTGATGCTTGCCGATGAGTTTACGGAAGTTCTCTACGATGGCATCCATCTTTGCTTTCTCAGCAAGGATGTTTGCCTCAATGTCCATACGCTTCCGCATCACCAGGAGTGCAAGGTCTTCCGGTGTCTCATCTCCACGAATCCAACCGGATGCAGGGCCGGCATACTCGCCGGTCTCCTCATCCCACAGCTCACCATCAATAATGTCGAATCCCATTTACTTATCTCCCATCAACTGTTCTGGTGTACCGTCGTGCCAGTACACACTTTCGTACCTGTGTTCAAAGTTCACCTGATCGAGGTTACGTCCTGCTGGCTCGACCCAGTAACCATCATCACGAAACGTAACGTATTTATGGTGCTGATACTTGCCGTCGGCATACTTCATGCCTTGCTTCATCGCCATTCTTAGCAGGATTGCTGCCTCGTTCTTGGTTATCATCTCACTACCTCCCAATCGTCTCTAACCTTCTGCTGTTCTTTGTCGTATAGATCCACTACAGGTGGGCAGTACACGGCAAGGTTTTTGTTAGGCAAGTGAATCATCAAGTGATTACCACTGATGGTTGAGAGCCTGACAACCTTGCCAGGCTCCCAACCCTTACGCCTTATACCCATACCCTCAAACAGTCTTGGGTAAACCTGCCCGAATGTCATCGTTGCAAAGGTCTCCCCGGTGCTGGCTTGATTGGCTCATCAATCACAATGTTGCCGTGTGAGCCTCTACGGTAGCCATCCTGAGGCGTTACCGCTCCGTTTGCGTCATCATCCTCATCTGCCGATATAGCGAGCAGAGCGGACACGGAATAACGCCGACCGTAAGTAAGAGCTGAACCAAGACCGTGAGCGTCTGGCTTTGTTACCGGGATGGTCACTGTTGTTGCGATCCACTCACCGCTTGTATGGATGATGCGAGATTCTACGGTTACAGCCTGGAGTGTCTCCGGTTGTTGGCTACCCTGTGTCAGCATCAAGCCGTTTGAGGTGAGGATAGGGCGCAGTGTATCAAGGATGCTGTCAAGCGTCACATACTTAGATCTAAAGGCAGGGTTCTTGCCTTCTTTGATGATTCCCTGCATCTGGCTTTGTGCCTTGATGAGGGCTGGAGCGATAGCCCCGATGGTTTCCGATGTTGTCATACTATTCTCCCGTTACGTGGTTGGATGCGTCTGCGTAGTAATCGTCTTGGTCTTCAATAGTGATGCTGATCTCGCCATTGCCAAAGATGATGGTGCTACCGCTGATGCGGATGGTATCCCGTGTCATCTGGATTGCCTCGATGGCTTCAATGTCATCGATGTCGTGCTGGCCTGATGGGCTGTGCAGCTGAAGGATTGCACCTTCCGCCGTCATATCTTCAACTAACTTGATTGCTTGTTCTTTCATCTCTTATCTCCTTGCCCCCTTGCGGGGGCTATAAAACCTAAAACCGATGTACAGTGGGAATCCATTGAGGTATACGGCTTGTTACTACACCCCAGTGGTAACTCACATAAGCCACTTTTTTATCGTTGTGAAACACAATGAAATGTGCGCCGTTGACTTTGAACTTCTCAATGCCTGCATTTATAGCATCATCAATCGATTGATACAGACCTACACTTTCATACCTGCGGTAATACGCAACCCAACCTCTAATCTCAAAATGTTCCATTGTCTTATCTCCCTGCATGATGTGTTCAATATACACTACGAATATATATATGTCAAGTATTGACAGGACAATATATATGTATGGTATATAGATTCCATGATTCGAGGATTATCCCAGCAACAGCTGGCAAAAAAGATTGGTGCAACTCAGCCACAGGTATCTGATTGGCTAACGGGTAAAAAGACACCGATTGCAAGTAACCTGACCAAGCTCGCTGAAGCCATGGACATGGCAGAGGAAGACTTGGCTAGGTTGCTCACCATTCGTCGTAAGAGCCGCAACAAAGTGGTCGAACAACCAGAAACATTCGAGAACTAAAAGGTATAGGGAGACAAGGCAATGAAGCGTTGTAAAGATTGCGGACACGAAGTAGAAGACACCGATCAGGTTTGCACGGCTTGCCGGTTGGCAGAATGGCGGCACTTTGAACGCCATGCACAGCAGGCACGTAGACGGCAGGAGGCACTAGATGCTAACCGACAGGCACACAATGCAAGACGGCGTAACATTGATGGTGCTATCAAGGCAGGCATTATCACTGCGGTATCTGTGATGCTGTTCCTTGCTCTGGTATCTGCTACTCGTGACGCTCTGCGGTACGAGCTGGAGACAAAGCCAGCAATGCTCAAGGCTAATGGAGTTCAATAATGCAGGAGCGGAAGTTCTTGACCAAGTCTGAGAAGATTGAGATTCTCAAACAAGTGGCTACGCACATTGCAGCTGGTCATTCCAAAAGCAAAGCAGCGTGGTTAGTCTTGGGTATCAATGGGCGAAACGTTTTTAGGTGGCTTGATAAGGACAAGGACTTGTGGGAAATCATCTATACAGAACCATATCCGTATGATGTTGCTCCCATTGATGGAAGGCACGAAAGATCAATACCATCATTCGATTGGAATGAGGCTATGTCCAAACTTGTAACCGGCTTAACTGTTCGCCCTAGTGGTTCGATGCTTTATAAGTATCGGTTCGAGAATGGAAGATTGATTGAATACAGAAAGTCTCTAACGTCTAATGATTGGTATGCAACACCAGAGGTTACAATCCCTGAACAAGCATACGATACATGGACATTTGAGGTGGTGGCATAAGACCTAGCACCATCCGACAGACGCTCCGGAAGCTGAGAGAAGCCCCGGAGCGTTTGTTGTCTCACGATGAGATGCTACTACTACACCACGGCTGGTCTGCTGGTATCCATGCCGATGATTGTTTAGATGCTATGATCCGCCACAACTATGCTTTTGTGAGGGAAGTGTGCAAGGTCATCAAGCACAAAGAACACTTTGTGGATGCCTGCCAGTACTGCGTAGAAGGTCTTATAAGAGCAATCGAAAAGTGGGAACCAGAGCGTGGGTTGCGCTTCTCAACTTACGCTCATCCTTGGATTTACCAGAAGCTCAGACGCTATCAGTCTAACCAGTACCGCACCATCCGGATTGCAGAACACGCATTGGTCAAGTGGCACAAGTTAAAACGGCATTACGTCATCTTGGAACTTGAACTAAAGCGACCACCGACAGATGCAGAACTGTCCGAGCGGAGCGGGATGAGTCTCGAAACCATCGACATCTGCCGTACCGCAGCAGGTATTGAACCAGTGAGCATGGACACCCCGGTACAAGGATCTGAACTTGTCTTGGGTGATACGGCTGTTTTTGGATCTACACCATCAGCTGAGGATGAGTACTTTTCCGAGCAGGAAGGTACGCTGTCCGATGCACTGCTGAAACTGGATGAAGAGACCCGGCAGATGCTGGTGCTGCATTATGGTTTAGATGGGCGTGTACCGCAGACAATCCACATGGTAGCCAGCCGTTACAGAATGCCACCCGTAGTGGTCAAGCAGAGGCTGACAGAGGCACTGCAAAGATTGAGAGAGACCTATGAAGCATCTTGAAGACCGAGAACAAATAGCCTTGATTACTTGGGTACGGCTGATGGAATCTAAGCATCCAGAACTGACTACGATCTATCACTGCCCTAATGGCGGACACAGGGATATCAGGACAGCTGCGAAGTTCAAGGCTATGGGTGTACGTGCTGGTGTCTGGGATATCTTCCTCCCTGCTCCGTTACCGGGGCTCTACATCGAGATGAAGGCAGGTAAGGGCAGGCTAACACCGGGACAGGTTGCCTTCCGTGAAGCCTTGGAACCGCATGGGTATAGGTTCGTGGTTGCTTACTCTTGGCATGAAGCCGCACAGGCAATAGCCGAACACGTCGGATTTGCTTTTGATGTATAATATCTACGTTCCATACCTTTCGGAATAGGCTTTGCCAGCCCCCGGCTGATCCCCGGGGGTGTCCGAGGTAGGAACAGAAAGGTATGTAACATCATGGGTATTCCGCCCACTGATGCGGGTCAGGCTATCGCCTTTCTCCGTCATCTATTCAAGCCGTACTCTGACGGTTTTATCGAGATTCGACCTCTATCTAAGGTCAAGCCCCACGCTAACCGCACGACCTACAGGCTGCCGCACTGCCTCAAAGGTGAAGAGGGGCAAGCCCTGACACAGCACATCATGAGCCTTGCCATGCGTGGTTATGATGTCTATGTCGGTGTCTGTCCAAGGGTTGCTCCTGAAGGGCCGGGGCGCAAGCTCGGCAAGGATAGCATCGAGCAGGTCGGGGCAGTGTGGATTGACCTTGACGGCAAAGTACCGGGGAGTAGTCAAGATTTACTTGACACCTGCGACATTGTAGTTAGCACTGGCAACGGCTGGCACGGATACAAGATGCTCGGTGCAGTTGCCAATGTCAAGAACACCAGAGACCGAACAGCCATCGAGACAAAGATTCGGTCTTGGCAAAACTCCATCATCCTTGGCACTGATCCAGTAGGCAATGTCGACCGGATTCTAAGAGTCCCAGGAACACTCAACTGGAAAGAACCAGACAACCCTAAAGCAGTTTTGCTTTTAAAGGGCGGAGGCATCAAACCAACCTACAAGCAATCCTTGTTGGTTGAACATTTGGGCGATGCTAGGCTGGATGCCCTGCTGGCTTCCGCGAAGCAAGGGCAGCTTGGAAGGGCTGAACCCCGGATACGTCATGCAAGCGGTAGGATAACCGACCTACTAGATGTGTTCTTCCTTGAAGCCGAGGAAGCCTGCATGGCGTTTGAAAGCAACCCCGCTTGGGAATACCGGTTAGACATCGTCCGTGCTGACCTGCCGGAGATTTTGGAGTACTACTTTGGAAGATAATAAGCCCTTTAACATCTGGGACATACCAGATATTCCAGACCCTAAGCCTGAGCGGAAACATGGAAACAACAGCAATTATTCCGACGATGGAACCCTTGCTAAACTCCGTCAACGTCACCCGGAAGGTGGAGGCCCATATGGTGGCAGAGACAATGCGCTAACCGCTTGTGTTGGCTATATGAGGTCAACACGCACCGACATTGACTTTGCTATGCCTGCAATCCTTGATTGGAATAAAAGGCTATGTGATCCACCGCTTGAAGACTACGAAGTTTACGCTAAGGTCGGACGTGCTTGGGCAGATTGGAAAGATTCCGACCTGCCACCTCTAACGCCTGCCATGTTGCGAGAGCAACTGTCAGCACCGATAGAAGAAGAAGACCCTATCCAGTGGATGACATGGGCAGACATCAAAGCCAAGGTTGCAGAGCTTGGCCCTCTACGTTGGATTGTTCCAGACATGATTATGAATCGTGGTCTTACCTTTATCAGCGCAACATCGGGAGGCGGTAAGTCTTGGGCAGCACTTGACCTACTAAGAGCAACCATGGGCGGAGGTCTTTGGCTTGGTGACCTTGAATGCATGAAAGCCAATGTGATGTACATCGATGAAGAGATGGGGTGTCAGGTGTTCTTTGACCGCGCGGATCAGTTAGGCATGGCCCCAGAGAACATCATCTATTCAGACCACCAGCGCATCAAGCTTGAGAACCCTAAACATATGGCTTCTATCCTGCGCAAGATAAAGGAACTCAAGATTGATTTGGTTATCGTGGATACGCTTGTGCGTGTCCATGGACTCGATGAGAACAGCAACACTGAGATGGCAAGGTTGTACGGCTTGTTCTGCCAGATGAAGGATTGCGGAGCTGCCATCGTGGTGCTTCACCACAACCGTAAGTCTGGAAGCGAAAGCGGTATTGGACACGAACAGATGCGCGGTGCAGGTGACATCGTAAGCCAAGCAGATACGGTGTTTTCAATATCGCACAAACAAGAGAACGATACCTACACAATGGTTGTAACCAAGAACCGACACTGGAGGCATAAAGAAAAACAACCTGCTGTGTCTTGGACTATCGGCCCACAAGATGGCCGCCTGTGCCTCATACACGCCGAACCTGAGGGTTTCGCAGCTAGGGCGGGTCAATCTACCACTGACGCGATTCTTTCGTGTGTTGAGGCAAATCCGGGTATTGGTAAAAACATCATCCACGCCAAGGTCGGAGGCAGGAAAGAAACTGTTCTCAATGCCATTGATGAACTGGTGCGAGAGAACCTTTTACACGCTGAGGCATCCCTCCGTGGTGGCTTCCGTTACACCAAGAAGGGAGTCATTTGACCGGTTCCCAACGACTGGTTCCCCTATATATAGGAACCATTACTAGTTTGGTTTCCCCAGTTTGGTTTCCCCAGACCCCTTCCGAACTGGGATGCCCCGAAGGTGGGCATTCCCATACCAGACCAGTGAGGAAGGGTAAGGGAAGAAGTATTTGTTTTTATGACCGGTCAGGTTCCCCCGCTAAAGCGGGAACCAGAACCGGTCTAGATGAAAGGTGGCTCGCATGGCTTTTGAGATTTGGGATTGGGATACGTTCAAACGTAAAGCGCAGGAAGATGAAGAGTTGAACGGCGATAAGTACAGGCATCAGTTTGATGTGGCTAAAGCCTGGTTCAAGTCAGGCGGTCGAGTGACATTGCATAGATGGGCAATGCGCCGGGACTTTGAAACACACTTGATCCAAAAGGGTAAGAACATCATCTTGGTTGAGTGCGATGGTGAACGTCAACACTGGTGCACGGTTGATGAGCTACGGAACGATGACTTTATGTTTATTCCAAAAAACCATGTGATCGGCGAGTTTACGGAATACCCTGCGTATATGTACAACGCTGAGAAGTTTGAACAGCCAATCAGGCGAAACAAGGTAATAGTCAAGCACTAAAAATAATGTTTGACAGTTTATAGACTTGCGGTATATATTGATGTGTCGGTGATGGATGTGAAAATGCCCGCAAGGGTGAGCCCAGTGGTTCCGGTAAAGACCTTTCCATCATCGGCATATCAAAGAGCCAGTGGCTCAAGGAGTAGTTATGGGATTTTTTGCACAGCACGGGAAGTTCTCGGAAGGCAGCGGAAAGAAGTATAGCGTAGCAGAGGCAGGCATCTATGTCTGCGCGCTGATCGATTGCGAAGCAACACAGGGCAAGTCTTTCGACAACCCTGACATTATGGAACCTAACTTCAAGTGGGTCTTTGAGACCACCGAGGTTGGTGATGACGATGGACAGCCGTTCCGCTTCATCCAGTACACCAAGACCTTCTATGGTAATGAAAAGGCAAAGCTTACAATCCTGCTTGATGGCATGGTTGGACGCATGACCAGCCAGCAGTTTGCATCCCTGGACATTGAAGCCCTCAAAGCCAAGCAATGGCAGGTGGTGGTTGGAACACGGCAGAAGATGAATGGTGAACTCACCAACGTCATCGAGACCGTAAAGCCTGTCAAGGTGGCAGCTACAAAGCCACTGAAAAAAGTAGTGCAGGAAGATATCACCGACCCGTTTGAAGATGCCTAGAAACGGGAACACTAAAAGGACAGGAGCTTCGGCTCCTGTTCAACCTTGGGAGATAAAGACAATGAAACATACAACAAAGACACTCGCAGAAGCCATGCAAGAGATGGCACAACACGTCATCAACATCAACCGCGACCCGTTTGCGGTTATCGACTGCCAATTGAATATACAGGTATCAAGCGATCATACAGAAATCTATGTACGCAAAGGTGAGCTTGACTTTTTGGTGATGATAACTGGTTGCATGACAGGCATACACGATTGCAAAGATGTCTACCATGGTATGCAAAACCCTTACTGGGTTGACTCGCTAAAGGTTGCCGACGTTATCGCTGATATATGGGCAGTTTCATACAACATTGACAAGTTCATGACGCATAACTACATGGCGGTGACAGCATGACTGCAACACCATGCACAGCACTCGAAGCTCTCAAAGCCTTGCAGTTTGGCTGCAAGGTTCGGTGCATCGCTTGGGCTGATGGACGCTACATCGAAGTAGTAGCCGACCGGATCACCCTGAACGATAAGCAAGCAGATACCCGCACACAGAACAGCGTCCTACAGGACATGGTGCTCAACAACCAATGGGAGATATTGGAACATTGAACGAACACTACCGAACAACAAAGATACAGGCTATCGATGTCATCCAGGATTGGAACCTAGACTTTGCTACGGGTAACGTTGTCAAGTATTTGCAACGTTGCCCACACAAAGGCAAGGAACGGGAAGATGCCATCAAGGCTCTCTGGTACTTGGCTTTTGCAGTAACGGGCGATGGCAAATACGCTGACCGGGTAATCAAAGAGGCAGATGACATAAATGCCCAGACCAAGTGAGACAGCCCTAACAGGCATTGCCAAACGACAAAAACTGCTAGATCGGTTTGACGAGTTATGCGATCAAGGCATGAGCCACGATACAGCTGCAAGAACCATAGGCTACAACCCAACAACTGTAGGACGCTGGCTCAAAGAGCGGGAAGTCTACCGACAAAAAGACGATGATGCCCGCAAGCTTACACTTGCAGGTGGTTCATTCTCAGCAGCACTTGAAAGACTACGTGCAGGGCATCTTGTACACAGACGTGGTGCTTCATGGTTCCTTCAGCTCGTAGAGGGCAAGATATGCCTGTATCTGATTGATGGTGCAGGCAATCGCAGATACAGCCGGGTTGCTTCTTTCGGATCCGCTGATGTCTTGGCTATTGACTGGGAGATATATCAACCATGACAAAGCTTATCTGGATAACACCGGAAGCGGAGAAGGTCATCGGGTACTGCGCTAGGGTCTCCAACCCTGCCAACCAGGACAACCCTGATGTGAGTAGGCTCTTGTCTTACTGCATCAAGCATGGACATTGGTCTATTTTTGAAATGGCTTCAATGTGCGTTGAAATCAAAACCACTCGTGCTATCGCTCCGCAGATTCTTAGGCATCGTTCATTCAGTTTCCAAGAGTTCAGCCAAAGGTATGCATCGGTCGCTACAACGCCTATTCTGGGCGATATGCGGCTTGCAGGTACAACCAACCGCCAAAGCTCCCAACTGTTGCCAGAATGGAAAGAGTTGGATGAGAACCTACAGGATGCTATTGATCGGGCATCGCTTGCCGTAGAGGGGTCTTACTACGCATACAACAGGATGATTGATGCTGGCATTGCTGCGGAGACTGCAAGGATGGTTTTGCCTTTATGCACTCCGACCACGATGTATATGAGCGGCACGGTTAGGTCTTGGATCCATTACGTGCAGCTTAGGACGCAGGAAGATACGCAGTTAGAACATAGGCAGATTGCAAAGTCCATCAAGGCTTTGATGGTTGAGCATCTGCCGATTACGATGGGAGCGATTTAATGGCAAGATTTGGTGAAGTAATACAAGACTTGATGGAAGGTGGCAGTAAAGCCGTTTTGCGTAGCGAATGGGGAGGAGCCGTATTCCTGCGCTACTCCGAACTCTGGAATATCTTTGAACTGCATGGTGCAGGCGGAAGGGTTACACAGTTGGAAGAACTTAGCCTGTCACCCGGTGACCTTTTTGCAGAGGATTGGGATGTTGTCAGGCTTGACCCACGTACCGGGGAGGTAGCCAAATGATTCTTTTTGCTCTTGGTGTCATGCTTGGTGCGGGGTGCTTGGCTGTCTACAATGAGATGTACACACGCTGGCTATACGCTGATGTGAAGAGACGCGCGAAACAGCAAGGCATCACAGAACGTCAAATGAAAGATGCCCTTGTATGGGCAACCAAAGAAGAAATCGAGGCTAACCTGAATGCCAGACCCGCAACCAAACGGTAGACCAACAAAGTACACGCCAGCAACCGTGGCTAAGATTACAGATGCTCTGCGAGGTGGTAACACCCGCAGGGCTTCTTGTGCTGCTGCTGGTATTTCACAAGATACATTCGCTAACTGGTTACGGGAGCATTCGGCTTTTTCGGATGCAGTAGAAAAAGCAGAGGGCGAAGCTGAACTCCGCAACCTTGCAGTGATTCAAGATGCCACTAAAACAACATGGCAGGCCGCTGCATGGTGGCTTGAACGTAAGCACAAAGCCGAGTGGTCATCTAGGGTGGAGCAGACTGGCGCAGACGGTAGCCCAGTCAAGGTCATCGTGGAGTACGCTGATGGTAAAGATTAGTTTTCACGGTGTCATTCCTACTCGTGCTACCAAGTACTCGGCAGGTTACGATCTACGCTCACCCGGTGACATCGTGATACCTGCTGGGGCTACTGTAGGCGTTAATACAGGCACTTATGTCTCTATGCCTGTTGACCTTTGTGCTTTAGTCTGTAGCCGTTCCGGTTTAGCCTTGCGTGGTCTGGCTGTTGCCAATGCTCCCGGCATCATTGATGCTGACTACAGCGACACCATCAAGGTGCTACTGCATAACAGGACGCAAGGTGACTGGGTGATTGAGGCAGGAGACCGCATAGCGCAGTTGGTCTTTACGCCTTTTGTGGTTGGTGACGATATCCCAGCAGATGAGCGCACAGGCGGGTTAGGTTCTACAGGTGCCTGATATTCGATTGGTTCTCCCTCGACCACATGAAGGACAAAAGGTAATACTGGCACAGGCAAGGCGATACAACGTCCTTGCCTGTGGCTGAGTAGGTCGAAGATTCGGAAAAACAACGCTAGGTGGTAATTTACTTTCAGACCCTGTTCTAAAAGATGGCTTGCCCTGTGCTTGGTTTGCACCTACCTACAGGCTCCTAGAAGAGGCATACAACGATCATAAGAGGATATATGCACCTGTCATCCGGCGAGCTGTACAAACTCCTGCACCACGCATTGAACTGATAACCGGGGCTGCTATTGATTACTGGACTCTTGATGACCCTAGCACGGTTGCCCGTGGTCGTAAGTATAAGCGGGTCATCATTGATGAAGCCGCCATGGCAAGGCATCTAGAACAAGCATGGACGGAAGCCATACGCCCAACACTCACAGACTACAAGGGAGACGCTTTCTTTCTGTCTACGCCTAAAGGCTCTAACTACTTCAAGACCTTGTACGGCATGGCTGGTGTAGATCCGGACTGGATGGCATGGCAGATGCCTACGACCGCTAACCCTTGGATTGACGCTACCGAAGTAGACAAGGCTGGCGAGTCACTGCCTAGTATTGCTTTCAGGCAGGAGTATCTAGCCGAGTTTGTTGATGCGGCTGGAGCAAGAATCAAGCGGGAGTGGTTGAGATTCGGCGAGGCGCCTGAAGGATTGCCTGTCTACCTTGGGGTTGACCTTGCCATCAGTACAAAGGCGGAGGCAGACTATACCGCTGTGGTTGCTCTGAGCCGTGCAGAGGATGGCACGATCTACGTGCTGGATGTGAACCGTACCCGTGCTGACTTTGCCAGCGTCCTGCGGTTCATCGAGTCAATGGCCGAGAAGTGGAAACCAACCATGATTGGCATCGAGCAAGTGCAGTATCAGGCGGCTGTAGTCCAAGAGCTTATGAGGCGCACAAAACTGCCTATCCGGGGGATACGTCCAGACCGTGACAAAGTGACCCGCTTTGCGCCTCTGGAAGCCCGATACGAGCAAGGTCAGATTGTACACGTAGAAGGATTACCTTCATACTGGCAAGACGAGTTGCTCATGTTCCCAATAGGCAAGCATGATGACACGGTTGATGCTATGGCTTATGCATGGCAGATGTGTGGATCAAAGCGAGGATGGGGTGCAGTATAACGTCTATCTTGACGATATATACAACATAAGTATATAATCACCACATGAAGTACACAATGTTCAAGCCTCAAGTTGGTGAAATGGCTGGTGGTAACTACACTCGTAGTATAGTTACCGACAACGGAATCATTACAGAAGAGCAGTGCGCTATTCAAGGCCCAATTGTTAAGGTCGATCAAGAATACGTTTGGGTTGAAGGATGGAATAGAACAGTCCGTATTCTTCAAAGCAAAGCTTATTTGGTAAAGACAAAAAGATAAAAGACAGGGAGATAGAGAGATATGGAACTTATTGAGCGATTGGTAGCAGCTGGTGGCAAGGAATGGATTGGCGGTACGAATCACCGGGTGTACTTCAAGCCTGAGCGCATCCTTGGTTTGGAAATCGAAAAGTACAACACTGGTTCACTCCGCAACGTAACGCTGAACGGCGAGCGCATTAGCAACAGCAAGGCTGGCAAAATCATCAATGCAAAGTTGTATGTGAATGTAACGACTGGTGAAGTGTTCACCGACCTCGAACCAGAGTTTGCAAAGATGGCACGGTTGGCGATATCAACCATCTAAGTACTAACAGATTACACAGCCCCCTTCCGGGGGCTTTTTTTGTTTCTGTGGGATACTGAGGGCATGGGTATCTTTGACCGCTTCCTTGGCAGAAAAGCCGCAGCCAACCCGACACAAGCACTACCGCTCCCACTTAGCCAGTCTAGAGATGTATACCTGACTGGTTACGGGTCTGGTCAGCTGCAAACGCTCTTGCGCCGTGCGCTCCCTGGCTCATCTAAAGACTGGTCTAGAGTTGCCGGTGACCTTGGGCTAAACGGTATCGTTGCATCTGCCATCGACTGGTACGTTAGGAACTTTCCGCAGGCCACACCAAAGTACTATAGACCCGTAGACAGCCAGCAAGCCGAGCCTGTTGAAGACCACCCGGTAATCGCTCTGATGGCGCAACCGGATCCGATGGTTATGGGTTCTTTGTTCTGGTCTTGGGTCATTCAAGATTACAAACTCTTTGGCAACACTTACCTGAGAAAAATACGCTCCACAACCCGTGGTGTTGTTACTGCTCTCCAGTTCCTACCGCAGGACATGGTGCGCCCTGTAGGCAACGGTACAAACCCGCTAACCCATTATGTCTACACCACGGACGGTCGCTCTTTCGACATCCCGGTATCTGACATCATCCACATCCGGTATGGCAGAGATCCTAGCGATATCAGGCTTGGACGTAGCCCGGTTACCGCTGTCCTGCGAGAGATTGCGACCGACAACACCGCATCAACCACGGCTTATGGTTTGCTTGCTAATGGTGCTATGCCATCGCTCATCGTTGGCCCTGATGCCAAAGACCAGACCGTAGACATCAGCATGGATGATGCCCGGCAGGTCAAGCGTCAGCTGCATGAAGACCTAACCGGGGATGGTTCAGGTGGCATTGTTGTAATGACCGGAGCCTACAAGATGGACAGGGTTTCCTTGACACCATCTGAGCTTGCCTTGGATTCCGTGCGACGTGTACCGGAGGAGCGTATCTGTTCAGCCCTTGGTATCAACCCGATGGTCTTGGGTCTTGGTGCTGGTCTTGAGCGTTCTACCTACAGCAACTATGAGCGGGCACAGCAAGCAGCGTGGGAAGATGGCATGGTTCCGCTTCTCCGTGTCCTTGCTGATGCCGTTACCGCTGACCTCCTGCCAGAGTACCCAGAGACGCAGGAAGGTGACTTTGTGCAGTATGACCTTGAGCAGGTCAGGGCGTTGGCTGATGACTTAGCAGCTGAGGCAGACCGTGCCGAGAAACTCTATAAGGCTGGCATCATTGACCGTGCAGAAGCCAAGCGCATTGCTGGCCTTGAAGCCGTGCCAGAGGATGAAGGGCAGCTACACCCGCAAGCAATCCCGGTACAAACTACCGATGCTCCTGTTCCTGCGATCCGCTCATTCGAGATGAAGTACAGGCCGAATGCATCCATGAAGGAAGCGGCACAACGTGCCCTTGATTGGAAGGCTGAGGGCTTTGATGGCGGGACACGGGTAGGCTTGGCAAGGGCAAATCAGATTGTCAACGGTGAGACGCTATCAGAAGACACCATCCTACGGATGTATTCTTTCTTCTCACGGCATGAAGTCGATAAGCAGGCTGAAGGCTTCAACGCTGGTGAGGAAGGTTTCCCTTCACCGGGACGTGTAGCCTGGGACTTGTGGGGCGGTGATGCCGGCTTCCGCTGGGCAACCGCAAAGCGCAACCAGATCATGGGTGATGAAGGCAAGAGCCTTGATTGTTGCACTCCGGGGGTAGTGTACAAGAGCCACCCTTTTTACGGGTACGAGCTGATGGAGGCTCATACAAGCGAGTAGATGACGGGACAGGCAGAATCTATGCTGCATCCCAAAAGTTCCGTAACGACCTGCTGGAGCGTGAAGGCGTAGCCATCTCCCGGATGCAACGAGCGTACAAAGCCGCTACCGCTGCAAGTATCGCTGAACTGGAAGCACTAGAGGACAGGATCGCAGAGCGTGAAGTAAACGGAGAACCACCAAGCGACACGATCCTATGGATGCGTCAGCGCATCATTGACAACATTGAGGAGTTAGGCAGGAATCTACAAGCCTTTGCAATCGAGGGGGCAACCATTACAGCAGATGGACAACTCGAATCAGCCATCCTTGCGAATGAGACGAGCGGACGCTTGGTTGAAGCGGCGGCTGGTCGTAAACCGGCTAACGTCTCTGTCGGCACAAGCTGGACAGCCTTGCCAGACGAACAACTGCAAGCCTTTGTCGGCATGGCGGGTGATGGAAGCCCTTTGGGTGTCCTATTTGAAACAATCCCACAGGTAACCACAGATGCTATGCAGATGGCACTTGTACAAGGCATCAGCCTAGGTGAAGGGCCACGGACAGTAGCACGGCGTGTAAGACGTGCAGCTGATATCGGTAGGCAAAGAGCAGAGACAATAGCACGTACAGAGATGATCCGGTCAGCCCGGGAAGCGCAACGGCAACTGTATACGCAGAACCCAGCGGTGCAGGGATACCGACGGCAAGCCACGCAGGACAGCCGTGTTTGTCTTGCCTGTCTGGCTCTCTCCGGTACGCTACACGCTACAGACGAGATTATGCCATCGCATCCTAACTGCCGTTGTGTCATGGTTCCTGCAACGATGTCCTGGGCTGAGATTACCGGAGACAGTAGCATTCCGGATACCAGACCAGCGGTAGTAACACCAGAGCGAATACTTGCTGGTTTGTCAGATGCTGACAAGGTTGCGATCATGGGGCCTGCAAGATATCAGATGTACAAAGACGGCAAACCGCTTGCTGATTTTGTGCAGGTGATACCTAATCAGGATTGGGGGCCTAACACCCGTGTAAAGCCTCTACGTGAGCTCATATAGACTGTGTGGGATACTTACGCCATGGACGTGCTGACAAGCTTTGTTGACGGAATCAAGTCTGACCGCTTAGGTCATGTCAAAGGTTATCTGGTGCGCTTTGGAGACTCCACGGCAACAGACCTTGAAGGTGACTATTTCACCAAGGCAACCGACTACGGATTTCCACTCGAAGAAGGCAAGCGTGTACCGTTAAACGTCTACTACCATCACGGCATGGATTCACAGGTAGGCAAGAAGTCTATCGGTTCTGGCTTCATCAAGATGGATGCCGAGGGGCTATGGTACGAGGCACAGCTTGATATGGCAGACGAGTACAGCAAGATGATCGCAAAGCTTTGCAAGCAAGGCAAGATGGGTTTTTCGTCTGGTGCTGCCGCTCACATGGTTGAGCGCAAGAGCATGGGCGGTGCTTCCGAGATTATCCGCTGGCCTATCGCAGAGGCATCGATTACCCCAACACCTGCCGAGTTTCGTAACAGTGTCAAAAGCCTTGAGGAGTACTACGGCATGGGTGAGATGGAAGATGACGAAGAGATGATGCCTGAGCCTATGCCAGAGCAAAGCCCGGAAGAGTACGCCGCTGAGCTGTTCAAGATGGCAGAGGCTGACCTTATCCATGAAGGAATGGAAGCCTACTACGAAGCCATGTCCGAAGGTATCGGGATGGTTGCAGATGCCAGTATGGCAGAAGCCATCATCAATGAGTTTGCTAACCGTGCAAAGCAGCTTTACGCCATGCACGGTGCTAAGTGTATACAACCCGCTTCATTGCGGGGTGTAGAACGTCGGCTGCGGGATGCAGTCGGTCTTAGCCGGTCAGCCGCTAAACGGCTAGCCCCTGTCGTTTGGGATTCACTGCGGGACGCAGACCAACCAGAGACGCAACCGGATCTCGTAGTCGAGGCGAAAGCCCATGACAATGACGAGCGAGCTGAACTGCTTGCACGTCTGGAGTTGCTAACACAACTATGAACATCGAAACATTGACAGCCAAGCGCGAGGGCATCCTTGCTACAGCTCGTGAGTTGGCATCCGGAAATGGTGACCTTGCACAGGTCAAGTCCCTGATGGCAGAAGCCAAAGACATCGAAGAGCGCATTGAGACCATCAAGTCCCTCGGCGTAACCGCTCCTATCGTTACACCTGCAGTTGAGTCAAAGCCATGGAAGGGCGGCATCAACGTACAGCGCAATCCATTCCAGGGTGATGCTGATGAGCGTAACCTCAAGGCTTACACCTTTGGACAGTTTGCTCGCCACCTCGCCGGTGTCAAGTCCGCTACAAAGTGGCTGCAGAACAACGGCCACCTGAAGGCACAGACCGAAGGTACGGACAGTGCTGGTGGTTACACGGTTCCTAGTATCGTTTCATCGGATCTCATCTGGCTCCGTGAAATGTATGGTGTTGCACGTCGCAACAGCCGTATCTATCCGATGTCTTCTGACACGCTCTTGGTTCCTTCCGCTACTGCATCCACAACTGTGTACTATGCATCGGAAGCAACAGCAATTACGGCATCCGACATTACCTTTGGTCAGGTATCCCTCGCAGCCAAGAAACTTGCAGTCCTCACGATTGCATCCAAGGAACTTGGCGAAGATACCGTGATTGACCTCGGTGCTGCTCTTGCCCGTGACATGGCTTACGCCATTGCTAAGGAAGAGGACAACGCTGCATTCAACGGTGATGGAACAAGCACCTACGGAAGCATCACGGGTATCCTTCAGGCTGTTTACGGCTTGAACGCCACCAAGGCAAACATCGCTGGTGTTGTTGTTGGTGCTAACCTCTCAGGTGCTGCATTCTCCAACTTCACGCTGCAGAACTTCCAGTCCTGTGTTGCTAAGTTGCCAACCTATGCAGACAATGCCAAGTGGTATATGCACAAAGACCTGTTCTTCAACGGCGTTGCAGATAAGCTCATCGCCCTTGGTGGAAACGCTATCCTCGACATTCAGAACGCATACACATCTGCGCCTACGCTCTTTGGTTATCCAATCGAGTGGGTTCAGAATATGCCTAAGACACCTGCAGCAACCACTCCTGTGGCTGTCCTTGGTGACCTCAGCAAGGGTGTTGCATTCGGTGACCGCCGAAGCATGACAATCGAGGTATCCGATCAGGTCAAGTTTGTCGAGGACGCTTTGACCTACAAGGCTACCGAGCGTTTCGCATTCAACGCACACGACGTTGGAAACGTATCCGGTATGGCTTCTGCCCGTGTACCTGGTTCGCTCATCGTTCTCGCAACCGGCACAGCTTCCTAAGCGTAGCCCTTCCATCAAGCCCTCGGCAGATGTGCCGGGGGCTTTTGTTTTGTCTGCGTAGAATTGCCGTGTGGGATACTACCTGCATGATGACCAGAGCCGAGGCAATCGCACAAGTATCACTATTTGTGGCTGCTCAATCCTATCCGCAGATGTCTACAACGGACATCGGCTCCATCTTGGATTCCTTCTCACGCTTCACGACTTGGACAGCAAGCACCACTTACGCTGTCGGTGACCGTGTAGTACCTACAACGCCTAACGGCAGGGTATACGAATGCAGGGTGGCTGGCACGTCTGGTGCTTCTGAGCCTGAGTTCCCTGCCTATCCTCCATACCAGTACAAAGGTTGGGAGATTGATGACGGCTCATCGGATCCTACGCTTACATGGGTTGACCAAGGGCCGATCAATGTCGAACGCTACGATGTACGCACAGCAACCCGGCAGGCATGGCTTATCAAAGCATCCAGAGTGGCGGCAGACATTGATGCCAAGGAAGGGCAATCAGATGTCAAGTTGTCTCAGCTCATGCAACACTGCTTGACGATGGCTGACAGATTCCGACCGGTGGCTTTCGCATGAGTCCTATCCTGCGCCAGACGCTACAGGCAGGCATTGTGCGTAACCTGTGCCAGACACCTATTGAGGTTCACCGCTTCACCTTGACCGAAGATGGCAGAGGCGGTGTCACTGAGACATGGCGCAAGGTTGCCGATTACAAGGGCAGGATAAGCAACCAGAGCGACACAGAAAGCATTGTTGGTGGTGGCATCCAGCCTTCTGCATCTTGGTCGGTTACGCTTCCGGTATCGGCTGATGTGATGGCTCACGATCGTGTTTACATTGTTGGTGATGAATCAAAATACTACGACGTGGTGGGCACAGACTTTGGACAAACCGATCTGCTGGTGCAACACGTTGGACTAGTGGAGCGGGTGGCATGATGGCAGAATGGATGCAACTAGGTGCAGTGATAGGTATTCCTTTGATCGCTAGTATCAGCGGGTTATATAAGATGCTTTGGGATATCAAGTCTGACATCCGTATTCTGGTTCACGATGCCAAGCAGACTGAAGCCGATCTGGTAATAATCAAGAAGGCGATAGCAAGACTAAGCGAGCGAGTAGCAGCACTGGAGGCAAGACATGGCTAGTATCAGTATCAAGCGGTTGGTGGTCGTTGTTGTAGTGGCTTTTGTCGCTGCCTTTACTTCTGTATTCGGCGATGGCATCCGTACAGCACAAGCGCAGGATGTGACCGAGCTGGGCGCAGTGCTGGCACTCTACGGCTCAAAGGCGGTAGCGGCTGGAGTCTCCGCTGCAGTGTCTAGTGTGCTGGCGTTCTTGACGATGCCGTTCAAGGGTACGGACATGAATGCGCTAAAGGTGGGTAAATGAATCTTCAGAACTTCCGCATTGAAAAGGAACCTGCACCTTCTACTGACTGGCGTGTATTTGGTGATATCTACGATTATTCCGGCAACCTGCTCGGCACGTTTGGACCAGATGGGACAAGTGTCAATATTTGGTGGGTTCAACAAGATGAGGATTTTCAATCCAATATTGTCAATCAGTTTGCGGTGATTATGGCTCAACAGATAGCCGGTGGGACTGCTGAATAATGGCAACATACTACGTTAGGCCTGATGGTAATAACGCAAATACTGGAACAGGTCCAGCAACAACACAAGCGTGGCAGACACTTGCCAAAGCTTTAGGTGCTACTGGTATCGGTTCTGGAGATACCTTATACATTGCCCCTGGGACATATTCTGAATCTGTCACGATAGGTGGGACATACAGTACTGCGACATATGTTTACGGTGACCCGACAACACAGTTTTTCCCCGGTGTAACCGCTGGGCGTGTTGTTCATTCAAACCTAAATGCTGCAGGAACTGCAATTGCAGTTAACGCAATCTTGATGTCTGGCTCTGGTAAGTCAAATCTAAACTTCAAAAATATTCATTTTTATGGTGGTCATACATCGTCAAATGGATATCACTTAGTGAGTCTTTTGACGGGTGCAAATAATAGTTTTGACAAATGTGTATTTGAGTCTGCTGGTAACTATAACCGCACTTTGATTTGCACACCTCCGACATCATCAGCATTGAATCTGTCGGTGACAAACTGTATTTTTTGTGGGGGTGGTAACAACCCGTCTGTAGATCTGACAGGTTCAAATGTAGCCGACAACACCATCATACGAAACTGTTTGATTTATCGCATGAGTTGGTTTGTGACTATGACTAGCCTCGGAGCAAAAGTCACAAACTGCACAGCATCAACACCTGAAGGTAACTTCTTGGTATTGAATAGTGGAAGTGTCACCTATCCGACATCAATCAATAATTGCTTGATTATGAACAGCCTTCGATTTGCATTCAACACTGGTACGAATGGAATGCTTACAGAGAACTACAATAGGGTTCTAGGTGGGGCAGTAAATTCGAACGTAACGCAAGGTGCAAATAGTATCTACACTGGTGGCAGTGGTATTGACACAGGATATTCACTATTGGTTGGACTTGATAACCTACAGATGTTTGGCAGTTTTTCATCTAGTCCAAATGCTGCATTCGGTAATAATACCAATACATCTCCAACAGATATCTATGGGGTTACGTGGACTGGTGTTACACCTGATGCAGGTTCAGCAACCTATAGGATAATCACAAATGTACCTAGTGGTATTGCTTACAACGGTGGAGTAGAACGTAACGCTTCAACCATTACAATCGCTCCGGGAAGCACATCACAAAGCATAGAAGTATTTCTCGGTGCTACAGGTCTTACGGCTTCTACTGCTAGTCTCGCAGCCCGCTACAACCGCACACGCACTGCATCTGTAAGCATCCCTCTAGTAGCCCGTACAATTGCTCAAGCGTGGACTTCAGGCGGCTTTGCCGAGGTAGACGCTACCAATATGCCGGGTGTCTACAGATTGGACATCCCTGATGCTGCACTGGCTTCTGGTGCTGACGACGTTACTGTTGTTGTGCGTGGTGCATCTGGTACTAACGGTGCGGTGATGACAATCAAACTGTCATCTGGTGGCTTGACATCTGCACAGACTGCCTCGGCTGTCTGGGATGCGGCTAGGGCTTCCTACGCTACGGCTGGAACCTTTGGCGAGTATGTCAATGCAGAACTGGTCACACCTGTAACCTCTGCCGCTCTGGTTCGTATGGGGCCTTATGAAGTCAAGGCAGACGGGTTAGGAGCATCTGATCCGCTTGACATCCAGAAGGGCGCACAGCACGGTGTAGACATCCAGTGTGTAGATGGTAACGGTAACGGCATCGACATCACGAGCGCAACGGTAACGGCTAAGGTCTACAACAGTGGTGCTACGCTGGTTGACACGTACTCTTGTACGGCAACCTATGCAGCTGATGGACGTGCTACCTTTACGATTGACACGACGGTTACTAACACTCCTGGAACCTACACGGCAACGATTACAAGAACAACGGGTGCATCTGATACGCAGGTCTTTGGGCCACTCCGCATCTATGTGAGGGATATCTAATGGCGATTATATTCAATCTCAGTGAAGACCCTCAGCAGGTCGTGCAAGTCTCCGCTTGGGTCGGAGACTGGCACTCCTACGTGGTGCGCTTGGTTGATGAGCTAGGAAGCCCTGTGGACATAACCACGGGTACGCTTGGTGCTACCTTCACCAATATTGCCACGGGGGCTGCTTATAGTTTTGTGTCTGGCTCGGTGACGCTAACCAAGCAGTACAGCGCACAAGGCATCTTGAGCATTCTGAACCCAGCGGCTTACCCTACTGCGGCTAACATCAGGGTAACGATATCTTTCACGGTTGGTTCGGATGTACGAAGATTCGGGCCACTTGAGATCGAGGTGCTGGCTCCTTGAGTACACAAGTAAGTTTGAAAACTGTTTCGATTGACCATTACATAAACAACTTGGATAAAGTAACCAAGATTGTAGGTAAGGCTGCGGCAGATGTTGAAGCCAACGCAAAGAACAGTATTACAAAAAGTAGTGGACGTTATCGCAAGTACGGCAATCACTGGTCAAGCCGTCCCGGAAAAGCACCAAACAACGATACTGGAAACCTTGCAGGCAGCATCATGCATCAGATGAAATCCAGAACATCAGCTGTTGTTTATGTTGTTGCAAAGTATGCCGTACCTCTAGAGTTTGGTTGGACAAGCAAGGGCGGTAATACAGTGCCACCAAGGCCGTTCCTGAACCCAGCATTGGAGAAGGTCAAACCAGCATTTGTCAAAGCACTTACAAAAGTACTAAAGGGTAAATAATGGCATACGAACCAGCGGTCATAGAACAATGGATATATGAGACTCTGAGCGGTGATGCTACTTTGTCTGGTCTACTTGCCGTTGATAACAAACCTGATGGTTATCAAATGGGCATCTATAACACCGTGGCTCCTCAGATTGACCCTATTAGCAGGAAGCCTGTACAAGTGCCTTACGTGGTGTTCAGTCGTGATGGTTCAGGGAGTGATGATGAAGACACGCTCTGCGGTGGCAGGGCTTTTACGTATCCCAACTATAGAATAACCGTGTGGGATACTGAAAGCGGTGCGATGAGCATGAGTAGGATACAAACCATCATGTCTCGCATAGACACACTTTTGGATAATCAAACGGTAACCAGTACAACCCCAAGGCTATATGTACGACGGGTTTCAACGGATCAAACCTTTGCTTTATCTGATGGTGGTCGGACGGATTACGGGGTGACAGCGGTCTATCGCTGCCTCACACAGCAGTAGGAGTAGACAATGGCATTTACAAAATCTTTCGGTCTGGTCGGTGAGAACTGTACCGTGACCATCGCTTTCGGTGGCTTTCAAGATGGCGCACCAACGGCTTTCACCGCTAACACCTATACCTGTTTGGCTCGCTCTGTGCGAACAAGCACGACGGTAGACACAGCAGACCTTTCCGCACTCTGCGACACAACCAAAAAGATGCAGGTTACCAAAGCATCTGGTTCGCTTGAGATTGAACTGCTGGTTGATGGTACACAACAGGCTGATGGCTCTCCTGTCTTTTTCAACAAGGAAGGCTACTACTGCCAAGTTGTCATTACTCCAGGCGCATTGAATGCAAAGACCTTTGTCGGTATCGTTACCGCTACTGGTATGAGTATCAGCAATGGTGAAGCTGTAACCGAGACGGCTACAATCACTTTGGGTGCTAATGGTGTCGCAACCGCTTGGACTTCTGCATAATGGGTATCAAAGCCATAAAGGCGATTGAGGCAGAAGCAGACCACGGAATCCTTGAAGTAGACCTTAGCCCTTGGGCTGGTGACGGAGCAACGGTGAAGTTTCGGCAGCCTAAAGCCGCCGATTACTTCCCAGACTCCGCAGAGTTGATGAAGCTCCGGATTTCATATGCTGACATGGCTCCAAACCTTTTGGTTAACTGCCTTATTATTGGTCGGTGTTACATTCCAGATGTTGATGATCCACAGGATGTAGCGTTCATTCGTACATTGCTGGATTTGAGCCGCCATAACACACAGGCGTTTTACGCTATCTATTGGGCATTCATCTACAAGTACATCAATGTGTCGGTTGCCGATGAGGTAAAAGACGCAAAAAACGAATCGACGGTGTAGGCTCGGTTATTGCTTATTACTGCATAAAGTACCTGCACCGTCATCCGTCCGAGGTAGACCTAACGCTAGAACAAATCTGGGAAGTTGCTGTGATTGCTCAGGATTTAGAGAAGTACGAAATCGAACTGGCTAAAGCCACAAGGGGCATATTGTGACAGTAGCACAACTCAATGTAAAGCTCGGCGTTGATGGTATAGGGCAGGTCAAATCTGCCCTATCTCAAACTAAAGTTGCACTACAACAAACAGCCGCAGCCGCAACATCAATGGGAACCGCATTAGGTGGCATTGTCATTGCTGGTGGTGTTGCTGGCTTTGGGATGCTTGGTAAGTCTGCATTTGATGCAGCTGTGTCTTTTGAATCTTTGACATCACGATTGACCGCTATTACTGGTAGTGGTCAAAAAGCGGCACAAGTCCTTGATATGGTTCGCAAAGTTGCCGGGCCATCACCTTTCACATTTAGCCAACTTGCAGACCTTGCAGTTGGTCTTGAAGCAGCAGGTGTTGAAACCAATGCTATGCTTCCACGCCTTGCTAACCTTGGTGCTGCATTTGGGGCTGATGAAGAAAAACTCAAATCACTTTTGAACATGGTGCAGAAGTTCAAGGCAGGTATGTTGCCAGACACTGAGCAACTTTCCATGTTTGGAATGAGTAGATCTGACTTTGCAAAACGTGGAATCAAGTTCGATACTGGCGGCGGTCTTGAGCAAGGTCAAGAGATGAAGGTATTTGAAACATTCATCAATATCATTGACACAAAATATAGTGGAATGCTCAAGAAACTCGAGAACGATACAGCTACAAAAGTTGCGTCCCTAGCCGATGCATGGGAAAGCGGTCTGCGTGTTATTGGTCAAAAGATGATAACCATCTTGACACCATATATAAAATATGCGACAGACTTCATTGGTCGCATGATTGACAGTGGTGTACTTGCAGACCTAACTGAAAAGTTTTTCAAGCCCATGACTGAGTTTACAAAGGGCTTTACTGATGGCAATGTGCAAAAGAGTGTAGACAAACTGCTGGCATCTATTTTAGCGGTCGGTGCTTCAATACCGGAAATCATCTCAGGCACATTCAAAAACATCGGCACGATGCTCCAGAATTTCTTGGAGAATCTTAATGCTGCATTTGGTCGCATGAACCCAGCGCAAGCTGCACAAGGTCATGCGATGATTGATCAACTTAAAACAGCCTATCTTTACGGACGCATAAACAAAAAGCAGTTAGACGAATCCAGAGCCGCCATTGAACGACAATATGGATTCAAGGCTACTGGAAACATAATGGAAGGTGTAGATTTCGGTAAACCATTTACTGATACACAAACCTTTGCAGAACAAATCCTAGCCAAAATGAAAGGTGTGAAAACACCAGAATCAGGCGGTGTACCTGAGCCATTCGGGCCTTATTTCAAACCGGGAGAAGAACCGGGCGGTATGGGTGCTGGAAATGCGAGTGGTGAGAAAACCGATGACATCTTACGCAACATTGCAAAGAATACAGCAGTTACCGCAGATGCATTGACGCTACGACGGCAAACGCTTGGCGGTGGCCCTATCGGACAACTTGGACTAACAGCCGCAGAAGTTGGTGCAGCTGGTCGCACCGTCGGTACATTCGGTAATGGTCTTATTCCTGCTGGTACTGACCTAGAACGAGCCGTAAGGCGTACCATACGGGATGAGGGACGCAGGAACGGCGTACCGGGCTACATGAGGCGGTTCTAATGGCTACTACGCATCCACTGTTGGTTGAGTTTGATGTACCAGAGCCACGCCCCCAGAAGGGGCGTTTGGCTGTTGCGGGTGACGGCACTACATGGGATATGTACTACTCGTCCAATGTGTGGCAAGACCCTGCAACACTAACAGTGATGCTTGCCCCGTTGCCAGTTACGTCAGCATGGGCAACAACCTACAGTGGTAACTATGCCAGATATCAAAAGTCTGACTACACGCTAACAACACCAGCGAGTTGGAAAAACATACAGGTCAAAGCGTCAGGCGATTATTACATTCAGTCTTTGAATGTTACTGAGCGGGCTACGCTTACCACGGCATGGGCTGCTAACACCGGTGCGTACATTTCCATGTATGTTCCAGGCTTGAAGGATTCCGATAAGTCCATCATCCTCAAGTGTGGGTGGGGTGTTGGTGCTGCAGGAAGCGTAGAGGTTTGGTTTGCCGCTAACGGGCAGGCACAGGTTTACAAGTCTGGTGTACTCGTTGGCTCATACGATCGTGGTGATTCTAACGTAGCCCCGAATGTCGGAACACAAAGCCCTAAGAGTCAGCGTTCAGACTTTGTCAGCTTTATGATTATTCCCGGTAGGCGCAGGGAGATTATCGTTACTAGTTCAAACGGGACTAACTTTGCTCACGTCTTTGGTGACCTCGACCCACTGATTGCAAATACCATATTGCCTAACGCCCAGTTTTCGTGGTTGGTTCCAGCAGGGCAAGCAACCGTACAGGTCTCACGTGTTTTCTACGAAACATCTGGGTATGTGCTAACACCTATCAAGCAGTTTAGATATGCTCCTCCGACAGGTGCGGCATTCAGCAACTTCACATCTGTCGAGATTATGGGCAACGGCACTATCGGCTGGACTCCATCAGTAGTCAAGACAGACGGTACAGCATATACACCTAACGGTTCAATCAGTCAGGTTAGAGGTAAGGTTGCACTAACTGGTGCAGGTACAGGTTCTAATGGCATTCTGTCAGTTGACCTGTATTACGATCCTGAACTAACCGCTACTTATGATGGCACTGTTGATGTTACCCAGTACATCAAAACATTGAGTCTGTCTGTAGATGAGCAGGGTAAGGCTACCTGTGATATATCGGCCATTGCAAAGCAGATTGTAGATGCTGGCGTAGAACAGCCACAGGTCACTAGCGACAGAACTATTCGCATTGCGCTTGGCGATGATACAACACCTACGCCTGTCTACATTGACCTTTTCCGAGGCACATTGGAACCGCCAAAGATTGAGTATTTAGAGCGAGATACAACCTATCAATGGGCAACTTACCGATGGAATGGTGTAGACCGGAGCAGGGACTTTGACCTAGCGTGGATAGTTGAGTGCGTACCGTATGACGGTATTGCTGCTATCAATGCCATCATTGACCTTATGCTCATTGCTGGTTATGATGCCAACCTGTATTACTTTGGTGATCAACCACTCTTGGATTTGCCGTATACGACCAACATTAGCAAAGGTCAATATACTTTAGCCCCTGATTATGGCGATACTGTTGGTTCGTATCTTGAGAAGATAAAGCAGGACTACTACGCTACGTGGATTACAGGATGGATTCCTGACACCGCTGGTTACTTCTACAGATGGCTTGATGTAGCTTCAGCATCGACTACACCAGCGATGAACCTGTATCAAAGCACAGCTGCGGCAGCGGCGGCAGGTGTACCAGCAGACCTGCAACCAAAGCGGGTGATACGTAAACTGTCCAGCTATTACGAGCCACCAGAAGCCACACAGGTAACTGTGATTGGTCAAGACCCTAACACCGGTATCTGGATACCTTATACGCAGATTGATGGTGCTGCGGAGATTGCAGACACACCACCGGCAAGCCGTCCAAGGAACTGGCGTGGAAGACCTGTGCCTTTTCAGTACCGTGACCCAAGCCTAACCACGGCAGATGCAGTCCAGACAGCGGCACAGATTTTGTATAGCAGGCTTACACCGGGGCGTACGATGATTGAGTGGGAATCGGATCTACTGATTCTAAGCGGTAACAATCGCCCGTTATGGCTTGGCGATGTTATTCAGCTTTATCAGCCTGATGGTGTTACAGCGCAAGGTGTCTACCGAATCATTGCTATTCCGTCCATTGAGTTTGAGCAGGAGAACGTTGTAGGTAATAGTACTTTGTTCAATGTTCGCCGTGCTGTCTATCGTGCCGTGGATGTTTCCTAATGCCATACCTTGACGGTACACGTACATCAACGCTTGAAATGTCCTATGAACAGGACGTGCAGGTTCGCATTGTCAACCCGGTTGCAATCATCCCACCTGAGCTGCAATACCCGGACAAGTACACAACCTTTACTTTTTCTGGGCATCTAGGCTTTAGCGGTTACTTGACCATCACGACCTACACCACGGGTACTGTAGGCAATCCCTGGTCATGGGAACTTAGGGCAAGCATCACGGTAAACAACGGGCATGGTGTGACTACAACCAGCAATGTTGTGCTGGATTCTGGTACGGAAGCGTCAAGCACGATCTACATTGATGCAGTGGCTACCTGCTCCGGTACATTCAGCGGTAGCGTTGGTACAGACAAGCTCTGGGACATAACAGAGACCGCTTACAGTAGCACATCGGCTCCTGTCTTATTCCCACCTTACACTTCATACCGATGGTACGAAAGGTCAACCGTTGGAAGTACGGCATCGTGTAGTCTGTCGGCTGGTGGAAGTACTGTCACGGCAACCGGAACGGTGTCATCTAGGCAAACCGCAACCTACAAGGCAAGTCTGTCAGCAGATGGTTTTGTCATCGGTGACCAGTCGCATAACTTTGGAGTATCTGGTGTAAAGGTCAATGGCGTTGCAGTCTATGATGTCAGCCACAGCCAGACAAACAATGCACAGAGTGCCACAGAATGGAGTCTTGCCCTTCATGGCGATGAGGATGCTTTCGGCGTGTATCTGCAAGCAGACGGCACTATATCCACGACGGTAGCACTAACCCGCTCTGTGAGCCTTGCAGGGCGTATCAGGGCATGGGATGGAGCGTATCCAGATAACTGCGATGTAACCATCACTGGCTTTGATGGGTCTTCCCGTGTGGTTACCGCTACAGGTGGCACTTATGCTGGTACTGACAGCATGAATGATTACGCTGTCACTACAACACTGACAGACCCGGCAGATGGTCTTGAGACACTGACAACCAACCTTGATGAGGTTACAGAATGGATCTCGGCTGAACTCTCCGGCAGTAGTCTAACAACAGCCGGGGATGCATCAACTGCTAACACCCGCAGAGCTTTGATGCGTGGCTGGCGTTTCAATGGATGGAGTTTAGCTGAAACTAACAACCGAAGCATCAGCGGTACAGGTAACGATCGCACCTATACACCTTATGAGGGAATGTCTGGCTATAGGTATCTAGATATTCAAGTCAAGGCGCAAGCTGGTACGAATGTGGCGGGTGTCATTGAACTTACGGATTATCACGGGAACACCAAGCGGTGGAATGTCACGGCAGCGACCACGACATATGCAACACTAACGCTTGACCTTTGTAGCCCTGATTATCATAGCCTTGGCGCATTACCTGCTACGGATGACAAGGACAACCCTTATCCTCGCAAGAATACCGCCAGCAGCTCGTACGCTGGCTCAGAGAGCGTTGATAGTGCTTACTGGGGTGTTACTTCCTGCCAGAGGTTGCGTGTCTATTCTGGGGCTGTTGACATAGGCACAACCACGCTGAAGTACACCAACACAGACAGCACTTATGTGCCTGATACGGTTGATGCAGCTATAGAGCGCATTACGCCTGCCATCGTTGCCGAGGCTGAAACAACAACCTACTACTACGGTAGGAGATTCTGGCAACAGGATAGAGACGGCAGGACAGAAGAGGAGACCGACGTACGCTGGCAGATGACCGTTGGAGGTGCAACAGGCACAACGTCCTACAGCGTTTCACTGCTTACCATCACCGACCTTGCAGGTGAAATCAACGGCTCGGACAATAGTATTGTTCGGCATCCGGGATGGACGGCAACCAACTCTGTTGCATATCCTGGAGCAGGAACCTGCTCAGTATCACAGCCACCACTTTCTAACTGCTACCTGAATGGCGGCACTGGTTACGCTATATGGTTGTATGGCGGTGGCATCCTTGCAACACCTAACGTGACAAGCGGGACAGACTTTGCATACGGTCATCAGATTGCAGCGGGAACCATCACGGCACAAACGCTTTTTGACCGTATCAATGGTGACTTTCCACCGGATCTCAATGACCCGTTCAGTTTGAATGGTGGGACAGATTCCGGGTTATATCTTGCCGTTGGAACAACCATACGAGGCATCGGGCATGGTGCGCTTTTAGATACCGCAGGAGACCCGCTCACCACTGGCACGGTCGATCTGCTACTTGCAAGCACATTGGCGAACCGAGGTACGGACAGCACGATAGATGCGGTTGGAAGATACTACACGGGTACGCCTTGGGGACTTTCCGAGGCAAACCATGACATCAGCTATAGCACGGCAGATATCGGACTTTTACCACTGCACACAAGCCACAGGCACAGGGGCTGGTTTAGGGAGCAAGAACTAGCAGGTGTTTGTGTCTCTGCTGATGTCGCACCTAACCAAAGGATGTGCTATGCGGTGGTGGAGTCTGGTGCTGTAGCCCTACACTTTGCCGATGGCCCTAACGGTACAAACTGGGTAATGACAACTACGAGCATTGAGGCTCAGTGTGTGCATATCGCCTTTGATCCGACAGACAAAAACGGCAGGCTATACATTCTCACCGAAGAAACAGCCAATGCGATCAAGATGTATTACACCGAAGACGAGGGGGTGACAGTTAGCGTGGCAGTAACAGTAACCAGTACCGGGGATGACGTTAGCGTGGCAATCAACCCGGTAGGTAAGCGCATTGTTGTATGGCATCACAATAACGACCTGTATAGAGCCATCTATGACCCGCAGGGCAATGTGATTACAGCTGCAAGCATCATTGTCACTGGTGGTGTGAACCAAGGCAAGACGGCTGTCACTTGGCGGCTTGGCACTTGGTATGCCTACTACCGTGATGGTGGCTCAAGCCTTGTGCAGATATCGTCGGTGGATGACGGAGAGACTTGGTCTTAGGAAAAACGGTGGGTGGCAGAAGATGCGTTGGGAGAACCACCCACCTAGTCAGGGAGATAAGGACTGACAAAAGGAATATATCACTATGAATAGACCTATTGCACTTAGAGCAGCTAAAGAAGCATTAGACAACATCGGTGTGCAGGAAGTGGGAGACAATCGAGGCAAGGCGGTTGAGATTTACCAATCCTCTACCATTCCACCTGTGCCACCCGGTAGCCCTTGGTGTGCTGCCTTTGTTGTCTACCGCCTACGCAATGCAGCTCATGACTTAGCCCTTGAAATTCCAGCAGACTGGCCTAGAAGCGCATACTGTCCCGATCATGGGAACTGGGCAAGGCGCACAAAGAACTGGCTATCGGTGAAGGATGCCGAAGCAGACCCTTCAAAGGTACGCATCGGTGACCTCATCTGCTTCTGGTTTGCACCACTCAACAGGTTGGCGCACATCGGTATTGTGACAGGTGTTTATCCTTGGGGTGTCAAAACTGTTGAAGGTAATACCAGCCCAGAGATGGATGATGAGGACGGCGTAGAGCGCAACGGCGATGGAGTCTACCGCAAGATTCGAGCATGGCGAGAGCTTGGCAGTAACGGTGGCTTTGTAGCCATAGACTGGTAACAAAAAGACCCGGCTGGTAGACCGGGTCTTTCTGTCTCTCATCAAGGCACCATTTGTTTGTTGTTGTTGTATTCCCTTGCGGGTGCTAGATTCTACCCTATCGTCTTTATAGTTACTGCTTGGGTTTCTTCATGCACCACGAAACCTGCCTTCTTTGCATCTTCCGGATGCTCTAACATGGCTGTCCTAATCGGCTCTGGCAGTTGGCTCACAAGGATGGATTCCTTGAGCTTGATTGCTGCCGGACAGTTCTTCTTTGCCCACTCCAAAGCCACGTCCTCAGCCTCTACAGCGACCTTAGGGGCTATGGTACGGAAGCCAACCGTGCCATAGGGGCAAGTCCATGTCTTACCCTTCAATGTGCCGTCAGCCTTGCGTGGTAACTGAGACATGGCATAGGCTTCAAGCTCTTTGCCGTAATGCATTTCTAACCACTCAAGCCG
>JACCDW010462685.1_pt1 | contig 31003 bp, 22 predicted proteins | sample 7449781 | NCBI WGS metagenome assembly JACCDW01 (sample SAMN15323449, study PRJNA562643) | freshwater metagenome | isolation source: river surface water | place: USA:Blue River Watershed | collected 2017-08-18
CAAAACCATACTGCCAAAATTTTATACAAGGTTCATTAAAAGATGCCCAAGCCATCCGCAATTTGGCTGCCGTTTCCGATGTTCTGACATGGGAAATTGAACACATTGACGTGAATACCCTCATTGAGCTCGAAAAAGAAGGTAAAACCGTTATTCCTAAGCCATTGATTCTAAAAATGATTCAAGACAAAGGGGCACAAAAGACATTTTTTACAGAGAATAATATTCCAACAGCAGCATTTGATTTGATTGATGCAGCTGATATTCAAAGCCTTGATTTTAGCCGTTATCCTCAAGAAAAAATTGTTGTAAAAACAAGAACTGGGGGGTACGATGGAAAAGGTGTGAGCATTTGTTTGAAGCATGATTTGCAGCAAGGAATTGTTCCTTTTGAAGGGCCAATTTTGGTGGAGGAATTTGTTGAAGATGTGTTGGAATTGGCAGTGATTGTTGCAGTGGATCAAAATGGCAATCATACCTCTTTCCCTTCAATTGAAATGTATTTCAATGAGAAGAGTAATTTGGTAGAATTCTTATTTTCGCCAGCCAATGTGAATGAAACCGTTGAAGCCAAATCTCGCGAGATTGCAGAACAGGTGATTACCGCTTTTCAAACCCCAGGACTTTTTGCTGTTGAGTTATTTTTGACTCCTGAGGGACAAATCTTGGTGAATGAAATTGCGCCTCGTCCGCATAATAGTGGTCATCATACCATTGAAGGATGTGTTACGAGTCAGTTTGCACAACTCGACCGTATTTTATTAAATAAGCCACTTGGCGATACCAGTTTGAAGCAACCTAGTGCCATGATAAATTTGGTAGGTCCAGAAAATCTAATTGGCGCCTATAAACTCGATGATCTAGACTTTTGGAATAGTCAAAACGATGTGTTTATACACATGTATGGAAAAACAGAGAGCAGACCCAATAGAAAGTTAGGTCATGTAACTGTGATTGCCGATAATTTCAAAGCGTTGTTAGAGAGGGCAGAATTTGTCAAAGAAAAAATGAAGGTTATACCGTCATAATTTCTTTTTCTTTTGCAGCGAAAAGATCGTCGGTTTTTTTGATGTAATTGTCGACAATTCGTTGTACACTTTCTTCACCAGCAGCACATTCGTCTTCAGAGGTTCCGTCAGATTTCAACTTTTTAATTTTTTCGTTGGCTTCTTTACGTAAATTTCTGATACCCACTTTAGAGTTTTCGCACTCTGCTTTAGATCTTTTTACCAATTCTTTACGGCGTTCTTCTGTTACTGGGGGGATGCTGATACGGATGAATTCACCATCGTTTTGCGGAGCAAAACCAAGGTTGGAATTGATAATGGCCGTTTCAATTGCACGAATGAGCGTTTTTTCCCAAGGCTGAATTGAAATTGTTCTGGCATCTGGAGTATTCACGTTGGCAACTTGAGCCAAAGGAGTGGCAGCGCCATAATATTCAACGAAAACACCATCTAACATATCTGGAGATGCCTTACCGGCGCGAATTCTCGAGAATTCGACAGCAGTATGTGATAGGTTTTTTTCTAACTGATCTTGTAGTTTACTGATAACGTCTTTAACGGTGCTCATAGTTCTAAAAGTTACAAATTTATTGAAATAATATGAAAATTAATAGGCTCTTTCTTTACGGCCTTCCATGTAATACACAAATGCTCTATTTGCCACTTCTGTTCCACCTGGCGTTGGATAATTCCCTGTGAAATACCAATCGCCAAGGTCATTAGGACAAGCTTCATGCAATTTCTCTACCGATTGGAATAAGATATTGAACTCAGCTCTTAATCCTTTAGGCTTTACCATATCTGCAATTTTCTGAGATATTTCTGCATCTGTTAAAGGCTCATAAAGTTTCTGAACCACACAAATTTGTTGTTCAGCAGGTTTTTTGAGTTCTTCTACGGCTTCTTTGTAAAGATCTTGCATGATCGAATCAATGCCTTTGTCTTTCAAAAGTTCCACGGCCGCTCTAAACGCAGCAAAGTCGCCCATTTTACTCATGTCAATGCCATAACAATCTGGGTAACGTATTTGTGGAGCAGAACTTACAAGGATGATTCTTTTAGGTTCTAAACGGTCTAAAATTCTCAAGATACTTGTTTTTAAAGTTGTTCCACGCACCACAGAATCGTCCATGATGACTAAAGTATCTTTCCATGATTTTACAACACCGTAAGTGATATCGTAAACATGTCCTACTAAGTCTTCTCTATCGGTATCATTGGTAATGAATGTTCTCATTTTAACATCCTTCACCAAAATCTTCTCTCTTCGAGGTCTCCAGCTTAAAATTTCTTGAACTTTCTCAGGGTTATTGGCAACATCAATTTTTGAAAGTGCATCAATTTGAATTTTCAATCGAATTTCATGGATGCCATCAATTAAACCATAAAAACTGGTAGAAGCGGTATTTGGCACATAGCTAAACACGGTGTCAACCAAGTCGTTTCCAAGCATGTCCATTACGGGTTGAGCAAGTAATCTACCCAATTCTTTACGTTCGGCATAGATGGCTTGATCGTTTCCTCTACTAAAATAGATTCTTTCGAAGCTGCAACTGAGTCGCTTGGTTGGTTCCAAAATATTCACTTCAGAATGAGAACCATCTTTTTTCACAATCAGTGCGTTTCCAGGTCCTAATTCAGAAATTTGTTCAGGGTAAAGGTTAAATGCAGTTTGAATTGCAGCTCTTTCGCTGGCTACCACCACAACTTCATCATCGGCGTAGTAGTGTGAAGGTCTAATTCCTGCAGGGTCGCGAATGATAAAGGCATCACCATGCCCAAGCAATCCAATCATATTATATCCCCCATCAACATTTTTAAAACTTCTTTTAAGAATATTAGGGATAGATATTTCTTGTTTAATTTTATCTGTAATTTCAAGATTGCTAAAACCTTGCGATTTTAGAATACCGAAAAGGCGTTGGTTTTCTTCGTCAATAAAGTGGCCAATTTTTTCGAGCATAAGCACGTTATCGCTCTTTTCTTTAGGTTGTTGACCAAGTTCAATGAGGTTTCTAAAAAGCTGTTCGGTGTTTGTAATGTTGTAGTTACCGGCAAGCATGAGGTTTCTTGCCATCCAGTTATTTTGGCGCAAGAAGGGATGTATGTTTTCAATTGAATTTCCCCCATATGTACCGTAGCGAAGGTGACCTAATAACAATTCACCGGCGTAAGGGTAATTTTTGCGAAGATAATCGGCGTTGAATTGTTGATCTTTAGGAATGTCTTTGAGTGTGCTTGAAACATCATCGAAAATATCAGACAAAGCGGTTTTAGAAGCACTACGCTTGCGAGCCAAGTAACGAGCACCGTATTCAGGATCGAGTTTAACAACCCCAATACCGGCACCATCTTGGCCTCTATTGAGCTGTTTGGTCATTAAGAATTGCAGCTTATGCAGTCCATACCAATATGTTCCGTACTTCTCGTAATAGTACTCTAGGGGTTTGCGTAATCGGATAAATGCAACCCCACATTCGTGCTTTATAGCGTCACTCATGGGTTGTAAGTTGCAAATTTACGATATTCATTGTCAAAATATACCCTCTTAAAAAAGAGATTCAATAAAATTGACTATTTTTGTGCTAAAGCCCTAAGAAAATCGGAAATGAATATTAGAAAACCTTTCAATTTACAAGAGTGGATTGCCGAAAACAAACACTTATTGAAGCCGCCAGTTGCAAATAAAAATATTTATCCAGAAGGATCAGATTATATTGTGATGGTTGTGGGTGGTCCTAATGCTCGAAAAGATTATCATTATAACGAAACAGAAGAGTTATTTTACCAATTAGAAGGTGAAATTACTGTGAAAATTCAGGTTGATGGAAAGCGCGAAGATGTGAAACTAAAAGCAGGTGATATGTTTTTGTTGCCAGCAAAAGTGCCTCACTCACCGGGAAGAACAGAAGGTAGCGTAGGTTTGGTTATTGAAAGGGTGAGAGAAGGAAAAGGATTTACCGATGGATTGTTGTGGTTTTGCGACAATTGTAATCACAAATTACACGAGGCTTATTTTGAATTGAAAAATATTGAAACTGATTTCTTGAACCATTTTAATGAATTTTACAATTCTGAAGATTTAAGAACTTGTAAAAATTGTGGGGAGGTCTTAAAAAAGCCTTAATTATGCACGAGTTTCACGGCGATAAACGATATTATTTCGACATGACACACAAGGTCACTGTGAGTCATATTGTACCTTTCATCCAACAAAAATTCAAATTTCCACCAAACATGAAAGTGTTGGAAATTGGCTGTGGGGAAGCGGGAGTTTTAAAAGCATTTACCGATTTAGGCTACCAATGTACAGGCATAGAACTCGAGGAATCTCGCTTAGAATTTGCCCGCGATTTTATGTCCGAAGAATTGAAAAACGGAAAAATTCAGTTTCTCAACAAAGACATTTATGATGTAAATCCGGAAGTAGACTTAGGTACAAAATTCGATTTAATTATTTTGAAGGATGTGATTGAGCATATTCCAAATCAGGAAAAATTTATGCCTCAATTACACCGTTTTTTAAATGCAGGCGGCGTGGTGTTTTTTGCATTTCCGCCATGGCAAATGCCTTATGGAGGACATCAGCAAGTGTTGCCAGGTAAATTGGCGTCTAAAATGCCATATTACCATCTATTGCCTGGTGGTTTATATCCTGCTGCAATGAAGTTATTTGGTGTAAATAGTAGCGGAATAAATACCATGAAAGAGATTCGAGACACCGGAATTTCAATTGAGCGATTTGAAAGAATTTGCAGAAAATCGGAATTTAAAATTGTAGAAAAAACAAGTTATTTATTCAATCCAATTTATGAATACAAATTTGGCATTAAACCCAAGAAGCAGCTGGGTTTGATTGCTGGAATTCCCTATTTAAGAAACTATTTAATTATGGGAATGTACTATTTGGTTGAAGTTAAAAACTAGGCTTTTTTGCTTTGTTTTGAGAATGGAATCCTCACTTTTACGTTGTTATTCAATAGAATGTTAGGAAAAATACAAGCGTTTCTTTAAATTTGCCTATTACCATTATGACAAAAACATTTAAAACAGGAGTAATATTCATTTTTGCTGTGTTATTGGTATTCAAATTGAATGCACAGCCAAAACGTTTTAGAGGTAAACCAATTGAGGTTGGAATCACTCTAGGTGCTTCAAATTACTATGGTGATTTGGCTCCATTTATTGCATTAAATGAAACCCATCCTATGGGTGGTATCATTTGTCGTTTTAACTACTCTGATTTCCTGACTTTAAGAGGAAATGCTTTGTTTGGACAAATCAGTGGGGATGATAAGAATTATTCGGATGATCCTATTCGATATAAAAGAAATCTAAATTTCAAAAGCAATATCATTGAATTCAGTGGTACCTTAGAATGGAATATTTTGGGCTTTGGCGAGACCCAAAGAACCAATCCAGGTTCTCCATTTTTATTCGTTGGTTTAGGGGTTTACAAATTCAATCCAATGACACAGTTCAATTACATTGACGGTTTATATGATCCTGCAGAATACGGTGACTTAACCAGATACGATAAGCAGTGGATAGAATTACAGCCATTGAGTACTGAAGGACAAGAAACCACAAAGTATAACGAACGTAAGAGATATTCACTGACTCAAATTTCAGTTCCGTTAGGCGTAGGGTACAAAAAACAATTTAACGAAATTTGGGCTTGGGGTATTGAATTAGGATTGAGAAAAACATTCACAGATTACTTAGATGATATTAGCATGACCTATGTAGATCCTCAAATTACCACTGGTGCAAATACAGGTTTGAGCTCTGCATTGGCCGACAGAACCCCAGAATTGAGAGATGTTAATTTGACCAACGATTATGGTACAAATGAAACTGATGGTGCATTTAGAGGCGATAGTAATTTAAACAAGGACTGGTACATGTTCTTCAATTTTACATTGACAAGGAAAATAGTGGGTGGTAAACAAACTTGTTTTCAATTCTAAACCAATAACAAAAAAATTATTGATATTGTGCGTTGTTTTTACATCGCACTTTTCTATTTATGCCCAACGTTACTTTTCGGGCAGAAATGAGTTTGGCGTTGTTTACGGGGTAAGCAATTATTATGGTGATTTATCGCAAGGTCAAAACTTAAAACACTTTCATCCGTCTTATGGTGTATATCAACGTTACAACATGAGCAGTTACTTTTCGTTAAGGAACCAATTGAGTTATTTGAAAATTTCTGGGACTACCGAGGGAAATCCCAATTATGCATACCAAAATTTGAATTTCAAGACGGATATTTATGAGTTTGCGAGTATGTTATCGTTTGATTTTCATTCGTTTGGAACCAACGTTCGCAATGGTACAGAAACACCATATGCCGTATTAGGCTTGTCGATGTTTTACTTTGATCCTACACGTTTAGAAAACTCAGATATCGACTTAAGAAATTTCAATACCGAAAATAGATCATCTTCATATAGTCCGTTGCAATTTGCAGTACCTATAGGAATTGGATACAAAACCATGGGCACAGCGAGGCGTCATAAAGGTGCTTGGGTTTTTGGTATTGAGGCTATTTGGAGAAAGACATTTATCGATTATCTAGATGATGTAGATAAAGTATATCCAGATTACAATGAAATGAAGAAAAATAAGGGTTTAGGCAACGCGCAATATAGTCAAGCCCAAACCTTAAATGGCGAACCTTCTCTTCGTGCCGGTACTTTTAGAGGCGACGTTCATCTAAAAGACTGGTATTATTTCTATGGTTTTAACCTTTCTTATCGTTTTACACCCTTTATTTGCAGATAATTTCAATTTTCAGTGGAACAAATTTTAAATTACCCCCAGATTCAACCCGATAAAATACCCGCACACGTTGCCATTATTATGGATGGTAATGGGCGTTGGGCAAAGAAACAAGGCTTGATGCGCATTTTTGGACATCGAAGAGGGGTTGATGCTGTAAGAGGTGCCATAGAATTTGCTGCAGAAGTTGGAATTAAATATGTGACCATGTATGCCTTTTCTACCGAAAATTGGAATAGGCCGGCAATCGAAGTCAATGCTTTGATGCAATTACTCGTTGATTCTATCGAAAAAGAACTGCCCGCATTAATGAAAAATGGCATTCGATTGAAAACGTTGGGTAATATTTCACAACTTCCTGGTAATTGCGCTGCGCAATTGGCAAAAGCTGAAGAACAAACTAAAAATAATAACAAAACAACACTGATTCTGGCGTTGAGTTATAGTGGTCGATGGGATATCACACAGGCCATGAAAAAAATAGGAAAAGATATTCAGAGTGGTTTGTTAGAACCAGAATCTGTTACCGATGAACTCATTGGTAAAGCTTTGCATACAGCTCAATATCCCGACCCCGATTTATTAATTAGAACATCTGGAGAACAAAGAATTAGTAATTTCTTACTGTGGGAAATTGCCTATTCAGAAGTCTACTTTACCGACGTATTGTGGCCAGATTTTACAAAACAACATTTCTTAGATGCCATTTTAGACTACCAAAGTCGCGAACGAAGATTTGGAAAAACTACAGAGCAGATTGCAAAATAATTCATGAGGAAACTGATTTTTATAATCGTATTGTGTTTAACCGGTTGGGTCAATGCCCAAATCAATGATAGTGCATACAACAATGCACCGGCTGTTGATTATAATTTCATTGAACCTGCCGTTTATAAAATTAAAAATATTATTGTGACCGAAGTTTCAGGTAAACCAGTGCAAAAAGCAATGGTGATTCTATATTCGGGACTTTCAATTGGACAAGAAATAAAGGTGCCAGGGAATGATATCCCTAAAGCCATAGAAAATATTTGGAAGCAAGATTATTTCAGTGATATTCAAGTTTTCTTTTTGCCGGCAGCGAACAATTCGGTAACCGTACAATTCTTGGTTCAAGAACAACCTCGTTTAAATGGACATCGTTTTATCAATATTTCTAACTCTCAAGCGAAAACTTTAAAAGAAGAAATTGGACTTAAACGCGGAATGTACATTACACCAAACTTGGTGAATCGTTCGATTCAAAAAATCGAAAAATTTTATCAGGAAAAAGGTTTCTACAATATTCAAGTAACCGTAAAAAGACCACAAGCGCTCAATAAAGAGGGCAAACCAATGGTTGGCTTTGAAAACTTCGATTTTATTGTTGTAAAGGGTCCTAAAGTGAAAGTGAGAGATTTTGACTTTACAGGCAACATTGCAATGTCTGATAAAGAATTGAGAGCTGCAATTAAAAAAATCAAACGAACCAAATTAAAATGGAACATTTTTGCAAGCTCTAAATATATTGAATCTCAGTTTGATGAAGAAAAATCTAACATTATTCAAAAATATCATGCCAAAGGTTACCGTGATGCGCGCATCGTTGCCGACAGCGTGAGTATGGTTGGTGATAATGGATTGTTGGTGCATCTTCATTTGATAGAAGGTAACTTATATCGTTTTAGATCAATCAATTGGAAAGGAAACGTTAAATACAGAACATCGCTGCTCGATACCTTGTTGGGCATTCGTAAGGGTGATATCTTTAACCAAACTCTCCTTGATGAACGTTTGTTTAGCAACCCTGGAGGATTCGATATTCAGAGTCTTTATATGGATGCGGGTTATTTGTTTTTCAATATGATGCCAGTTGAAGTTGGTGTGGTGAACGACAGTATTGATTTAGAAGTTCGTATCACTGAAGGACCACAAGCCGTGATTGGCAGGGTATCTTGGGTGGGTAATACAAAAACTTCAGATAGGGTTATTTTGAGGGAAATTAGAACCAAACCTGGAAATACTTTCTCAAGAACCGACATTCAAAGAACCATGCGCGATTTGGCTGCTATTGGTTTGTTTGATCCAGAGCAATTGAACGTAAACCCTAAACCAAATGCTTCCGATGGAACGGTAGACATTGAATATAAATTGGTAGAAAAGCCGTCAGATCAAATTGAATTAAGCGGCGGTTGGGGCGGTAATGGTTATAGTACAACGCCAACTTTAATTGGTACGGCGGGTATTGTGCTCAATAACTTTAGCGCTCGAAAATTATTCCATCCGAAATTGTGGAATCCAGTGCCTACTGGAGATGGCCAAAAACTGTCATTGAGAGCACAATCAAATGGTGCAAACTATCAAGGTTACACGTTTTCATTTACCGAGCCTTGGTTGGGTGGAAATAAACCAAATTCACTTTCTGTGTCAATTTTTCATACTGTGAATAGTTTCGATTACCGTCAATCTGATGATCCTTTGCATAAAGCGTTCTTCAATACAGGGATTAACGTAAGTATGGGTAAACGTTTAAAATGGCCAGATGACTTCTTTAATATCCAGTATTTAATTAGTTTCCAGCGTTATAGAATGCAAAATATGGATGGTGCTTATTACGGTTTCCCAACTGGATTTCAAGGAATTTCTTATAACCCTTCTTTTCAAGTTACGGTTTCTAGAAGCTCTGTGAGCGATCCAATTTTTCCAACTTCTGGAAGTAATATTACAACATCTATTCAAGCAACTCCTCCTTTAAGCTATTTGATTAAAAAGGATTATGCGAATCTTCCTTTAACTGAAAAATACAAATGGGCCGAATTTTATAAGTTCAAATTTGATGCAGAATGGTATACGCCAATTTTCAAAAAACTTGTCCTTATGGCTAAAACTCGTTTTGGTTTCTTGGGATATTATAATCCAGTGATTGGTCCAACATTCTTTGAAAGATTCCAAGTAGGTGGAGCCGGTATCTTTGGATTTAACATTGCTGCTACAGAAATTATTTCTCAGCGTGGCTACGATAACTACACCATTTCTCAAACTGCAATGGGTGGCTCTGCGGGTGCGCCAATCTTTAATAAATTTACGTTAGAGTTGCGTCAAGCAATTACAACAGGTCAAACTGCAACAGTTTATGCCTTGGCATTTGCTGAAGCCGGAGACGCTTGGTCAGATATTTCCAAATACAATCCTTTCCAATTGAAACGTTCCGCTGGTGTGGGTATTCGTTTGTTCATGCCAATGTTTGGTTTGATTGGTTTAGATTATGCTTGGGGATTTGATTACAAAGACGTACCAAAAAGTGGTCAACCCACTCAGGTCCATTTCTTTATCGGACAGCAATTCTAAAGGAATGTATAAAATAAAAAATCCCTCTTGAAATTCAGGAGGGATTTTTTTATGGAATTTAAATTCATTTTATAAATCAAATTTGATTCCTTGTGCCAATGGCAAGGTTTTACCGTAATTGATTGTGTTTGTTTGACGACGCATATAGGCTTTCCAAGCATCAGAACCACTTTCTCTTCCACCGCCGGTTTCTTTTTCTCCACCAAAGGCGCCTCCAATTTCGGCCCCTGAGGTTCCAATATTTACATTGGCTATTCCGCAGTCAGAACCCATTGCCGACAAGAAAGTTTCTGCTTCCTGTAAATTATCGGTAAAAATAGCACTCGATAAACCTTGTTTAACACCATTTTGAATGGATATTGCCTCTTCCAAATTGGAATATTTGAGTAAGTATAAAATAGGTGCAAATGTTTCGTCTTGAATGATCTGATAATTTGGTTCACCCTCACAAATGGTAGGCATGACATAACACCCTGATTCAAACCCCTGTCCCTCCAAAATTGAATGACCGCAAAGTACATTGCCACCTTCATTTTTCAATTGCTCAATGGCATTCATATAATTCTGTACTGCATCTTTGTCGATCAATGGACCCACGTGATTATTGGCATCGAGAGGATTTCCGATGCGCAATTGTTTGTATGCACTGACCAATTTGTCTTTAAAAGTTTGATAAATTGAATCTTGGATAATCAACCTTCTGGTGGTTGTACAACGTTGTCCTGCGGTACCAACTGCACCGAAAAGCACAGCCACTAATGCAATGTCTAAATTGGCATGTTCTGAAACGATAATGGCATTATTACCACCGAGTTCAAGAATGGTTTTACCAAGTCGAGCCCCTACAATTTCCCCAACTTTTTTACCCATTCTGGTGCTACCAGTTGCGCTAATGAGGGGAATATGGGTGTCTTTTGCGAGCCATTCACCTACTTCTTTGCCACCTTGAATGAGGCAAAACAAGCCTTCTGGCAAATGATTGTGCTTAATTACATGTTCCATTATGTTTTGAACAGCTTGAGCTGTTGCAGGCGTCTTTTCACTTGGTTTCCAAATACATGCATTTCCACAAATTGCGGCAATCATAGCATTCCAACTCCAAACAGCTACGGGAAAATTAAAGGCAGAAATGATACCAACTACACCAACCGGATGCCACTGTTCGTACATTCGGTGATTTGGGCGTTCGCTGTGCATTGTGAGTCCATATAATTGGCGACTTAAACCAACTGCAAAGTCGCAGATGTCAATCATTTCTTGTACTTCACCCAGTCCTTCTTGCAGGCTTTTACCCATTTCGTAACTCACCAATGCCCCTAAATTTTCTTTATTTTGACGGAGGGCTTGTCCAATCTGACGAACCACCTCGCCACGTTTCGGGGCTGGCCATTCTTTCCATATCTTTTGTGCCTCAATTGCTTTTGAAACTACCTGCTCATATGTGTTTAGATCACATTCTTTGAAGGATGTGATTTGAAAATTATCTACGGGACTAAAATCGTTGTACAATGTACCATTGTCACAAACAATATGTTGTAGCCCTGTGCTGGCACTGGGAATGGTATGGCTAATATTTAGCTGCGATAAAAAGGTATTTTCGGACATGACTTACACAAAAATAGCGTTTGTGTGTCGTTTTAAAAAGAAACTTTAGGCTTCTTTTTTCATGACCATGTAAACTGCCGTAAGCAAAAAACCGAGTCCTATAAAAATGTTCCACGTAAGAACTTCTTTGTCTAATAATCCCCACATAACGGCTGTTACTGGAATTACGAACGTATTGGTTGAAGCCACAAGGGCCGAGGTGTGTAAGATGAGGTAGTTAAAAATAACCATGCTCAAGGCACTGCCTACAAAACCAAGTAAAAACAAATAACCAAAACTGTTCCACGCCAAATCGGGGTTGACTTCCCAAACCTGGAAAATATTGGTTTTCCAAAGAATAATTGAATACAAAATGGCAACAAAAACAAATGGATAAGCGGTTTTTACCATAGACGGTAAATGGCTTAATTTATGTTTGATGATATTAATATTATACCCATACAACAAAGCCGAAATGAGCGGCAAACATGCCCCAATGGGATCTATTTTAGTACCACCCTTTAAAAGGCTAGGTCCAAATAAAAATAAGGCACCTGCCAGTCCAATGAATACACCATACATTCCGTTTCTAGTGAGCTTATCTTTGAATAGCCAAACGCCCAACAACAAGGTAAACATTGGTGTGAAAGCATTCAAAATACCACTGAGTCCAGACGGTATTCTTTGTCCTGCAATGCTAAACAAGAGTGCTGGTATTGCATTTCCCAAAACACCGCTGAGAAATAAATATAAATAGTCTTTTGGTTGTACCACTTTGACTTTCGAATCGTCATTTTTTGGTAAATGTTCTTCTCTAAAAGGGTGGTGGTAAGGTTTAAAAACAGTGTATTTTAAAAACCATGGAAATAAAAAGATTCCCGCCAATGTGAGTCGTAAACCTGCAACTTGAACCGGGCTAAAGGCTTCCAATCCTCGTTTCATCATGATGAAGGAACTTCCCCAAACACATCCTAAAAGTATGATTAGGAAAACTGGCAACCATTTATATTTCACGCTGCAAATATCGGCTTTTTTAGGCCACCTGTTTATCTCTCGTTAAAATTCACGAACTTTGTATTCTATGAAGCGTTTTTGGTTGCTACTCGTTTTTCTTTTTTCTTTTGGAGGGACATTTGCTCAGGTGCCAGATGATTTAATCTGTGCTGAAAAGGCAAACATCTTGCATAGAATTAAAGGACGTGGCAATTCAACAATATATCACGGTTATAACATTGATTATCACCGTTGTCATTGGCGCCTCAATCCCAATAAAAATGCCTTCCTCCAAGGTTCAGTTTTGTTTCAATTTAAGGTACTTCAAAATTCAGATTCACTGGGATTCGACCTATCATCGGGAATTCAAATTTTAGCCATATTGAGGGGTGCCGATACTTTAAAATTCACAAGAACTGGCGACGCTGTTTATGTGTACCTTAAGAATCAATGGCAAATGAATACCACAGATTCTTTTGAAGTATTTTACCAAGGCAATCCTGCCAATGGGGCCGGATTTGGTTCTTTTGTTTACGACAATCATAAAACAGGCCCTGTAATTCATACCTTGAGTCAGCCTTATGGCGCTCTTTTTTGGTGGCCTTGCAAACAAACTTTGCACGATAAAATTGATTCTATCGATATTTTTATTCATACCGATAAGAATTTAAAAGCTGGATCAAATGGACTTTTGGTAGAAACTTTGAAAGAGGGCGATACCAATCACATTTATCACTGGAAACACCGTTACCCAATTGCCACATATTTGGTTGCAATGGCCGTAACCAATTATGAGGAATTTACCCAATATGCACATTTTGTAGGTCGAACAGATTCAATGCCCGTACTGAATTATGTGTTCCCTCAATTTAAAACAACCGCAATGCAAGAAACCAAGTTCATTCTTCCAATGCTGCGTTTATTTGATAGTTTGTTTACCCGTTACCCATTCATCAAAGAAAAATATGGTCATGCTCAATTCACTTGGGGTGGGGGTATGGAACATCAAACCATGAGTTTCATGGTGAACTTTTCGTTTGATTTAATGGCGCACGAATTGGCACACATGTGGTTTGGAGATATGGTGACTTGTGGGAGCTGGCAAGACTTATGGCTTAATGAGGGATTTGCAACTTATCTCACCTGTTTATGTTTTGAATATTTAAAATCACCTGATGAATTCCGATCCCGTTTGAAAGGAATGCGAAACGACATTTGTGCTGATCCAAATGGAAGTGTTTGTCCTTCCGATACTTCTAAGGTCAATGTTTTATTTAATGGCCGTTTAACCTATAATAAAGGCGCTTGGGTGTTGCACATGCTCAGGAATAAAATTGGCGATGACGCATTTTTCAAGGCTTGTAGAAATTATTTGGGTGGTTCTAATTTATATGGTTTTGGATATACGCCTGAACTTCAAAAAGAAATGGAATTGGCATCGGGACAAAATTTGTCGGTGTTCTTTCAGCAATGGTTTTACGGTGAAGGATTTCCGTATTTAAAAATCAACTGGAAACAGATTGGGAATAAGGTGAAAATTTCGTTGGAACAAACTCCGTCGAATGCCGAAGTGCCTTTCTGGTACATCAATGTTCCAATAGAATTCAGAAATGCCAAAGAACGTTTATTGTTGAATTTCAAACCAACGCAATTGAATGAAAATTATGAAATTGATTTACCTTTCTCTGCAGATACAGCCATCTTTGACCCAAATGTGACAGTGTTGGCAAAAGCTTCAATAGGTGGGGTGAATTTAGATAAAATACAGCAGGAAGAAATTATGATTTTGCCGAACCCTGGATCCAATGTTTTTCAGGTGGTTTCGAGGAATCCATCCCTCAAAATGATAGAAATTTTTAATGTGCTTGGTGAGAAAGTTTTGTCGATAGATTTAGGAGAAATTACATTAAAAAACGTGTTTGTGGATGTTGCAAAATTGAGTGCAGGCACGTATTTTATTAGGATAAATACTGAAAATTTTGTATATTCGAAGAAATGGTTAAAACAATGAAAACTTCTTTATTTGTTTCTTTTGCGGCAATTTTAATGTTAACTGCTTGTGATCCAGAGCCTAAAACTCCTGTTGCTGTGGATAATTCCAACGGAATTACTCTAAAATTTGTTGGACAAATTGGACAAACTGAGATTTCGAAAGTATCGAGTGCGAGTCATTTTTTAAAATCTGGGGGCGAAAGATTTTCGATTTCAAACTGGGCGATGATTTTGTCGCATGTTGCTTTAATTAAAAACAACGGAGATACATTACAACTTGGAGATGGTTATCAATATGTGAGTTATATGGATAACATCAGAAATCAACGATTGGTAAAGAACATTCCAACTGGACATTATAAAGGAATTACATTTATGTTAGGATTGGATCAAGCCATCAATCACGGTGATCCTACCATTTGGCCTGCGAATCATCCGTTGAATGGATTCACAACTGGTTTGCACTGGGGCTGGTCTGGAGGTTATATTTTCCATGCATTTGATGGTAATTACATCAAAGATTCTGTAAGCAGTTCTACCAATGGTTTTAGCTTTCATACCGCTACTGATCGTTACCCACAAAAGGTAACATTGAATTTTGAGTTTGATATAGACAATACCCAAAAAACAGCCTACATCGTGAGCAATGCTGAAGATATCTTCGCAAAACCAAATTCTGTGAAATTGGCAAATGGTTCAGTAAGCCATTCTGAAGGTTCTTCTGAAATTGCTTTAATGGACAAGTTGGTTCAAAACATTGTTTCTGCATTTACCTTGAATAAGGTAGAATAAATTTTGATTTTATGGCTCTTACAATCAAACATATGAATCAAGAATTTTCAATTTTGAAATTGTTTGTCATTGTTTTGGTTTTAGTATCATTTTCTTCATGTGGTAAAGAAGATGATGCCACAAAAAACACTACGTCTACCTATGTACCAACTCCAATATTGGCAACCGATGTGTTTCCAATGGAATTTGGAATCCCCGCATTGCCATCCGACAATCCTTTGACCGTTGAAGGTGTGTATTTAGGAAGAATGCTGTTTTTTGATCCTGTACTATCTTACGACAGCTCAATTAGTTGTGGTTCTTGCCATAAACAAGAGTTTGCTTTTAGCGATCCAGTAGCAGTGTCCTCAGGGGCATTTGGACTGAAAACACATAGAAATGCGCCATCATTATTTAATATGGCTTACAGTAAAAAGTTCTTTTGGGACTTGCGTGTGAACAATCTTAGAGACTTGGTTTTTGAACCAATTCAAGCGCATAATGAAATGGCCATGACGTTGCCAAGATTGGAGGGGAAACTCAAGAATATTGCTCGTTATAAGGATTATTTTAACAAAGCTTTTGGACATGCTCCAAACGTTGTAGATATGTCTAAAGCAATGGAGCAGTTTATGTTAACCATTGTAAGTTATCAATCGCGTTTCAACCGTTTCTTTCCTGGCGATAGCATTCAACTCATGTCGAGCTCAGAATTGCGCGGAGCTGCTTTATTTAACGGTTTGGTAAACTTCGACAATGGTCCTACGAAAGGGGCAGATTGCTTTCATTGTCATGGTGGTGAACTCGCACAACAACAGAATTTAAATATGGGTGGTTTTGCGAATAATGGTCTCGATGTGGTGCATACCGATTTAGGGTTGGGGGCTATTGACAATAGAACAACCAGCCGAGGACTTTTCAAAACTCCTTCGCTATTGAATATCGAGGTAACCGCTCCATACATGCATGATGGACGTTTCAAAACTTTGGATGAAGTGATTGACCATTACAGCGATAACGTGAACTTTAATTCACCAAATTTACATCCATTGATGGATCACGGTGGCATTCACTTGAACTTAACAACTCAGCAAAAAGCAGATCTCAAAGCCTATTTAATGTCGATGACCGACACTAAATTCCTCACAAATCCTGCTTATAGCAATCCGTTTAAAAAGTAATTTTTAGGAATTAATAGCCTAAAACGGGACTTAACCAACGTTCAATTTCTTTGACTTCCATGCCTTTGCGTTCAGCATAGTTTTCAACTTGATCTTTTCCTAGTTTTCCAACTGCAAAGTATTTCGATTGCTCGTTTGCAAAGTAAAATCCGCTTACACTTGCTGCAGGCATCATCGCCATACTTTCGGTGAGGGAAATTTGAATTGGTAAGTGTTGGGTAATTAAATTGAACAGTGTAGATTTTTCAGTGTGATCTGGACAAGCTGGGTAGCCTGGCGCAGGTCTGATACCTTGGTAATTTTCACGAATTAAATCATCGTTCGACAATGATTCATTCTGTGAGTACCCCCAGTATTCCTGTCTGATTTTAGCATGTAAATATTCTGCTAAACTTTCTGCCAGTCTATCAGCCAATGCTTTGGCCATAATGCTGTTATAATCGTCGAGATTTGCTTCAAAGGCTTTCACAATTGGTTCTAGGTTAAGACCGGCAGTCACTGCAAATCCTCCCATGTAATCCACTTCGCTTGGCGATAAGAAATCGGAAAGTGACAAATTAGGCACCCCTGCCGACATTTTGCGTTGTTGTCTGAGGAAATGGAATTTGGCAACAGTCTCTGTGTGATCTTGGTTGAGCACCTCAACATCGTCGTGATTTCGTTTTACAGGCAAAATAAAGTAAGTTGCTTCGCACTTTACAGTTCCATCTTTTTCCCAATCATTTAACATCTCATTGGCATCGTGGAACAATTTGGTTGCTTCAATGCCAACAACGGTATCGGTTAAGATATCGGGATAACGTCCTGCAAGTTCCCAAGTTTGGAAAAACGGTGTCCAATCAATTGTTTTTCTTAAAGTTGCAATGTCAATATCGGTCAATTGAAAAAATCCAATTTGATTTGGTTTCACAACAACCCCATTGTGAGGCAGTTGGTTTTTCAATGCTTCAGAATAGGGAAGAATGTCTTTGATGAGTTGGCGTTTTGCATGATTTTCAGCCAATTCGGTATATTCTTGACGTAATTTGTCGGAGAAAATATGATAGGTGTCTGGACTTAACAACTGCCCAGCAACTGGCACAGATCGACTTGCATCGAGAACGTGAATCACAGGGTATTGGGTTTGTGGTGCAATTTTCACAGCAGTGTGCACCCGAGATGTGGTTGCTCCCCCAATGAGTAACGGTTGGGTCATGCCCAATCGATTCATTTCAGAGGCCACATGCACCATTTCATCTAAGCTTGGGGTAATTAAACCACTCAATCCAATAATATCAGCCCCCCATTCTTTGGCACGGGCTAAAATTTTATCTGCTGGCACCATCACACCCATGTCTTCAATTTCGTAATTGTTACATGCAAGTACAACACCAACAATGTTTTTTCCAATATCGTGAACGTCGCCTTTTACAGTTGCAAGTAAAATTTTACCTTGTGCTCGGGCATTGGGATTGTTCAACTTCTGGGCTTCAAGGAAAGGTTGTAAATAGGCCACAGACTTTTTCATCACACGGGCCGATTTAACCACTTGCGGTAAGAACATCTTACCAGCTCCAAATAAGTCGCCCACGTAATTCATCCCTGCCATTAAAGGGCCTTCAATCACTCCCAAAGGATCATTTAAAAGATCCAACGCTTCTTGTGTATCTTGATCAATGAATTCGGTAATTCCTTTAACAAGGCTATGCTTTAATCGTTCTTCAACAGGGTGGCTTCGCCATTCTTGTTCTTCAACTTTTTCAACTTTTTTGCCTTTTACAGTTTCTGCAAAATTCACCAAACGTTCGGTGCTATCATCTCTTCTGTTAAGTAATACATCTTCAACGTGTTCGAGAAGTTCTTTCGGTATTTCCTCATACACCTCTATCATGCCGGCATTTACAATTCCCATATCCAAACCTGCTTTAATGGCATGGTATAAGAATGCAGAATGCATGGCTTCTCTTACAGGGTCATTCCCTCTAAAAGAAAAAGATATATTTGAAATACCACCGCTAACTTTTGCCCCAGGAAGATTTTCTTTGATCCATCGGGTGGCGTTGATAAAGTCAACAGCGTAATTGTTATGTTCATCGATACCAGTGGCAACAGTTAAGATGTTTGGATCGAAAATGATATCGTTTCTGTTAAAATTGGCTTGGTTCACCAACAGATCGTAACTGCGTTTGCACACAGCAATTTTGCGTTCAAAAGAATCGGCTTGTCCGGTTTCATCGAAGGCCATCACCACAACGGCAGCACCATATCGCTTCACCAATTTGGCTTTCTTTAGAAATGCTTCTTCACCATCTTTGAGGGATATTGAATTGACAATTCCTTTTCCCTGCAAACATTTAAGACCCGCTTCAATTACATCCCACTTACTGCTATCGATCATAATTGGCACGCGTGAAATATCTGGTTCAGCGGCAATTAAATTGAGGAAGGTTGTCATGGCTTGAGCACCGTCGAGCATCCCTTCATCCATATTCACATCAATAATTTGCGCTCCGTTTTCAACTTGTTGTCGTGCAATATCCAATCCGGCGTTATAGTCGCCATTTAAAATAAGTTTGGCAAACTTTTTACTACCGGTAACATTGGTTCTTTCACCAATATTCACAAAGTTGATATCGGGGGTTAACGTAAATGGTTCAAGACCACTGAGTCGCAGATAAGGATGTATTTTAGGTTGATTCACTTTTGTTTAATAAAGGCTAGGCCATTTTGTAGGATTTGCTTCATGCATCATTTGATAGATTTCAGCGAATACTTCATCGGCACTTGGTTTAGAGAAATAGTCTCCATCGCTACCATAAGCTGGTCGGTGAGCTTTAGCAGTAATGGTTAACGGTTTGCTATCTAAATGCTTATAAGCTTCTTGATTTTCTAAAACTTGTTGCATCATATACGCAGAGGCTCCACCTGGAACATCTTCATCTAAAAAAACAACACGGTTTGTATTTTTCACACTTTCAACAATGCTATGGTTTGTATCGAACGGCAGTAAAGTTTGCACGTCAATCAATTCAACACGAATTCCAACTTCTGCAAGCATATCGCAAGCTTCAGCGGCAATTCTGCAGCAAGAACCGTAGGTTACCAAGGTTACATCTTCACCAAAACGAAGAACATCTGGTTTTCCGAAAGGCACTGTGAAGTCGGCAATATTGGTTGGTAATTTTTCTTTTATTCTATAACCGTTCAAGCATTCAACAACCAATGCAGGTTCATCAGAACGCAACAAAGTATTGTACATACCAGCGGCTTGTGTCATGTTGCGTGGAACACACACATGCATGCCTCTTACAGCATTGATAATCATGCCCATAGGAGAACCACTATGCCAAATTCCCTCCAAACGATGTCCACGTGTACGAACAATCACTGGCGATTTTTGTCCACCTTTGGTTCTGTATTGCATGGTTGCTAAATCATCGCTCATTGGCTCTAGAGCGTAAAGCAGATAATCGAGGTATTGAATTTCGGCAATAGGTCTAAGTCCGCGCATTGCAGCACCAATGCCTTCCCCTAAGATACTCCATTCTCTGATTCCTTTATCGGTTACACGGAGTTCACCAAATTTTTCTTGTAATCCAGAGAAACCTTGGTTTACGTCACCAATTTTACCAACATCTTCACCAAAAGCAAAAATGCGTGGATCGCGTTCCATATTGGCTTCAAAGCAAGCCCTAACAACTTGGTAACCGTCTACAACTTCATCGTTAAATTGCGCGGGAACTTCAGTTACATTTGAAACATTCGTACTGCTTTCACTGGTTAAATGTGAGCTGTAACGAGCGCCATTCAGAGCATTAAATTGAACGAGATAATCGAGTAAAGGTTTACGTAAATCGGCACTAAAAGTCACCGTTTCACGCAAACATTTATGGAGAGCATTTCCTATATCCCTACGAATAGGGTCTTTAATTTCTTGAATATTTTTTGCACTTTCTGCAACAATTGGTGCAGATAAGCCTGCTGATATGGCTGAATTTAAAACAGAAACAAACTCAGCAACTTCCGATTTAATGGAAGAAGCAAAATCGTTCCACGCAGCTTTTTGAGCCAAACGAACAGCTTCTGTTGCGTTTTTCTCGAGTTCATCTAGGCTCGATTCAGTGCTAAAACCACTTTCAACAATCCATTTGCGCATTTGGGCAATACAATCGAAATCGATTTCCCATTGCAAACGATCTTTTGTTTTGTAACGTTCGTGTGATCCGCTGGTTGAATGTCCTTGCGGTTGAGTGACTTCCGTTACATGCACGAGCACAGGGGTATGTTTTTCACGACAAACGTCGGCAGCTTGTTTGTAGGCATTGCAGAGTTCGGCGTAGTTCCAACCTCTAGCGGTGAAAATTTCCATGCCTAAACCATTTTCATCTGTTTTGAAACCGTTTAAAATGGCAGAAATATTTTCCTTAGCGGTTTGGTATTTTGCAGGTACAGAAATACCGTAGCCATCATCCCAAACACTCATGAGCATTGGCACTTGCATTACATTGGCAGCGTTAATAACTTCCCAGAAAATTCCCTCAGAAGTAGAGGCATTTCCAATGGTACCAAATGCAATTTCATTTCCTTTATTCGAAAAGTTGGTGAATTGGTGTAAATCTTTGTTTTCACGATACAACTTCGATGCAACTGCAAGTCCTAACAAACGAGGCATTTGACCAGCAGTGGGTGAAATATCGGCACTCACATTAAAACGATCATTTTGGCTCAACCAATTTCCTTGCTCATCGAGCAAACGGGTTGCAAAATGTCCATTCATGCTACGGCCACCACTTGCAGGTTCTTTTTCAACAGAAGGATCGGCATAAAGCTGAGCGAAGAATTTTTGCACATCAGAAAGGCCTTTGGCAAACATGAAGGTTTGATCGCGGTAATATCCGCTTCTCCAATCGCCTTTTTCAAAAACTTTGGCCATTGCCAATTGGGCAACTTCTTTACCATCACCAAAGATTCCAAACTTAGCTTTTCCGGTTAAAACTTCTTTTCTGCCTAAAAGTGAAGCCTGGCGGCTTTCAAAGGCAATGCGATAATCGTCGAGAACTTGATGAATAAATGCTTCTTTGCTTAGTTCTTCTGGTTTTTTTACTACCTCTTGCATTGCTGCAAAGATACGCAAAATTCTATCTCCATTTATTGGATTTTAAGCGTTCTGTAAACACATATAAATACGCATTTAAAGTTGCATTCATCTCATTATATGTCAATCCATTACGTGGCAATATTGTTGGCTTTGGTTGATTTCTAATTTGCTTCTGAAAAACCTTCACTTCCCCAAATTCATTCATTGCCATTGCAAAAGGATATTGAATCATGTAATACAATCCCTTGTCGTAGTGCATCGAATATCCCTCATAAGCACTGTCTAAAGCATTTCTACCCAAACCCGAATAGTGAATTTTATTGCCTAAAACACCCGAGAGCGTTGGCAAAATATCGCATTGAGAGAGAGATTTGTTGAATTTTTGAGGGACAATTCCTGAATTGTAAATGAGGAAAGGGACTTCATATCGGCCTGAAGGACAGTAAAAATACTCTAGAACACCGTGACTGGTATGGTCGCCTGTGATGACAAAAACAGTGTTTTTAAACCAACTTTTAGTAGCCGCATAACGGAAGAAATTTTTGAGCGCAATATCTGTGTACCCAATGGATCTTTGAATCGTTTTTTCTTGAAATGGCAAAGCCTTTTCGTATTTTTTTGGAATTTCGTATGGGTGGTGCGACGACAAAGTGAAGACAGCGTTGAAAAAAGGTTTTTTCATTGTGTCTAAGCAATTGGCTATGTATTGCAAGTATGGCTCGTCCCAAATGCCCCAATTGCCATCAAAATCTTTGTCGGTTGTTGGGTATTCGTCTATGCCAAAATAATGATCGATACCCGTTTGCATGAGAAACGATTTAAAACCCATGGTTCCATTGTTTGAGCCGTGAAAAAATCCTGTTGAATATCCAAACTTCTTGTGTTTTGAGAAGGCATTTTCAATTGTATTGGTGTTGTATGTCGACAAAATGTAAGGTTCATCCATGAGGTTTGGAAGCCCAGCAAAGATTGCCGGTACCATGTCGATACTTTTGGTACCATTTGCAAAACAATGGGTAAAATTGAGAGAGTGTTTGGCCAATGAATCGAGGAATGGTGTATAGGGTGCTTGATTTAAAAAACCTGTGTAATCGCGTGCCAAACTTTCAACAACCAAAACCACAATGTTTTTACGATTCTGACAAACATCGGTTGTTTGTTTACTGGTAAGTCCTAAAATGCTTTCAGCCTTGGTGATTGGGAAGGGAATAGGTTTATAAAATTTGCCTTCACGGTTCCATGTTGATAGAATATTGAGGGGAGTGCTGTAAACAACAGCGCTGATACTTGCGTCGACGTAATTGCTGGCATCGATGCTTCGAAGGGGGCGTAATTGTGTACCACCTCTTGCCGCTAATATCCAAAGGATAAAGGTTAGAGTTATTGACAGAATACTGCGAAAAATGCGATTCTTTTTCCATAAATGAATTGCATTTCCGTTCACTGGGGTGAATTTGTAGATGATGAAAAAGGCGGTTGCCAGTCCAATGAGTGAAGGAATATTGTCGATCAGGTAAGGTGCTATATTATTGGCATCGTCGCCGGCGAGGGAAAAGAAATCGAAGCCGCTTCTTTTACCATTAATTTTAGAAAAACCGGTATCAATACCATTGAAAATGAGGCAAATGGCATTGGGTATCAGGAATAAAATTCTGGTAACAATTTGATATTTTTGGCTGAAAGTTGGGAAAGCGAGTTGATAGAAAAAGAGGGGAGCAAAGAGGTAAGCAATGACTGGAAGATCGAAATAAAATCCCCACAAAAAAGCTTCAACATAAGAGAATGTATCGAGCGAAGGCAGCCAAAAAAGGTTTGCCAGAAACCAAACGAGCCGAGAAACAAAGAGAATGAAAAACGCAAAGCCAATTTGCCTAGCGATGTTGCTTTTCAAAAAGGATTTAACAGCAGAGTAAACATTCATTCACACAAAGGTAATGAATAGGGTGATAAAGTTTTTTGAGTTATTTATTTTATGGACAATTTCAATTCAATAAATAATGGAAAGTATTTGTATTTAATTAGTTTTACCAAATCAGTTGCTTTTTGTTCATCGTAAATATGGGCAGATAAGTTTCTGTCTTGTAGCAACGCCATCCAATCATGGCCATTTGAAATTAGATTGATTTCAAATCCTTTTTTCAATGCGCCTCTAGGTGTTTTTACATCAGAAAACCCTTGTTCTTCCAGATAATCCTTAACAACATTCCACGCTAATTCATAACTCATTTCAAAAAATTGAATAATTCCAGCTTTCTGAACAATATCAGGTTTTTCAATATTAAGAGCAAGCTCTAAATAGTTTAGTGCTTTTGTGTAATTCTGAAAGCGTTGTTTCCAGCGAATATCGAGGTTTTCCATTGTTCTTGCCACCATATTACAGAGGCTAAACAAACATAAAAATATATTTTATAAATTCGTGAGGTTAAAGAAAAAATGACAATGCTGAACTTCCTTTACTAATTAAAAGCAATTTATTTGAAATTATTTAAAATTCAAATATTTAGACTATTTTTACAAATCGTCAAATAGAAACCACTTACACGAATATGAAAGTCTCCTTAAATAAAAAAACCATAATTTTGTTATTTTTAACGGCAATCTTACAACAAGCCTTAATTGCCCAATTTTATAATAACAGGAATTTAAGACAACAGTTAAAATCTGGAACTTACAATAAAACATTAATAATTCCCAAAGGAGTATTAGTCGTCGGTAAAAATGCAACCATAAAATTTACAACAGGCAATGGAATAATCGTTGAGGCTGGCGGAACGCTTTACTTAGATAATTGTACAATCACACATGCCAACGATAATTTCACAAGTCTTAATCAAGTTGATAAATGCGGTGAATTTTGGAAGGGAATTTTTGTAAAAGGTAATCCAGATTCCTCACAAAATCATCAATACAGAAGAGCATGTAATTTAATTGAAATTTGTGCAAATTACAATAATGATGGATTAGATTCAAGTTATGGAATGGGTGATTTGTGGGATGCAAATATATTCGACCATAATCAAGGCTTAGTATATGCAAAGAAAACAAGAATAAGGCAAGCCATAATTGGAATAAACTTAGGCGATGTTAAAAATAATATCGGTACGCAAAACGATCCTGATGGATCATATGGTGGTGGCCTTTTAATTGCTACAAATTGTAAATTCTCCAATTGTCATAATTCGGCTATTTCCTTTGCTCCATATCATAAATTTCTCAATATGAGCAGAATAGAAGACGACACTTTTGAATGTGCATCCAAGGCTTATACTTTAGGATATAGAAATATGCGTGGTATACTTGCATCTTTCAATAAATTCAATTTTCCAATAAATAATAATTTCTTTTTTAGATCAAACACATCTATTTGGTCTTTTGGTAATGGAATTCTTTTTTTTAATTGTTTCTCATCAATCTATAATTGTAAGTTCCAAAATTTAACACAATGTATGTTAATGAATTCAAGCATGACTTCATTAACAAAATCAATCGAAATTTACAATAATACAGCTATAGATTGTAATAATCTCGTAGAAGTTTGGCAATCAGATTTGGCGAGTATATATAATAATAAAATTACTGTTAAAGATGTTGGAAACCTAGGTCTTAATTATAGGTTTGCCGCTAGTGTTTTAGCTAATTGTAAAGATGCAACAATTAGAAAAAATCAATTTAGACCATCAAGTCTTTCAACGAATATGAATTCAATTGGTATTTGTATTGGATCGAACGCTGCTGTATATCCACGAAAACCCATTACAACTGTTTGTTTTGGAAATTCAATTACAGGACTTACAAATGCATTTGCCCATGATCATGATGCAAGAGGAAATATTCCAGATTGCAATACTCTGAACTGCAATTTATTATTTACATCTTCAAACTTTGATATAGGTCATACCCAATTTTTATCTAACTTTCCTTTAAACTATGGATCATACAATAATCCAATAAGTAATACATTTACAAGTGTTTCATCAAGTTCTAATTTTAAGAATTTATATTCAAATAATCTTACATATAAATATTGGTATAATGCAAACAATAATAAATATGACCCAACTTCGCGAACTATACCTTTTTTAACTAAAAGTATTGGTAAAAATAAAGGCAATCCATGTTTAATTTAATTTTCAGAATCAATTAAGTTAAAAGAGCCATGTGGTGCAATTAAAGTTCCCATATCATTGAAAGATAGAATTCCGAGTGCAATGATTGGGCGGAAAAATTTAGATAGTAATGGATTTAACTCCTGGGATTATAATTTGGAAAAAAGTAAGTATATGCAAACTTTTCAGAAGTTCTTTCAAGACATTTCCACTGATTATTCTGATTCACTCAAATCTATTTACATTTTAAAAATTGATACACTACTTGAAATAATTCCAGATACATCAGATTACCTGTATTATTCTGCATTTCATTACTTACTGCATAGAGATTCTGTTCGTTGGAATAACTTAAAATCTGAGATTAATAGTATAATTTCTTTTCATACTGAATTAAATTACCTAACTGATTATATTGATATTATAAGTACTTTAATAGATAGTAATTTTAACAATCGTAATAATTTAATTATTCATGATTTACTTGATACAATTCAACATAGCAACGGCTGGGTAAGTGTAAAGGCAAAGTCATTATTTTGTTATTTGTATGGATTAAACTGTTCGACATCTATGGCGAATTATGGAGATACAACTAATTTACAACTAGGAGATAGTATTACCTATACGTTTGGACCAAATCCATTTGATAATAGCATTACAATTTCAATCACCAACAACTATTCAGCTTCTCAAACTGTACAACTAAGTATATCTGAATTTTCAAGTATTTCATCAATATATTTCAACACTTTGACCATAGTGCCAAGTTCAACTTCGAGTATAACAATTTCAACAGTTGGTTGGAAATCAGAGAATTACGCTTTACTTTTGAATTATTTGAATTTTTCTCATTCCGAAATTATTTATAAACCATAACCTTTGAAAAATGCTCAACGTGATTAAAAAAATAGTCTTTACAATAATTTTATGGTATATCGTAATTTCTAGTATCTTTTGCAAAGCGCAAACGGACAAGAAATTTATTTTCCGTAGTACAAAAAACGAGCAAAATGGCATATCTAGTGCCACCAATTTACCAGGCGGTAAATTTGCTTATGCTTATTCTTCACAGTACTTTTTTAAGATTATTATTGCCGACACAAATGGTAATGAGTTATTGAGCCGTAATTTTTCCGGTGATGATTTAGATAATCTGTATATAACTTATCACAATGGTTATATTTACGGAGTTACAACGAGTTACATTGACGGTGATTCTGTTCTCCGAAAAGCATCTTTGGTTTTTATGAAATTAGATACTTGTTTAAATTTAATTACATCTAAATTGGTTTATAATAGGAACCCTATTGAAAGCTATATGTACATTCAACCAAGTTCTAGGAGTAACATTGGCTTAAATGATAACAATGAATTCTTTTTTTCTATTCTGAACATAACCAATATCAACACAGAAAGTACTTATCGCAATATGTTAGTCATATTCGACACTCTTCTCAATATTCATTTTTCACCTTATTATTATGCTTCTGAAACATCACAATGTGAATTTCAACATAATAGATATAGCTTGTCAGGAAATTACTACCAAGTCAATAAAGATACTACCAAAGAATATTTAAAACCATTTTATTCTGAAATGGACCCTGTAACTAAAGAATTTGATATGTGGGTAATAGATCGATTTAATGATTCTATATTTGGATATTTGTCTGGAATTTATCACCCTGAAAAAACAAAAATGTATGTTTCTCTTAGCGGTAACATTCTTGGCAATGCTTATACACATGGAGAAATTGATTATCAAACCATCAATGCAGCTAAATATTTTATTTTAAGTGATACTTCATTTTCTATCGGTACACATCATATTGTTCCCAATTGGCCATCTTCAGATAAATTTGTAGTTATCGAAGAATCATCTTTAAAAACCTCAACAAGCAAGCATGGTCAAATAAAAACGAGCATGTACTTTGAAAAATTGAAACAATTGGTACAACGGAAAATCTATGGTTGGGGGAATTTGAATAATGGATTGGATGATACTTTTACAATGATTACTTGGGGATCAAAAATATTATCGAATAATAAATTGTTTGTTTTTGGAGAAATAAGAGATGATTACAACAGAATGAGATCCTTTTATTATGTTTTAGACAGCAATTTGAATTTCGCCACAAAAACAATTGATACCTCAAAATACCAATGTGGTAAATTTCATACGTTACCAGCAATGATAATTTCTCCCAAAGATACTTTCTTTTTAACTAATGATATGTTTAAGGAGGCAATTATCAAAATACATGATATTAAATTAAGAACGATAAACTATACAGCAAGTATTCCTTTTGACAAACCATTTGAGCAAAAAAAATCGAAACATTTATTGATTAAATATTTACCAAACAATGATATTGAGTGCGATTTATACGGAATAAATACCAATTTGCACTATAAAATTTATGATATTTCGGCTAAAGAAGTACTCATTGGTACAAGCTTTAATAACAAAATAGTGTTAAAACAAAATGACTTTAAACCTGGAATTTATATTCTGAATATCATTAATAACAATGAATATTTTGCAGAAAAAATTCAGATTAAATAAATGTGATCAAGCGAGTTCGAAGCCCTTTTCAAAAAATTGAATAATTCCGGCTTTCTGAACAATATCAGGATTTTCAATATTAAGAGCAAGCTCTAAATAGTTTAGTGCTTTTGTGAAATTCTGAAAGCGTTGTTTCCAGCGAATATACGAGGTTTCCATGAGATTCGATTTTTTTAAACTTGAACGAAGATAATGATTCAAAGGTGAATTTTTGAACTGCCTTTATTGTCAGATTTTTCTAAATTAATAATCAGGTCTAGTAATTTTCTTCAATGGTATTATTCCATTTTTTTGCGCTGAAATTATGCTGTTAATTTTGTCGTTGTAAAATAATCGATACCAGATGATGGCGTTAAACCCATGGATATTTTTGAATTTTTTTTCTGAATGAAGCATCACTTTTTGAATGAAATCATCGTTTGCTTCTCTATGTTCGTTCAGAATTTTACTTAGTAAATTTGATTGAATTTTAATTTCTTCAGAAAATTTATTTCTACGGGCGTACAGGATATCTATGTACATGGTTAAAAACGGAATAAAATATTGCTCAGTTTGTGTTAAACCATTGTCTAAAATTTCTTCCATTTGTAACTTTAATTGAACCAATTTTGCTTCAATAATTTGTTCTTTATTGAGGTTTTTCATTCTTGCTAGACGTGATTCTAAAAGTGAAATAGAATCTAGATCTTTTTCAGTTTGAGAATGATATCTAGAATCAACCCCAAATTCATTATCTAAATTGATGTTGCTTTCTTTATTCATGGTCTTCGTATTGATTAATTAATTGGATTATATTGGGAACTTCAAGACTTAAAGTAGCTCCTGTAAGGTTCATTTTGTATTTCTGAATGTAATATTTTGCCAGTTTATTCTTGGGCCTTAATGAAACACATGCCAACTGCCCGTATTCCATGACTGCAATTTTTGAGACGAATGCAATTAGATTCCCTGCGATTCGGTCATATTTTTTATAAATGCCCCTGTTTTCTGATGAAACAGTAATTAATCGTATATGAATTCTCCATTCCGCAGAATACCTTTCGAATGATACTAATCCAAGAATTTCTTGGTGATCTTTGATCCTTAATTTGTGAATTTCAAATTCTTTTTCTTCTTTCCAATTAAAAAAATATCTCGATTTGGTTAAAATTTTAAAATCAGAGCTTTCAATTGGTAAAATCTCAATTGGAAAATGTTTTCTAGATGAAAGTTCTGTGATGTACACAATACGAAAATACTAAAAAATTCCAAAAAATGGAATTTTTATTTAAAATTCTTCCAGAAATGAGAATCATCTCAACTCCATCTCCTCAACGTAATCTTTTTTGATTTTCAACCTTTAAATGCAATTTTACGATATGGAATCTTAAATTTGAAAATGCAATTTTTGAAAATGCTTTTTGTAGCACTCTTTTTCTGTGCAACATCAGTAAAAGCTCAAACGCCTCATTTAACGCGTGACATTAATAAATCTTTTCTAAATGGTTATCCAACTGCGTTTTGTGAAGTCAATGGTTACCTTTATTTTAATGGTAGAAACGCTGCAGGAACCGAATTGTGGCGCTCCGATGGAACCACCGCAGGGACTAAACTGTTTTCTGATATTGTGGAAGGACCCTCTTCCTCAGATCCAGTTGCCCTTACAAAAGTGGGCAATACCCTCTATTTTATTGCAACAACCGCAACTTATGGTCGTGAACTTTGGAAAGTCGATAGCGGTGCTACCGCCCCAGTGATGGTGAAAGATATTCGCGCTGGTGTTGGCAATTCCGGCGTTGTGAACTTGTTTGCCTATAAAAATAAATTATACTTTTCTGCCGGTGCTAACGCAAGTGGAGATTATGAACTTTACACCAGCGATGGAACCGATACCGGAACCTACATGGTGAAAGATATCAACCCAGGAACTGCCAATTCTCAACCTTACTTGTTCACCATCTGCAAAGATATTTTATACTTTGTGGCAAGTTCTTCAGTGTCAGGGCAAGAACTTTGGAGAACCGATGGCTCAGCCTCTGGAACCTACTTGGTGAAAGACATTTATCCAGGTGCTTCTGGTTCTAGCATTTCATCGCTTGCCGCATATAAAGACACCCTTTATTTCAATGCCTCTGCGCCAGGTACGCCTTCTACTTACCTCGGTTTATGGAAATCTGATGGTACCGATACAGGTACCGTTAAAGTGCCTTCTGGTACTGCAACTGCTTATTCGAGTGTCAATTACCTCACAGTTTGTAACAATTGGCTCTATTTTTCTGCATACAATAGCACTGTGGGACAAGAACTCTTTAGAACCAATGGTTCTAATGTGGTTTTAATGAAGGACATTGATCCCGGGAATACAGGTTCGGCGCCAACGAGTCTTGTTACTGTTGATACCATTTTGTACTTCACTGCCACCGGTTACAATGGAAGAGAACTCCACCGTTGCATTGGAACTTCGGCAGGTACTGGCCTCATTCGCGATTTATACCCAATACAAACGGATGCACAAATTAACAACATGACAGCCGTTGGAAACACCCTGTTTTTCACCGCTCAAGAATCTCCAAATTATGGGGATATAGAATTATTCAAGTGCAAAGGCACTTCAATTTCTAGGGTGAAGGACA
>JACCDW010086759.1_pt1 | contig 30992 bp, 53 predicted proteins | sample 7449781 | NCBI WGS metagenome assembly JACCDW01 (sample SAMN15323449, study PRJNA562643) | freshwater metagenome | isolation source: river surface water | place: USA:Blue River Watershed | collected 2017-08-18
AGAACACGAACCTGTCCTACTGGATCTCCATGTTCTACCTCACAGTCACAACAGTGTTGGTACTGCACAACAAGCTATAACTTTAACTGTGCTGGATGTGGTCAATCAATTGAAGGTGGTGACATTAGCGGAGCTGGATCTGGATACTCAACTGCTTGCAGCACAAGCGGATATCCAGTATGTAGCACACCTTGTGTGTGCGATTCTACCGCTGGGTCTCAGTGCGGTGCTTGGTCAGATTGGACTGCTTGTTCTGGAGGAACAAGGTCACGGACACGAACATGTCCTGCTGGATCACCATGTTCTACATCTCAAACAGAAGCCTGCAGTACTTGGTACTGTACAACAAGTGTTAACTTTAACTGCGCTGGATGTTCACAGTCGATAGAAGCAAGTAACATAAGTGGTAGTGGCTCTGGCTACTCAACTGCATGTAGCACAAGTGGTTATCCTGTATGCTCTACACCATGTGCTTGTGATGCCACACAGTCAGCAAATTGCAGTGATTGGTCTGCTTGGAGTACATGTGTTAATTCATTGCAAACTCGTACACGAACCTGTCCTGCTGGATCACCATGTGCAACTTCTCAAGAACAAGCATGTTCAACATCACCGTTCTTCCCAAGTTTCAAGGGGCCTTCATTTGCCTCACCGTTCTTCCCACCGTTCTTCCCACCGTTCTTCCCACCATTCTTCCCACCTACATTTGGTTCGACTCCTCCTGATTTTACAATTAGAGGGTATTGACAATATCTATTAAAATGATAGAATATAGTAACTCGAAAGGTAATATATGAATAAGTTAGATTTAGGTGGAAGCACCTATATGGTTTTAATTGAAGGTGAATTTGCTGGATGGTTTAATATACCAACTGGATCTGAAGAAACATTTCTACTCAGATCTGCCCTTGCAAGTAACCCCACAATTATAGACATGGAAGATTTAGAAATTGATATTCCAGATTTGCCATCACCAGCAAAAGGGTATTTTTGGAACGGATTTAACTTTGAAAAGCGAGAAGAAATTGGCTAGTAAATGGCAGCAAATGAAAAATCTGATGAATTCAGACGGGGTAAAACCATGGGATTTCTTGGACCCTAAAACAGAATATGCTGATAAAGATGTAGCTGATAATAGATATTCTATATGCCTAGAATGTCCATTGTTTAATCAGACAACTAAGACGTGTTCTGAATGTGGCTGTTTTATGGCAGCCAAAACAAAGTTACAGTTAGCCACTTGCCCAGTAGGCAAATGGTAATGGTATAATAATAATATAAAAATGGAGGTACAAAATGTCAGATTATCAATTAACAAATGACGAAAAAGCAACTGTTATAACTACTCACCTGAGAAATCTATCTTACAGCAAGTATAATACAGAGCTTTCAATCATCGAAGAAGAGTCTTTGCAAGCACCTTCTGCAGAGTCCTTGGCACAGCTGAATTCACAGCTGGCTTCAATCAATACAAAAATTGCTGCCCTTGAAGAAGAACTAACAGCAGTTAGCTAAGGATAAAAGTGCAAAATAAGGAAGAGCTTATTATTAGCGCTATGCAAGAAAGAATTGGCCAGCTTTCGGCTAATTATGAATTGCAAATTGCTATGCTTAGAGCTGAATTAACAGTTCTTACAAATGAAAAGCAGGATAAAGAAAAAGCATTACAAGAATACTCAAACGAAATTGAGTCAAAACTTGGGAGTATTAATTGACAGTAACATTTCAAGATGGCGAGCCAGTAGACCCTAAAAAGCTACAGGATCTTCAGTCACAGATAGATTCAATCAAACTTAAGTCTGATGAGTCTTACAACCTAAGTACAAGCACTGCAAACAGCGTAACACAGCTTGCAGTTATGCATCTTAAGGCTGGAGTCGTAACATTTGAAAATGGATTAACTGGAGGCAAGGTTAACTCAATAGAGATAGATCTTGGCTGGGGAGCAGATTACGAAGTAGCATATGTTGTTGCAACACCAAGACTTCAAGATCCAAAAACAAATAATATCAGGTGGTCTCTTTCTGGTAACATGGCAGCAACTAAGCTAAATGTATACGCTGAAAAAAATATAACTGGAGCAATTAATTTCCATTGGCTGAGCGCAGGTAAAAAAATTGTTTCTACTCCATAACTACCTATTGACACAATGATTTAATATGTTACAATTGCTATAACATTAAGCCACGATATCGTGGCTTTTATATATATTAAGGGTTTTAATGAGCAACGATTTAAAGTGGATGATATCATCCGATCAACAGTTCCCATACCAAGATGACAAGATGATCGCACTCTGGTTTAAGGTTATGAAATGGTTCAAGCCAGATGTAGTAGATTATTTAGGAGATACTGACGATCAAGCTTGCTATAGTAAGTATACAGAAGGTCGCTCAGCAGAGTTTTTGAACTATCATAAGACTGAAAGCGGAGACCTTATTGTTCCAATGATGCGACATGAAGCAAAAGGAGCAAGAGATTTTTATGCTAAAACAAGAGAGATGCTCCCAGATGCTCAACTATTTTCAGCATTAGGAAATCATGATATTCGTGTTTTTAATTACGTAGATGCAAAGCTACCTGAATACATATCTGAGGTAACCCCAGAGTCTCTATGGAGCCTTGACTCCCTTGGATACGAGTATATTTATTACAATGAGCTTCCTAAGCGACGTTTTGGAGATATCCACGTTCACCATGGGCTTTCAATTGCTTCAACTGGATCTGTTAGAAAAGATATGGAAGATTTGCAGGTATCTCTAATTAGAGGCCATTCCCATAGAATTGCATCTCATTTAGTCACGTATGAACTAAGAAATGGTGGCGCTGGAGAAACACTTCGTGGATACGAGCTTGGCCATATGTGCGATGAAAAATCAGATGGAATGAAGTATATGCAGCATCATGACTGGCAAAAAGGATTTGCAATTGCTCATATTGTAAATGATTACCCACACATTCAGATGATTCATGTGGCTCCAGATTATTCATGTGTTGTAGATGGGAAGCTGTTTACACTATGATGACTTGCACCAAATGTAAAGGTAGAGTTTTTGTTGATAGAGTATTCTCACAAAAATTACACGTAGAGCTTTTCTGCATGATGTGCGGTAAAAGATGGATGATTAATAAGGATACGAGTAAACTAGGCAAATGGATAGAAAAAAGAGAAAACAATCAGCTAAAAGCATTCGGTATTTCTTCTTAAATAATAAAATACATAAAGTATTAAGTCATTCAAGATCGAAAGACGAGATGGTTGCCTGGTGCTATCCAGATAAAAAAAGACTTCTGTATTCGTATTCACAAGTTTTAAAAACTATGGAGAATGCTTATACAACTAAACAGGTAGCGCAAATACTTAATAAGCATAAGGTTACTATAGAAGATTATATTTTGGAGGGCAAGATTAAGTTTCCTCAAAAAGTTTATCCTATAGGAAATCCAGATAGCACTTGGTATAAGTTTATGTATAGTGAATCGGACATTATGGACATTCATCAGTTTATTTTAGAATCAGGTTACTCTAAAAATATGCCTTCAAAAAATGAGATGAGGGCTCTTCTCAAACACAACACAATATTGTATACTAAGACAACAGAGGGAAACTTTGTACCAGTTTGGAAGGCTGATTAATGTCAGGTCGTGTAGTAGTATGCGAGATATGTAAAAAAGAAATAGAATTGCGTTGGGGCATATTTGCTCATGACACTTTAAGTAGACACAGAAAGGCGGTTCACTGATGGATATGGGAACTCACGTAAGAGTTGATTTATCTTTTACTAGAAACCTTGGTAATTTTGAGAGCATCAAGATTGGCATCGGCGTAGATGATTTTGTTAGAGATGGAGAAAGCGTAGATGCTGCAACTGATAGAGTTTATAAGTTTGTAGAAGATAAGCTGATTCAAAAGACTCAAGAAGTAGAAGAGGAATTACGTGGCGGTAAATAAAGAACCATATATTCTGCTATCACTTTATTCTAATCTGTATGAGGGCTTATATAAAACCAAGCCAACAATAAATAGATATAAAGAAAAATGGGCTATGCAAGATGTAATTGACAGCATAGGATTCGATAGATCAAAGAAGGTTCTTGAGTACTATTTTGAAACTGGTAAAAATCGTCACCCACTTAATTTCTTTTATAATAATTTTGAAAGAATAGAAGACATGATGATTCAGATTGAAGAAGATAAAGCTAACAGAGGACGTCTGTTAAGAGAAACAAAAAAGATGATTGAGGATAATTAATGAATACAGAGGCAGAGCTAATCTCAGCAGTTTGTAAAAATAAAGACATAAGCACAATCCTTGCTGATAATTCAGACGACTTATTTGTTTCACACAAAGATATTTGGGAAGGGCTAAAGTCTTATTACTATAAGTTTAGAGCAGTCCCAGAAGTTGGAATCTTGCAGGATAAGTTCAAAGACTTTGAGCCAGTAGAAACAAAAGGCGAAACAGGATATTACCTAGATAAGCTAAAGAATGAGTTTGTTGGTAATAAACTAAAAGGCATATTATTACAAGCTGGATCATCGCTAAAAGAAGATGCACCTTCTAGAGTTCTTGGCACAATACAATCTCAGTTAGCATCTTTAAGTAGATACACAAATAACGTAAAAGATTTAGACATTACAGATTTAGATTCTGCAGAAAGACACTATGAGTCAGTAAAGACAAGATCACTTGCCATGGGTGGAAGCCCAGGAATCTTAACTGGATTTGAAGCAATCGATAAAGCCTATCCAACAGGAATGGCACCAGGACATTTGATTGTTGCTATTGGCTGGCCAGGGCGTGGTAAGACTTGGTTTACCTCCTACCTTGCATGTAAAGCTTGGGAGCAAGGATTTAAGCCAATGATTGTTTCTCTTGAGATGGCTCCAGAGAATATGAGAGATAGAATTTATACAATGCTTGGTTCAGGATTATTCCGTGCAAGCGATTTATCAAAAGGAGATATAAACTTAGATGACTTCAAGACGTGGGGAAAGAAAAAGACGGACGGAAAAAACAGTTTTATTTTGGTTTCTAATGAAGGTGCGGGAGAAGTCACACCTGCAACTATACAAGGAAAAATTGATCAACACAAGCCAGATCTAGTTATTTTAGATTATCATCAGCTATTTAATGATAATAAAAGAAGTAACTCTGAAGTTGAAAGAAATAGAAATATTTCACGAGATTTTAAGTTATTGGCCGTGACAAACAATATTCCAATTATTGATATTACCGCAGCTACAGCTGACGATATATCAGATCAAAAGCAACCTCCTATGATGAGTCAAGTTGCATGGTCTAAAGCAATTGAGTATGATGCAGACATGGCTATTGCAATTCATAAGCATGCAAATACAGATTTGGTTGAAGTTGTTTCTAGGAAGAACAGACATGGTCATGACTTTAGATTCTTCCTCGACTGGGATATAAACAGAGGAGTGATTACTCCAATCTATGAAGATTTGCCAGAAATGCAATGACACACCAAAATATTAAAAGATTTCAAATAGAAGTTGAGTTCTTAGATGACTCTGATATGATCAGGGTAAAGAAGCAGTACGAAGACCTGCTTGTTGGTCAGATGAGAGACTCTGGTTACACCAGGGTTCTTGACATCGATCCAGCTTTTTCTGTAGAATTTGATGGTCAAACCTGGAAGTTCTTAATGACTATCCATGGAGTTTATGTTGGAAAGAAGAAATCGTGGCAATTAGAGGGTATAACTCAAGGCAAGCAGATATCTCGGAGTACACTCCAGCGCACATCAAATCAATAATCCAAAGCCTTGGAATTGAGATGGTTGGAGAAACTTCTAATGACTATTTAGCATACTGCCCATTTCATTCAAATAGACATACTTCAAGTTTTAGTATTAGCAAAACAAAAGGTGCATATATATGCTTTAATCCATCATGTGGTGAAACTGGAACAATAAACGATTTAGTAAAAAGAATTTTAAATAAAAATGAATTTCAGTCATTAAGATATATTGAGTCTAAACAATCAGAATCTCTAGAAAATTTTGATGAATCTTTAAAAGACATGCTTGAGGAAAAACCAGACTTTACTGAGTTTCCGCAAGAAACCCTTGACAGCTTACACAACTCTTTAGGATCAAGTGACAAGGCTAAATCATACTTCATCTCTCGTGGCATAAACCTAGAATCAATGAAGTACTTTGGCTTAGGTTATTCAGAAAATATGGACATGGTTACAGTCCCAGTCCATAGTCCAGACGGTACACCAGTAGGTCTGGTTGGAAGGTCTATATCAGATAAGAGATTTAAGAATAGCAAAGATCTACCAAGAAGTAAAACAATGTTTAATATACATCGTGCTAAAAAAATTGGAGATAGAGTAGTTGTTGTCGAATCTTGCTTTGATGCAATTCGTGTTCATCAGGCTGGTTTTCCAAATGTTGTAGCTACACTTGGAGGTCACATATCTGGAGATAACTTGCGGCTTCTGAATAGATACTTTAATACTGTTATTATAATGACTGATGCGGATAAGGCTGGTAGAGATTTAGGCTCAGCTATTGCCTATAAATTAAGTAATAAAAACATCTTGTGGGCATCGCATTCTTATGGTAGAATATATCCAGAGGGTGTAAAAGATGCAGGTGATATGTCTGATGAAGATATTAAAGCGTGTATAACAAATGCCATATCTAACTTTGAATACAGAACTTAAGCCATAATATATGTGGTCACAAACGGATATATACCGTTACATACATAAGGAGAAATAAATGGGTATAGTAAAAGGATTGTCAGGAATGACAAAAGCAATGGACAAGGTTTCATACTCAAGTCCAGAAGAAAGTAAAGCTAAGTGGTTAAAGATTGAAGACGGAGAAGCTGTAAAGATTAGATTCTTGCAAGAGCTAGACCCAGACTCACCACACTATAACGATAAGATGGGTTGCGGATTTTTTGCAATTGAACACACAAACCCTAAAGATTATCGTCGTAAGGCATTAGATACAATGGAAGACGAAGGCCGTGACTGGGCACAAGAACAGCATCGCAAAGATCCAAAGGCTGGATGGGGTGCAAGAAAGCGCCTATATATTAATGTACTAGTTGAAGATGGAAAAAATGATCCATATGTTGCAATTCTTTCTCAGGGAGTAAGCGGTAAAACTATTACCCCTACTTTAATTGAGTATGCAAACGAAATGGGAAGCATTACAAATCTTATGTGGCGTGTTAAGCGTAGCGGTCTAAAAACAGATACAAGCTACACTATCATTCCTTTAGCTAAAGATGAGAAGCCATTTGATTTTTCTTCAATTGAAATCTTTGACTTAGAAAAAACAGCAGTACGCAGTGTTCCTTATGCAGAGCAAGAGGCTTTCTATACTGGCGAATCGGCTCCAGAAGAAAGAGAATCCTCAGCAACAAGCAGCAGCGTAGACTGGTAAATGTTAAATAGCGGAGGCGGTATTGACCGCCTCCGCATTATTTAGTAGAATACAACAATGAGAACATACGAGATCCCAGATCCATTTACTACATTCAGAATTAAAAAATATCAAGAGCAAAAAAATGGATATCGCTATGACTTTTTCTCTGGTGAGTGGGACATGAACTGTGGGTGCTGTAATGAATTATTGACAGCACCAAATAAAAAAACAATGACAAAGATTAGACTTTATCATACTAGAAATGAATGCTTGGGCGGATACTAATGGGGTTTACACATTTACATGTTCACTCTTACTACTCTTTAATGGATGGGCTAAATTCACCAGAAGAGTTATGCCAAGCTGCTTTAGATGCTGGTCAAACAGCAATTGCAATAACAGATCATGGAACACTCTCTTCTCATAGAGATATGCAAATTGCAGCAAAGAAGCTTGGAATCAAGCCTATACTTGGAGTGGAAGCCTATATCTCTCCAACAGATAGATTTGATAGATCTTCAAAAACAGACAAGTCTATTCAAGCTTATAACCATATTATCCTCTTAGCTAAGAATAAAAAGGGGTTAGAAAATATAAATACCCTGCAAGAACTTGCATGGACAGAAGGCTTTTACCATAAGCCAAGAATTGATAGAGAGGTACTTAAAGAACATGCTGAAGGTATTATTGTCCTTTCTGGATGCCTTAATGGCCTTATCTCTAAGTGCATCGAGAAAAATGAGTTTTCTGAAGCTAAGCTTATTCTCAAAGATTTTAAGAAAGCTTTCGGTGAAGATTTTTATGTTGAGGTTCAATCTCACAATCCGAAAGAAATAAATGACGGTCTGCTGAGTTTAGCAGATGAGCTTAAAATTAAAGCGGTAGCAACAGGCGATGCCCACTTTGCTAAAGAAGAAGATAGAGTTTTAGAAGAAGCAATGCTTATTCTTTCAACATCTCCTAAGTCAGATAAAGATGCTGATTTTGAGATGTCTAGACAAATGCCTGATATGCTAGATAGATTTAATTATCTGTATCCAGACAGAAGAATATCATTTGCTGACTATAATTTATTTATCCAGTCACGCTCAGAAATTGAGGCGGATTTTAATAAAGCAGGCATTACTAGATCAGATATATATGATAATACTATGGAGATTGCCAATAAGATTGAAGAATATGACTTTTACAAGGGATTAGACCTACTTCCTATACCTAAGACCAATGCTGACCAGAAACTGGCTGATATGGCCTTAGAAGGCCTTAAAAGGCTATCTCTGGACAAAGAACAGGTCTACTTGGATAGAATTGCAGAAGAGTTATCTATAATTAAAGATAAGTCGTTTGCATCATATTTCTTGGTTGTTGCAGATATGATTGGGTATGCAAAATCAAATGGCATTATGGTTGGTCCTGGCCGTGGATCCGCAGCAGGTTCCCTTGTCTGCTATGCACTTGGAATTACTGATGTTGATCCAATTAAATATGACCTTCTATTCTTCCGTTTCATTAACCCAGAGCGTAACGACTTCCCTGATATTGATACAGACTTTGAAGACCGCCGTCGTAAAGAGGTCAAAGATTATTTAAAGAAAAAGTTTAAACACGTTGCATCTATCTCTACATTTACTTACTTTAAAGATAAGGGTGTTATACGTGATGCAGCTCGTGTATTTATGGTTCCTCTTTCAGACGTTAATCGTGCAATGAAATCAATTGATACGTTTGAAGATTTTATGGATTCACCTAATACAAAAGAGTTTAGGGCAAAATACCCAGAAGTCACATGGCTTGCTGAAAGGCTTCGTGGAAAAATTCGAAGTGTTGGCGTTCATGCTGCTGGTGTTGTTGTTGCAAAAGATGATCTCAGAAAGTATGCTCCGATAGAATCAAGAGCAGATGCCAGTGATGATGTTTCTGGTAGAATACCAGTTGTCGCATACGACATGGATACCGTTGCAGATATCGGTTTGATTAAGCTAGATGCTTTGGGTTTAAAAACATTGTCTGTAATATCTGACACATTAAAATCAATTAAAGATAGATCTGGTAAAGACATTGATCTTTACAGCATACCACTTGATGATCAAAATGTTTATAAGATGTTTAATGATGGTTATACAAAAGGAATTTTTCAGGCAGAAGCAACCCCATACACAAACCTCTTGATAAAAATGCAGGTCGATAAATTTGAAGATTTAGCTGCATCAAACGCACTAGTTCGTCCAGGTGCTATGAATACTGTTGGTGCATCTTATATTAAACGTAAGCATGGCAATGAGGCTGTTAACTACATTCATCCAATCATGAAGCCGTTTACAGAGAATACATATGGAGTTATCATTTACCAAGAGCAGGTGATGCAAGCATGCGTTTACCTAGGCGGAATGACATGGTCAGAAGCTGATAAGGTTAGAAAGGTTATTGGTAAAAAGCAAGATGCAAAAGAGCTCAGTCCATTCAAAGATAAATTTATTGAGGGCGCTAAAAAGCATATCAGCGCCGATGAAGCAGAAAACCTTTGGAAAACATTCGAAGCACACGCTGGATACTCATTCAATCGCAGTCACGCTGTCGCTTATTCTATGCTTTCTTATTATACCGCTTGGCTTAAGTGTTATTATCCTTTGGAATTTTTATTCTCGATCCTTAAAAATGAAGGAGACAAAGACGCCAGAACAGGATATCTAATTGAAGCTAAACGACTTGGTATTAAGGTAAAGTTACCGCATGTTAATGAGTCTGATGTAAACTTTTCTTTACAAAAAGATTCTATACGCTTTGGCCTTGCAGAAATAAAGTTTATTTCTGACAGCATTGCAAATAAAATTATTGAAAAGAGACCATATGAAAGCTATAAAGATTTTGTTGACAAAGCGTCAAAGAAAGGTAGTGGCATTAATTCTAGGGCCGTTAACTCTCTTAATGCTATTGGGGGCGCTGCTTTTGATGATAACCCTAGAAGCGGTAAAGAGGCAGAGTCTTATTACGAATTTTTAGGAATTCCTTCTTTTAATTTATCTACACTGGAACCGAGAATTAAAGCACAAGCCAGACCAATTGATGAGTTTGAAGAACTTGGATCCTTTGTTATGTTTGGAATGGTAAAAAGCATAAAGCGTGGTAACGGGTGGTCAAGAATTGAACTTGTTGATGAAAGTGGATCTGTTGGATTATTTGATATTGAGCAGACAAAGATAGAGACAAACAAGATGTATTTTGTATTGGTTGGGGATAACAGAATATCTAGGTATATAGATGTAGATTCAATTAATAAAGACTCAGAAGACGCATTTGTAAAATACTTGTATGCAAAATCATACCCTATTGACGAAAATCAGAAGTTCGTGATAAGCTATACACCATATAAAACAAAAGCTGGCAAAACAATGGCTCACCTTGTTATGTCAGATAAAGATAAAAATTTAAATAGAGCTATTGTTTTTTCTAGCATGTACCCAATATCATTGGCAAAAATGCGAGAAGGAATGATATGCGAGCCAGTTCTAAAAACTTTAGAAGATGGAACACTTATGGTTAAGGATGTAAAATGACAGAAAACACAGAAGATATTTTTAAATCAATGAATGCAACCAAAGTACTTGTTGCAATTCTAAACAAGATTGGAACAGTTGATATCCCAACTCAAGATTTTATTAATGCTAATAGCGAAGATACTCAGCTTTCTGTGACATACAACGATAAGTCACTATCATTTGAGTTTAGACTAGAGAAAAAGACTTCTGAGGCTTCTGAAGATTTGGCAAATAACTAATTAGCATGGATATACAATTAGATGATATTTTAGCAAAGCTTGACCCAAAGACTAGGGCTAGAGTTCAATCAGCTGTTGACATTCAGATTGAAAAGCAACCAACTCCAAGCATAGGGCTAAACTTTGCATTAAATGGCGGATTTGCATACGGAAGACAAGTACTTGTGTGGGGAAATAAGTCTGCTGGTAAGTCTTCGTTTTGTTTACAAATGATTGCACTAGCGCAAAAAGAAGGAAAGACTTGTGCATGGATTGATGCAGAGCATTCCTATGATCCTTCATGGGCAGAGAAGCTTGGAGTAAATTCAAAGGAGCTTATCTATTCACCAGCAAAAACAGTAAACGATATGGTGGATGTTGCAACAAAGCTTATGGAAGCTGGTGTGGACCTTATTGTTGTGGACTCAATCTCTGCATTGCTCCCAGCAATCTATTTTGAAAAAGATGGAAATGAAATGAAGGATTTGCAAGATACAAAGCAAATCGGCGCTGAAGCAAAGGATATGACCCACGCAGTCAAGATGTTAAATTATGCAAACAAAAACACACTACTTGTTCTCATCTCACAACAACGAAATCAGTTTGGATCTATGCATGCTAGTCACATCCCAACAGGTGGCATGGCAGTCAAGTTCTTTTCTTCCACTGTCATTAAACTATGGTCGTCTGAAGCTGAGGCGAATGCTATTAAAGCTGGGATTAAGGTTGGCGACAAAATCATTGAACAAAGAGTTGGACGGCCAGTTAACTGGATTGTTGATTACAACAAGGTCGGCCCCCCAAACTTATCAGGACAGTATGACTTTTACTACCAAGGGGAAGCTCTTGGTATAGATTACGTTGGCGAAACTTTAGACGTTGCTGAAATGTGTGGCGTTGTAGAAAAGGGTGGCGCATGGTATACAATAAATAAAGAAAGGTTGCAGGGAAGAGCAAAAGCAGTACAGTATCTTCGTGATAACAAGGATGTTCTTGATGCAATAACAAAGGATATTGATGCCAAATATTAATGAATTTTTTACTTCCAAAAACAATACAAATCAGGACAGCAGAGTTGAAAAGATAGAGCAACCAAGACCATGCAGTAAGTGTGATTCGTCTGCTCAGTTCTATAATTTTAACCAGGTTACCTTAGAAATGTATTGGACCTGTAGCAATGGTCATGAGACAAGGCACAAGTTTAACTGATGTCAGAAAGATCAGAAGTAAAAAGAGATGGTGCTAAAGCACAAAAAAATAGTGGGCGTGGCGACTATCAAAAAGGCGATGCTAAGTGGAAGAATTTTGTCGTAGACTATAAAGAATCCAAGGCTTCGTTTAATTTAAATAAAGATGTATGGGCTAAAATCTGTACAGATACTTTTAAGGTTAGTAGGGACATGCACCCAGCACTTAAAATTATCATCGGTGGGGATTCCAAGGTCCGTCTTGGAATCATAGAGTGGTCAGTATTAGAAGAGCTGATCACATTTTGGGAGGAAAATAAAAATGGCTAATCCGATTATTACAATCGTTGGAAGAGTTGGAAGCGAACCAGAGTCTGTTGGATCAAATGGTCTTAGATTTAGAGTCGCTACGAATGATCGTGTTAAAAACGATATGACTGGTGAGTGGGAAGATAAGAACACATCCTGGTGGACAGTAAAAGCTTGGCGTACACTCGCAGAACAATCAAAGTCTGTAATCAAAAAGGGTATGGAAGTTATTATTGTTGGTAAAATTTATGAAGAAAATTGGACAGACAAAGAAGGCGTAAAGAGAAGCTCTTATGAAATTAACGCAGATTCAATTTCTGTAACAGCATACACGTTGGCTAAAGACAAGCCATCGTCTAATAACGATTTCCCTTCATATAAGACATACGCAGAGGTTCCTTTTTAATGTTATACTTTGTTTATGGTGTTATGACTGGCTTTGTTGCTGGTTATGGAGTGGGCTTACTAATGGATAAATGGGATAAGAAGATTAAAGATGGCAGACGATAACACACTAGAATTAATAAACTCTATAACAGAGTTTAACGATTTGCATGAGTATATGAATGATGCTCAGCTAGATAGAGCATTGGCTGTTACCGTAAAGCTTTTATTAAACCCAGATGTTCCAGCAGCAAAAGCTCCGCAGCTTATTATTGAGTTGCAAGCAATGTCAACTAAATTTGCAATGATGGCTTCTTACTATTCAACAATAGCAAAGGATAAGGCTGGCACCACAAACAATAATAAAAAGAATATATATTATTCAGCAAAGGAGTCCATAGACAAACTTGTAGATGCACTCAAGTATGTCGTTAGGTATAATTTGTAATGGGCAGAAACATAGTAAAGAATCTAAAGTTTAAAAAGCATACTGGTAAATTTTTTGACCCCGAAGAGTTTGCGTTAATGCTTGACGAGTCGTACAAAAATACTAAGCGGGCTGACGGCGAGATGACTAAAAAATCATTTAGCCCAAGCTCGCTTGGGTACGGCCATGGAACTTGCCCTAGGTATTGGTATATGGCATTTTCAGGAGCAGTTTTTATTGATAACAATGATGCTGTTGCAGTTGCTAACATGGCTCAAGGAACTCAAGCTCACGAAAGGCTTCAGAATTTAATCAAGACAATGCCCCAGTGGGTAGCAGAAGAAGAAGAGATCATTAATGAGTATCCTCCTATTCGTGGCTTTATCGATTTAATCATGGAGTATGATGGTGAAACTGTAATTGGTGAAATCAAAACTGCCAAGCAAGAGGTATGGGATGCAAGACAAGCTGAGATGAGTCCTTCGCCAAATCATCTTCATCAGATTCTAACATACATGAAGCTTAAAGATGCAAAAGAAGGTTTCTTCTTGTATGAAAACAAAAATACTCAAGAGATATTAATTATTCCAGTTGTTATGAATGACAGGAATAAGCAGATTATTGAAGATACATTTTTATGGATGAGAGAAGTTTGGGATAACTTTAAAGATGGTGACCTACCAATGAAGCCAGAGGGCGCTACAAAAACAAAGATGCCTTGCACATATTGCCCAATCAAAAAGCAATGTTATGCAAAAGATACACCGACTGGCACAGTTCAAATAGAAAGATTTAAGGTACCATCGCTGTGAGATGTGCTAATTCAGAATGCTTAAATGATAAAGAATTTACGCCTAAAACTCATAACCAAAAATATTGTTCTGACGAATGTTGCAGGGTTGCAACAAACAAAAAGATCATGGAAAAATATTATGAAAAAAAGGCAATTAGATCTGGTCAAAAAAGATATTGTAAGAAGTGTAACTCAAGCTTAAGCAGATACAACTCTTCTTCAATATGCTCTATGTGTGAAAAAAGCATTATGAATTCAGACAAGGATAGAATATTGAGGATGCTAAATGACTCTGGCCAAATTAGCTAAAACAAAAGCAAGCAGGGTTTTGGGTATAGATGCCTCAACATCTTCAGTTGCGTTTTGTTTAATTGAAAATAATAAGCCAATAAAATGGGGTAAAATAAATATAGTTGGCAATGATATATACGAAAAGATATATGATGCTAAGGTTAAAACGTCTTTAATGCTTGATGAGCTAAAATCAGATTACATTGCAGTAGAAGGAGCTATACTTGTCAGATCAGCAGATGCTGTGATAAAATTGTCTTATGTCTACGGTGTTGTTATTGCTGAACTTATGTCTACTGGCGCTTCCGTTATTACTATATCCCCTAGTGCTTGGCAGGCGCATATCGGCAATAAGAACCCAACAAAAGCAGAAAAAGAAGCAATTCGTATAAAGAACCCAGGGTACGCAGACTCCTGGTATAAAAACCAATTAAGAAATATGCGTAAGCAAAGAACTGCAGATTATTTTAATAAAATGTATGACCTATCAATCACAGACTTTGACGTGGCCGATGCTTTTGGCATTGCCTATTATTCAAATGAGGTATTAACAAAAAGATGAAATTGTATAAGAATAAAGAGTGGCTTTACAGAAGATATATTGTCCAAAAGAAAACTATGGAAAATATAGCGCAAGAGTGTGGCGTAACAGTTATGACCATATATAGAGCATTAAAAGAAAAGGGTTTAATTAAATGAGTCTAACACCAGTTTTCCCAGATTCAAAAGAATTTAAATACGATGACCTCTACCTGCTTACAGTAGGCACAGAGGCTGGCAAAGAGATACTAGAGACTTGCCTTGAAATTGCTCACATGTTGGTAAAGAAAAATATTGCATACGGGAATTCCGCACTAGAGCCAGTCCGCATATTTTCGAAGGCGGGACCAAAAGAACAGTTATATGTACGAATTGATGATAAGCTAAATAGACTAATTAAGGGAGCAGAATATCCAGGTGATAATGATATTGATGATCTTATTGGATATTTAATATTGCTAAAAGTTGCCAAGGAATTTGCTATTTCAGTCGACTAGAAGTATAATAAAGTAATATGGAAATTGAACTAGCAGATCATTTTGATCGCATGAATAAAGTAGTTGAAGAACTGCTTAGGGGAAATAACCCTACCCAAATAGCAACCATCACTGGATTAAAGAGAGCAGAGGTTGTTAGTCTCATAGATGAGTGGAAGAATGTAGTACACAACGATACTTCTGCTCGTGAACGTGCTAAAGAGGCTATTTCTGGAGCAGACCAGCACTACGCTATGTTGATCAAAGAAGCTTGGAAAACTGTTGAGGATGCAGATCAAGCTGGACAACTTAGCGTTAAATCTGGTGCGCTAAAACTAATTGCAGACATTGAAGGTAAAAGAATTGGAATGCTTCAAGAAGTTGGCCTCTTAGATAATGCAGAGCTTGCTGGTCAAATTGCCGAAGCTGAAAGAAAACAAGAGGTCTTAGTTAAGATATTAAAAGAGGTTACTGCTACATGTCCTAAGTGTAAGATGGAAGTAGCAAAAAGACTATCTCAGATTACTGGCATTGTTGAACCAATAGAGATTATCGAGGAAGTTAGTGGAATTTAATTTTACGGACCTCATTGATATTCTAGATGGTGAAGAGTTTGATGAGAGACCAGTTGACCTTAGAACCTTTGTAACAGATAAAAATTATCTTGGATTACCAGGTCTTTCAGAGTATCAATACACACTTATAGAAAAGTCATCACAGATATACAAGGAATCAACCTTAATAAAATTGTTTGGAGAAAAAGAAGGATCTTTAAGATATAGGCAGACATGCAATGAAGTTGTTGCACAGCTTGGTAAAGGTAGTGGAAAAGATTACTGCTCTACAATATCGGTTGCGTATATAGTATATTTACTATTATGCCTTAAAGACCCAGCATCATATTATGGCAAACCACCTGGTGACTCTATTGATATCATTAACATTGCTATTAACGCTCAGCAGGCAAACAATGTTTTCTTTAAAGGTTTTAAGAATAGGGTGACACACTCACCATGGTTTGTTGGGAAATATTTTGAAAAGGCTTCAGAAATCAAGTTTGACAAAAATGTTACAGTGTATTCTGGACACTCAGAGCGTGAGGCATTTGAGGGGTATAACGTTCTCGTTGCTGTACTTGATGAGATTTCTGGCTTTGCACTAGATAGCACAAGCGGCCATGACCAAGCAAAAACTGCAAGTGGAATTTATGACATGTACAGGGCCTCAGTTGATTCTCGTTTCCCAGACTATGGCAAAGTCATCCTGCTTTCATTTCCTAGATTTAAAAACGATTACATTCAACAAAGATATGATGAGATAATATCTGAAAAAGAAGTTATATCTAGATCCCATAAATTTAAATTAGATCCAGAGTTGCCAGACAATACTGTTGGAAATGAATTTGAAATTTTCTGGGATGAAGATCAAATCATCTCTTACAAGTATCCAAAAGTATATGCAATTAGAAGACCTACCTGGGAAGTTAATCCAACTAGAAGTATTGAAGATTTTAAGATTGCTTTTTATAGAGATGTTACAGATGCTTTAGGAAGATTTGCTTGCATGCCTCCAGAGGCTATTGACGCTTTTTTTAAGTCTCGTGAAAAAATTGAGATGGCATTCAACGACTTGTCTTTAGCTGTAGACGGTTTTGGAAGATTTGAAGATTGGTTTGTACCACAAGACGACAAAGATTATTTTATACACGTTGACTTGGCTCAAAAACATGACCACTGCGCTGTGTCAATGGCACATGTTGAAAAGTGGGTTAGCGTAAAGGTTACTGACACTTATTCTCAGCCAGCACCTATTGTTAAGGTTGATGCTGTAATGTACTGGACTCCAACATCAGATAAATCTGTTGACTTTACTGAGGTTAGAGATTACATCTTGTCTCTAAGATCTAGGGGATTCAATATAAGAATGTGCTCGTTTGACCGCTGGAATTCACACGACATGATGCAGCAGTTAAGACAATATGGAATTAATACAGAAACTTTATCTGTTGCTAAAAAGCATTATGACGACATGGCAATGGTAGTGATGGAAGAAAGATTAAATGGTCCACACATCCCACTGCTTGTTGATGAATTATTAGAGTTAAGAATTATGAGAGATAAAGTCGATCACCCAAGAAAAGGATCTAAAGACTTAGCTGATGCTGTGTGTGGATCAATATATAATGCTATAAGTATGACCAGAACAGCGTTTGGTGACATAGAGGTGCATGATTATTCTTCTGTAAAAAAACAGTATAGAGATGCGACGGCTGCAGAAAGCCCTAATTTAATTAAGGCTCCATCTGCTATGCCAAAAGATCTTTCTGATGCGATAAGTGGAATGGAAATACTATGAGTATATATCAAGAAAAAGCTAAAGAGTGTAAGTGTTGCAGTAAGCATGTTCCTCTTCCAACAAGATTGAAAGAGTATGAAGGTGTTTTGGTATGCCCAACAACATTTGACAATATCCATGAGTATAAAAGGGTATGGTCTGATATTGGAAAGAGACCACCAGGAAGTATACGTAAACATTTTTCTGAATATGTTCAGCAAATAGTTGAGCAATCTATTGACAAAACTGATAATAAAATACTATAATTCAACTAGGCAACAATAGCTTAGTTGGTTAAAGCCCCGAACTCATAATTCGGTAATCGTAGGTTCAAGTCCTACTTGTTGCACAAGGAGGTAACATGTTTGATGATTTTGATGAAGAAGAAATCATGGATAAAATACAACATTATATTGACATAGGCGCAATAAGAGTTGCTGGTTTTACTGAAGATGGTGAAGCAATATTTGAGCTAAATGAAAATACAACACGGGAGTTAGCTCCAGAGTTATGGGAAGCTCACGAACAATATATCGATGCAGAACTACTTGAGCTTCTTGATAATGATTTAATGCAGGTTGAATATGATGAAGATTTAAACGCTACATTTAATTTTACGCTAGAGGGTTATGAAATTGCTAAAAGTAGAGGTATAATTCCTTTAGATACTATTGAAGATTTTGATCTTTAATAGTATAATTTATTTTTACCTCTGTAGCTCAGAGGAAGAGCAACAGACTTCTAATCTGTTGGTCGCTGGTTCGAATCCAGCCAGGGGTGCAATTGGGGATTAGCTCAGCAGGCAGAGCGGGAAGCTGTTAACTTCTAGGTCGCTGGTTCGAGTCCAGCATCCCCAGCAAAATAAATTAGTTCCTATAGCTCAGTTGGTAGAGCAGCAGACTTTTAATCTGCGGGTCGATGGTTCGAGACCATCTGGGGACACGGGAATTTTCCCACTTATATATAAGGAGAAAAATGAAAACCGTAGGAGATAAGCTAGGAAGCTTTGCTGTAACTGGTGTTAAACCAGGTGCACTAAGCTACGAAGATAGTTCTTTTGAGGTTCTGAATCAAGATTCGTTTCCTGGAAAATGGAAGGTAATTGTATTCTACCCGAAAGACTTTACATTTGTATGCCCAACAGAAATTGTTGCGTATGATGCTCTTGTAAATGATTTTAACGACAGAGACGCAGTTCTTATGACTGGTTCAGTCGATAATGAATTTTGTAAGGTTGCATGGAGAAATGCACATGAAGATCTTAAGAAGACAAACTCATGGTCATTTGCTGACACAGCCCATCAGCTTGCAAGCGACCTTGGAGTACACCACTCTTCTGGAGTTACATATCGTGCAACATTTATTGTAGACCCAGATAATATTATCCAGCATGTAACAGTAAACAACCTTGATGTTGGAAGAAACCCAGATGAAACTTTGCGTGTTCTAGATGCCCTTCAAACTGGAGAGCTATGTGCATGTAATCGTTCGTTGGGCGGAGAAACCCTATAATGTCTTGGGTTGACCAGCTAAAAGAGTCTTTGCCAGAGTATGCAAAAGATATTAAGTTGAACTTAGATGCTGTAATTAATAGATCTACTATTGATCCAGACCATGCAACTTACCTTGCAATTGCAGCAGCATTTGCTACTGGTAACTCTAAGCTGCTTACGTTTATTGTAGCATCTGCAACAGATGAAGTTGAAAAGAATGCAGCTTTAACAGCTGGCGCTATAATGGCTCAAAATAATGTATGGTATCCATTTATTGAAATGGCAGACGATGTCAACCTAAAAGGACTACCTGCACAGCTTAGAATGAATGCAATAGCATCTCATGGTGGAACTACTAAAGCAAAATTTGAAGCGTATTCATTAGCTTCATCTATTATAGGAAAATGTCATTTCTGTGTTAAGGCACATTATGAAACATTAAAAGAAGAAGGCTATAGCGTAGAACAATTGCGTGATATCGGAAGAATTGCAGCAACAGTCAATGCTTTGGCAAAAATACTTAGCGCATAAAAAATATCCTGAGCATGATACAAAACTGCTCACTTAAATGGAGGCACAATGAATAAAGACACAAATACAAGATCTATCTGCTTTGACGATGTATTGCTTGTACCCAAAAAGTCTAATATTGTTACTAGAGGCGAAATTAAATTAGATACTGTTATAGGTAATCCAAATAGGCCGCAAGCTTTTATAAATTTAAAGAATCCAATTATAATGGCCCCAATGGATTTTATAACAAGCAACTCTATGATAGACAAGGTTGTGTCATTTGGTGGCTTAGCAATCCTACCTAGATATGCAAACTTTGAGCAAAGGATTAATAGGCTAAAAGAAATTTTTTTAACAACAGATAAAAATTTTGTTGGGTTTTCTATTTCAATAGAAGAGTCAAAAAACTTAGCGTACTTAGATATATTAAAAAATATGGGTGTAAGAATTCTTCTCTTGGAAGTCGCATTTGGTCATTTACAGATTGTAGTTGATGCAGTTAAAGAGCTTAGATACAACATAGATTCAAATGTACATATTATGACTGGAAATATTTCATCTTATGATGCTTATAAAAGCCTTATGGATGCTGGAGCAGATTCAGTAAGAGTAGGAATTGGAGGTGGAGCGGCATGCACAACCAGAATGGTTACTGGATTTGGAGTTCCAGTGTTGTCTTCAGTAATGGATGTGTACGAAAATGTCGATAAAGAAAAGGTTAATGGCATAATATCTGATGGTGGAATTAAAAATAATGGAGATGTTGCTAAAGCATTAGCTGGAGGAGCTTCTGCCGTAATGATGGGATCATTTTTTTCTGGTCACGATGAGTGTGACAAAGATGCAAATGGTAATCATGTATTCAGGGGATCAGCTTCGATGGAAGTTCAAAGGGATCATAATCCAGATATTATAAAAAATTTAAATAATGTTTATGTTGAGGGAGTTTCTGGATTTGTTTCGTCTAAAGGTCCTGTAGATTATTCATTAAATATGCTGATTAATAATGTTAAAAGTGCTCTTTCTTATTCTGGTTCAGAAAATTTGATTTCATTTAGAGAAAACTCAACATATATAGAGGTTTCATCAATGTCTAATTTAGAGTCTGGGAATAGAGTTTGATGGGTATTGTTATTTCATCAAAAGATGATATAATTGATGCTGATTACTAATAGTTAGGGATAACAATGATTATACAAATAATAGGCTTGCCTGGAAGCGGCAAGACATTTTTAGCTTCTGCATTAAAAGAAAGACTTAATGCTATCCATCTTAATGCTGATGAAGTTAGAGCAACAGTTAACTCTGATTTAAGCTTTACTCCAGAAGATAGAATTGAGCAGGCTAGACGCATGGGAGAGATGGCAAGACTTATTGCAAAACAAGGTGTTGCTCCAGTAGTTGTAGATTTTGTCTGCCCAACCGATTTAACTCGTGCAGCTTTTGGCAAGCCAGATATTCTTGTTTTTATGGACACGTTAGCAGAAGGTCGTTTTGAAGATACCAATAAGATGTTTGAGAGACCAACAGAGTTTGATGTATCTTTTATCAGTCACAATTTAGATGCAGATGCCAAAGCATCTCATATTATTAAAAAGTTTAATTTACACGACTGGTCAGCTCCAACTACACTGATGCTTGGAAGATATCAGCCATGGCACGAGGGGCACCATGCGTTGTATAAAGAAGCTGGCAAGAGAACAGACCAAGTGCTCCTTGGGGTGCGTAATACATACAATACAAGCGACAAGGACCCACTGACATTTGATCAAGTAAAGAGCTATATCTCAAAGGATGAGTTCATGGATAGTGCAATGGTTTTAAGGCTTCCTAATATTACAAATATAGTTTATGGTCGTGATGTAGGATATAAAATTGAGCAAGTAGATTTAGGAGCAACGATTCATGCTATTTCGGCTACTGAAAAACGTAAAGAATTGGGTATTTAGCATCTTTTTGGATAATAAGATTGCAGATAACGAAGCAAGGTTGTATTTTGGTGAGGACTATGACAGTAAAAAAGAGTAGGTCTTTTGCAAAGTCTTTAACCTGGAGAGTTATTGCATTGCTAACAACATTTATAACACTTTATGCTCTAAGTAAAGACATCAATATGGCAACTATGGCAACAGTTATAACTAACGGAGTTAATTTTATAGCCTACTATTATCACGAAAGAGTATGGAACTCAGTTAGTTGGGGGAAAGAATGACAGTAAGTAAAGCAAGATCGTTTGCTAAAGCACTAAGTTATCGCATATGGGGCACACTATCTTCATTTGTTGTTGCATATGTTCTTACTGGAGACGCAACGCTTTCAGGTGCTATTGCATTTTGGGAAACGGTAGTTAAAGTATTTATCTACTACGCACATGAGCGTGGTTGGAATAAAATTCAGTGGGGAAGAAAATAATGTTTGAATACTATGTAAAGAAAGTAAGTAAGGTTGTAGATGGAGACACTATAGATGTAGATATCGATCTTGGATTTGATATATCATTTACATCAAGAGTTAGATTAGCTGGCATAGATACGCCAGAAAGCCGTACAGCAGATAAGATGGAGAAAGCCCTTGGTCTTGAGGCTAAAGCGTATTTAAAGAACGCAATTGATTCTGCTAAAACAGTTGTTATTAAAACAGAAAAGATGGACTCTTCAGAAAAATATGGAAGAATCTTGGGGTGGGTTTTCTTAGATGGATCAGATGTTTCAATTAATGAAAAAATGATACAAGATGGTCATGCATGGGGTTACATGGGGGAAACAAAGATTAAAGATTTTGACGCTCTTGCAAAAGCTAGGAAGAAAAGCGGTAAATAATGCCAATATATGAGTATAGATGTTCATATGACGAAGCTCATCCGCTTATGTCTGTAAATAGATCAATTACGGATGCAGATCCAGGATATACATGTGTTGAATGTAAAGCAGATATGGTCAGAAAGTTTTCATCATTTGGTATACAATTTAAAGGCAATGGTTTTTATAAAACAGATAATGCTAAATAGCTAAAGTTTGCTTAGATTTAATTCCTAGTTAACCATTTTTATCTAGTAACCAAATATACTTATACTATACTTGTAAGTATGAGAAATAAATTTATTATATTACCGATTTCATTAGCTATTATTGCTAATGCTTTTTTTATTACTAATTCATACGCTGATGATATACAAGGCTCTGGGTCTACATTTGCTGCTAACTTTATAGATAGATGCAGAGTGGAGTTTGTTAAGTCCACAGGAAACTCTGTTTCATACGGAGCAAACGGCTCTGGTGCAGGAAAGAACATGTTCACAAATGGTATAACAGATTTTGCTATGTCAGATGTCCCCTACTCTGGATCAGAGGGGAAGCCATCAAAAGAATTTACATATGTGCCTCTAGTTGCAGGCCCCATTGGAATTATATATAAGCTTGATGGCTATAGAGTTACTATTAAAATGAGTAGACAGACTCTTGCTAAAGTTTTTGCTGGACAAATAACAATGTGGAATGATCCACAGATACTAAAAGAGAATCTAATTGGGACAAGCGTACCAAAAATACCAGCGACAAAGATCAGAGTCGTGTACCGCATAGACGGCTCTGGAACTTCAGAAGTGTTTACTTCATACCTTAATGCAGTTGCTCCAAGCATATGGACTAAGCCAGGCAACAAAAACTTTGTAACAGCATTTCCTGGAGATATAAATAAGTCTGTCTACATGAACAGCGCATCTGGCTCACACGGTGTTGCTATGGTTCAAGGTTCTAATAATGGCTCTATCGGATACAATGAGATATCTTATGCAAGAGGGCTTAAAACAATATCTGTTGAAAATGAATCTGGAAGGTTTATGCAGCCAACTGTATCAGCAGCATCTGTATTCCTAGGTGACTTTGTTCCAGATAAGAGCGGGTCTGTTAAAATAAATTACAAGAACCCTAATAAGCTATCCTATAACATATCTACTTTTACATATGGAATAGCATATAAAGAAAAGAGCTCTAAGAATGATACAGTGAAAAAGTTCTTTAATTTTATGCTCGATTCTTGCGGCAAAAAAGCAGAAGATCTTGGGTATGCTCCAATAAGATCATCTATGCTAAAGTTTTCTAAGTCTAAAGTAAATGAGATTAGCTCTAAATAGTTAAAGTGGTATAATTAACTAAATAAACAATCTGTTTGTTTAGGAGTTATAGTTGACTAGGACTAAAGTATGGAGATTATCATTAGCAGCCATCTTGGGCTTTGGCTGGCTATTTCTCACACCCGCTTACAGTAACGATCCACTAAGTTTAGCTGCTCAAGAAATACAAAAATTAAATGATAGCGTATCTGATTTAAATTATCAGGACGAATTTATATCCTTAATAGATACTGCAGAACAAAAATATGACGATGCGGTTTCTGCAAAAGAATATATGGACAGCGCCACTGCAGCCTATGATGCTGCGATTACTGCAGAAGAATTGGCATTGCAGTCAAACAACTCAGCTCAATTAGCAGTAGAATCTCAATCCTCTATTGTTGAATCAGCCTTATTAAATAAAAATAATGCTTTGTCTGATTTAGATGTGTCACAAATTAATCTAAATACTACAAATACAAATGTTCAAACAACACAAGCAATAGTTGATAGTGCTGGCGGGGAAGGATTGCAGTATACAGTATATAACCTAGCAAGAGTATGGCCTAGCATAGCCGTACCAGACAGTGTAATATGCTCAGGTCTTTGGAATTCAAGCTCTATGCAGCTTCCAGTTTGTGGAAATAGATATGAAAACATCGTGGTTAAATTTACTGGACAGATTACAGTTCCATCACACTGGACATCCACATATTTTGCAGGGTATACAGACGATGGCTTTAAGATGTATATAGATGGACAACTTGCTATTAGTAATTGGATAGAGCAAGGATCTACATGGAGTCCATACTCACCAACGTATGATGTAACAGAAGATAAAACTTTTAATGTAGAAATTTGGTGGTACAATGGTGGAGGACCTGGGAACTATCATCTTGGCTGGGCTATTCCTGGAGGATGGACTGGAGCAGGATGCGACTACACTGGTGGTTGGGGGGTAGGATTTAGTTGTAATCTTGGGACATTTTCTTCTGGATCTGTAGCAACACAAGCACAAATTGACGCATATAATGTAGCAGTATCTGCACAAGCAAATGCACAAACAGACTACAACAATAAATTAAATATTTACAATGATAAAGTTTCTGTATATAATTCTGAAGTTCAAAAACTTACAACATTAAATCAAAACCTTACAATTGCTGATCAAAACCTCACAACAGCACAGCAAAACCTAACAAACGCTTTAACTACAAAAATAAATGCAATCGATACTTATGATCAATCTATTATTGATTTAAATGATGCAATAGATAATGCATGGCTATATTATGAAGAGCAAAAGGCTAGGGAAATTGCAAGTGCTTTAGCACAGGCTGCAGCTAATGCTGCAGCAAATCAACCCACACCAGTAGCATCTCCAGATCCAGAGCCAACATCCGAACCGACAATAGAACCGACACCAGAACCAACACCTGAGCCAACTGAAGAACCTACATCTGAACCAACACCTGAGCCAACTCCAGGACCTGAGCCAACTGAAGAACCGACACCAGAACCAACATCTGAGCCAACTCCAGGACCTGAGCCAACTGAAGAACCTACACCTGAACCTACACCTGAGCCAACTGAAGAACCTACACCTGAGCCAACTCCAGAACCTACACCTGAGCCAACTCCAGATGTGGAAATAAAAGATGAAGAGTTAGCAGCCCTTGTGCCAGAAAAAGGGACGGGAACCTCAGAAGATTTATCTGGAGTTATAGCTAACCTAACAAGCAAAGATAATAAATTAGTTGTATTGTCCAAAGAACAAATTGCTGCAGTTAGTCAAACTCTTACTGCACTAACAAATGAGGCAAAGGCTGAAGTTGCACAAGATTTGGGAATTAAATCATCAGAAGTTGCAGTAATTGCTGAAGCAATGAATAATAACCCAGAATTAGCAACAGCATTTGTAGAATTTGAATCTAGAGAGGCTGCATCTGAAAATGCAGCAATGCCATATACATTGGCAGATGCCACTACTGAGGTTCAAACAGAGGCATTTTTGGCTGATCCAATAGGAGCAGTTTTAGATATAGATTTAAGTAAAGTTTTAAACCCATCAGAATGGGGCAAAGATATGACCGATGATCAAAGAGAAAAAGCACAAGAAGTAGTAATTCCTGTAATTATTGCATCAAACATAGTGGCTGCAGCCATGACTAGGAGGATATAATGAAAGTAGTAAAGGCTATATTTAAATATATTTGGGAAGTTATTAAAGAAAGCATTGCCCAAATATTTACATTGCTAGGCTTCTTTATTGCTTGGCTAACACTTACTGGGTCAGCCCAGCAAGTTGTTGGTATTGCCACTTTAGCCGCTACAGCAATATGGCTATTGACCATCCCTTTAAGAAAGGAAGATTAGTGTATAATAAGCGTATGAGGAAATTTATTGCTATTGCATTGGTAGGCCCGTTAATGGTACTATTATCTAGTTGTGCTGTACCACAAGACAGATATAGATATCCATGTCAGGATCCAGCAAACTGGAAAAATGCGGAGTGCAATCCTCCAATATGTGAATCTTCTGGCACATGCACAAAAGATTTAATTAAAGACTATGAGGTAGTTCAGAATGGCTAAAGCACGTAGAAATCCAGCAGAACTGGATGCGCTACTCAAATTTATTCTAGGTATAACACTTGGAAGCATTTTATTTTTTACAGCGGTTGGAATTTTGTACGGACTTCTTTTTGTTCAGCAACCACTAACTGGTCAGTCAGAAAATGACAAGATGTTCTTTAACGTACTTGGATCAGTAGCGACATTCATTACAGGAACTCTTGCTGGCTTGCTTATAGGACAGAGTGGTGCAAAAGATATAATGTCAGCTCAGCTTGCAAACAAAGAAATGGATGCAAAAAATACACAAGCAGACAAAAAGCTTGAGGCAGAAATTGATGCAACAGCTGCAAGACTAGCTGCAAAACCTGATGGCCAAATGCCAGAAGAACAGCCAGTCGATACAGATTGGGATAAGGATTAATTATGGCAGATCAAGGAACAGCAGAACGCTTAATTGAAGTTGCAACAGCAGAGCTTGGAACAATTGAAGGACCAAAGGATAACGAAACAAAGTACGGCGCTTACACCAAGGCTAACTTTCAACCATGGTGTGGCTCTTTCGTAAACTGGTGCGCTAACGAAGCTGGAGTAAAGGTTCCTAATACCGTTTACACACCAGGTGGTGCAGCAGCATTTAAGAAATCTGGCGCATGGATTGATGCAGATGTTGCAGATCCAGAACCAGGTGATATTGCGTATTTTGATTTCCCATCAGATGGTGTCGATAGAATTTCTCATGTAGGAATTGTTATTAAAGATAACGGTGACGGAACTGTTTGGTGTATCGAAGGAAACACTAGCCCAGATAAAAAAGGAAGCCAAAGAAATGGTGGCCAGGTTTCAAAAAAACTTCGTGGCTTTAAGAAAAATTCAAAAGGTGAAATGATTTCAATAGTCGGCTTTGGAAGACCAAAGTTTGGCGGAGCCGCAAAAGCACCAGCAAAGAAAACGGAATCAAAAGATACATCGCAAAAAATACCAGCAAAAGTTGATCCAAAAGTAAAAGCAGCAATAGACCTGCTAACTAAAAATGGGTATACGGTTTCTAAGTAATGAATAAGTACTCTATCAAAATTGAAATATCAGCCGTAATTGAGGCTTTTAATGAAGATGATGCTAGAGATTATGTAAATGAAATATTTGGTACTGATGAAGAAGTTCAATCGGTAAAAATTGTGAGTTTAAAAGAGAAGAGATAGGTTTCGGCTTTGCAAATAGAACGGCCAGAAGAAAATATCGTATACTTTAAAGGTATAATAAAAAATTATCAAGAGATAATTGATGCAATAGAGTCATTGTCTAATGAAGCCATAAGCGACTGGAGACCATGGAATGGTCATGGATCAGGAGCAAGATACGGCGAAATTAAAGATGTTAGTAGAGACAAGATACTCGTTATAAATTCTGATGAAGACAGGGCAAAGACAGCCTTTGCCATAAACTGCTTAACAAATAAAATGTCAGAGTGTGCTATTGAATATGCAAATATTTTTAATATAGATCGAAAAGCTCTTTACTATGCGGTGTCGCTATTAACAGATCCAAGAACAACCATGGGAATCAATAAATATGACCAAAATGCTTTTATGGGTTCACATGTAGATTTCAATGAGGACAACTACTATTTAGCTTATACTATTGTTGTTTATTTAAACGATGACTATGAGGGCGGAGAGCTATATTTTAATGATTTAGATATTAAAATTAAACCAGAAGCTGGAAGCATAATAATGTACCCTTCTTCACATCCATATTCTCATCAATCCTTAGAAGTTTTAAAAGGTAGAAAGATGTTGATAACTCATCATTGGCAAATGATTTTGCCGCCAAATGGTTGACTTTTACCATGTTGGTCATGTATAATTGTATAGATAAGGCAATTAAAAAATGCTAAAGTTAACAGAGCGTGGCGTAGATATTTTAATAAAAAGATCTAATAACTTTTATTGGAATAATTACAACTTAATAGCGTGGGAAAAAAATAGCAGCGGATATTTTAGTCTCAAAGGTATGTATAGAAATAATGCCTGGGGAATCGCAGATGAGTTCCCAGTTAATTCAGAGGGTGTATGGTCGATTCCGCTAAAACATGTCAGATATTTTAAATAAATTAAATTCAGACCAAGATTCTATAAGATGGTGGGATATAGCAGCATGCAATGGAATGGATACAAACCTATTTTTTGATAAGTATGAGTCAGATGTTCAGATGGCTGCAGCGATTGATCAGTGTTGCCTAGCTTGCCCAGTTATAAATATGTGTTACAAATCTGGTGTTGAGCAGAATGAGTACGGTGTATGGGGTGGAGTTTTTTTATCTTCTGGATTGGTTGATAAAATGAAAAATACACATAAAACTAAAGAAGTATGGAAGCAGTTGAGGTCTAAGCATGGTGTCTAATGTTTATGATAATAAGCACTTTAAATATGGAATGAATCAGTGGACTGGTGAGCCAAATAAGCCAGTTTTCTATACTGAAGAAATGAAGAAAAAGGTTTGGGAAATAAAAAAACCATTATTTTTATTGATGGATATTGTTAAGTACCCAGACTTTTTAGCCTTAAGATTGTATGAAGATAACTTTATACAATTTGACGGTATAGAAAAAGAAAAGGTTATTGATTATGTTTCAAAAGTTAAAAAACTACTTGAGTCTTACGGTGTTCGAGTAGAATTGGAAGGGAAACCAACAAATTGAACGAGAAGATATTTTGTTATTCATGTAACAAAACAAAAAACAAGCTAAATTTAAAGAAGTCAACACTTCTGCCAATTAATTTATTCTTGTGTCAAACATGCATAGATGATAAGCTTGAGCCAAGGTGGGTTGTTTTAATTGCTGGAAGACAAAATGGCCATGAAACAGTTAAAGATTTTATTCAGAAAAAGAAGTATATTGGCGCTGAAATAACAGCATCTGAACTATTAATTTAAGTTAATTATAAGGTATAATATGATATATAATGGAAATATCATATGTAACAGTATTAATGTCAATACTGGCAGCCAGCCTCAGCGGCTTTGGAACTGCCATCATTGCAGCCATTAAAGACTCTAAAAAAGAAAGAGTTAGGCGGGAAGAGCGTGAAAAAGATCATCTTAGATTAGATATAAAAGATCTTAAGATTGAATTGTACCAGCTTGAAAAAGAATTAACTGAATGGAAAGATAAATATTACAAGGCAATCCAGGATCTAATTGAGATGAGATCTGAGCTGGATAGCGTAGTTAGCCAATTAAATCATATAGAATATCATGAAATGTTGGACACAGAATAATAAAAATAGTACAATAAATACATGACTTGTATTGTTGCTATTGCCCAAAATGGTGTTGTGTATATGGGATCTGACCATGCCGCATCAGATGATAAAACTGGATGGATCCTGTCAAGAAAAGAACCAAAGTGTTTTAAAGTTGGTCAGTATGGAATTGCTTTTACAGATTCATTTAGGATGGGACAAATTTTGCAATACATGTGGAACCCTCCAAAGTACACACCAACTAAAACAAACTCTGGCTTAGATAAGTTCATGAGAACAAAGTTTGTTGATTCCGTTAAAGCGGCATTCAAAGAGCATGGATATGGAAGCATAGGTTCTTCATCAGAAGAGGATACTGGTGGAATTTTTATAGTTGGAGTAGAAGGAAGAATTTTTACAATAGACGAAGACTTTCACGTAGGTGAGAATGTTGTTAACTACATGGCAGAAGGAAGCGGTGGGCAGGTAGCTCTAGGAGCACTTCATGCCACTAAAAACCAAAAAAACCCTAAACTAAGACTTAAAGCAGCTCTTGAAGCAGCAACTGAATTTAACATGAGCGTAGCTGCCCCCTATACATACATTCAAGTTTAGTGTACAATTAGACAATGGATATAAATGATTTAAGACCAGACTATTCTAAATCCATGGATGTAAGAGGTGTACCAACACACGTATGCCCATGTGGTTGCGAGATATGGAATCTAAAAGTCATTTTTCAAAGTTGTGAGATTGCAACTTATTTTTTAGACATGGAGTGTGCTAATTGTGGTACACTGGCAACTGCACCAACGCCATTAGATAGAGAAGAGTAAAGATGAGAGCACAGAGAAGAATTGATCTATTAGAACTTGAGCTTTATAAGCTTAGAATTGAATTAGACATAATGCATGAGATTGTGAGTAATGTTATTAATACTCAGATCCAAGCTGTAGAAGCAAAAAATATAGATTCTGGTAAGTGGTACCCACGTAAAAATCCAAACCAAAACTCATAACTGTTGACAATCCCAGCTATATTTAGTAGAATTACTTCTATGAAAAAACTAATAACTATGGCAATTATTGCCAGCTCAATTGCAATTAATACAATGCCCGCAGAGGCAAATCTAAAGCCACGTACAAGTG
>JACCDW011139387.1_pt1 | contig 30992 bp, 35 predicted proteins | sample 7449781 | NCBI WGS metagenome assembly JACCDW01 (sample SAMN15323449, study PRJNA562643) | freshwater metagenome | isolation source: river surface water | place: USA:Blue River Watershed | collected 2017-08-18
ATTTAATTGAGGCCTATCGCATCAGTATCAGCGAATTGTCATGGATGAGTGAAGCAACTAAGACAAAGGCTTTTGAAAAACTGACAAAGTTCACTCCCAAGATTGGCTATCCAGATAAGTGGCGTGACTATTCAACGCTAGAAATTTCAGCAGATGACCTCTTCGGAAATCTTGGTCGAATCTCTGCCTTTGCTCGCAATTACGAATTAGCCAAAATCGGTGCACCTGTTGATCGCAGCGAGTGGTACATGACTCCGCAAACAGTTAATGCCTATTACAACCCTGGCATGAATGAGATCGTATTTCCGGCAGCGATTTTGCAGCCGCCGTTTTTTGATTTGGACGCTGACCTTGCTGTTAATTACGGCGGAATCGGTGCGGTCATTGGCCACGAAATCGGCCACGGCTTTGATGATCAAGGTTCTAAATACGATGGCGATGGAAACATGGTCGATTGGTGGACTCAAAGTGATCGCGATGAATTCGAAATCCGCGCAAACGCATTAATCGCACAATTTGATGCGCTATCCCCCGAAGAAACCCCTGACATCACCGTGAATGGCGCTCTGACAGTGGGGGAAAACATTGGAGACCTTGGCGGCCTGAGCATCGCGTATAAGGCTTATTTACTGGCTTTAAAGGGTGCAGCAGCGCCCGTTATCGATGGTTTAACAGGTGAACAGCGCTTCTTTCTTGCATGGGCACAAGCATGGCGCGGAAAAGTTCGCCCAGAAGAATTACGCCGCCGCATTGCAACTGATCCGCACTCTCCATATGAATTTAGATGTAACGCCATCGTGCGAAATATCGATGAGTTCTATACAGCCTTTGAAGTCAGTGAGAAAAACAAGCTCTGGATGAAAGAGTCAGAGCGCGTTCGTATTTGGTGATTATTCAGGCCAGATTATTCAGGGAAGTGACAGGCGACTTGAGTTCCACCGAGTTGCACAAGCTGTGGAACTTCAGTTCGGCACTTGTCCTGGGCTTTCCAGCACCGTGTATTAAATACGCACCCTGATGGTGGATTAATTGGGCTTGGAAGATCGCCGGACAAAATAATTCGCTCACGTGATTTTTCAGAACGTGGATCTGGTTGTGGAACAGCAGATAGCAACGCCTTTGTATATGGGTGGTGTGAAGAGTGATAGAGATCAGCTGTTGGCCCGATTTCCATAACCTTGCCCAAGTACATAACTGCAACTCGATCTGAAATATGTTGAACTACAGATAAGTCGTGTGCAATGAAAACCATGCTGATGCCATCTTCGCGCTGTAAGTCATCGAGTAAGTTGATGACCTGTGCCTGAATCGATACATCCAGTGCGCTCACTGGTTCGTCAGCGACAATAAAACGTGGCTTAAGTGCAATCGCTCGAGCAATACCGATGCGCTGGCGTTGTCCGCCAGAGAATTCGTGTGGATAGCGGTTGTAGTGCTCTGGGTTTAAGCCCACGCGCTCCATCAATGATTGCACTGCATTTTTAACTCCGCCTGCTGGCTCGACTCTTTGAATCTCAAATGGTGCCGAAATAATCTTGCCAATTGTTTGGCGTGGATTAAGCGCTGAGTATGGATCTTGGAAAATGATCTGCATCTGTGCACGTAGTGACGTCATTTTGCCGTGCTTAAACTTTGTGATGTCTTGACCTTCAAAGACGATGCTGCCAGAAGTTGGCTCAGTTAATTTCAAAATTGTGCGTCCAGCTGTTGTCTTTCCACAACCTGATTCACCGACCAAGCCAAGAGTTTCGCCGGCGTGTAAATCAAATGAAATGCCATCGACAGCTTTGACCACGGCTTTCTTGCGATCTTTAGATTTCTTAACTGGGAAATGCTTAGTGAGATCAGTGACGCTAAGAATTATCTCCTTACTCATTAGCGCACCTCCTTCATGGCTTCTGCAAAGGATGCTTGGCGCTTTGATTCATCGATATGGCAACGTGAAGAGTGACCCGCACTCGTGCCAACGAGTGCTGGCATCTGTGTTGCGCACGCATTGCTATCGGCAAATTTGATGTATTCACAACGTGGAGCGAATGCACAACCTGCAGGCAAACTAATAAGCGATGGTGGTTGGCCAGGAATAGCCTTGAGGCGTTCTGAGCCAGTTGCTGAAATTCGTGGAACAGATTTGAGTAAACCCAATGTGTATGGCTGCATTGGATTATAGAAAATGTCATCAACGCTGCCATGTTCGATTACTCGACCTGCGTACATGACATTTACTCGCTCAGAGACTTGAGCAACGACGCCAAGGTCATGAGTAATTAGCAAAATGCCCATGTTGAACTCTTTTTGAAGCGAAGCCAGCAGAGTCAAAATTTGTGCTTGCACGGTTACATCGAGTGCTGTTGTTGGTTCGTCAGCAATCAGCATCTTTGGAGAATTCATAAGTGCCATTGCAATCATTACGCGTTGGCGCATACCGCCAGAGAATTGATGTGGAAACTCTTTTGCACGTTGTGCTGGCTCAGAAATTCCAACGAGATCGAGCATCTCTACTGCGCGAGCTGCGGCTTCTTTTTTCTTACCTGGATTGTGAACTAAATACGCTTCTGCGAGCTGGGCACCTATCTTGTAATAAGGGTGCAGCGCTGACATTGGATCTTGGAAAATCATCGCAACACTTCGACCGCGCATGCTTCGAATTTCTTCTTCGCTAGCGGTGATGACATCCAAAAATCCACCATCGTGAGCAACACTGATGGAACCGCTCATTTGCGCAGAACCCTTTTTATGTAATCCCATAACAGACAGACTTGTAACAGTCTTTCCAGATCCTGATTCGCCAACAATGGCTACGGTTTCGCCTTGAGAAACTGTTAGTGAAACACCATCTACTGCGCGCACCAATCCATCATCTGTTGGAAATGCAACGTGTAGATCATTAATACGTAATAACTCTGACATTAGATTCGCACCCGCGGATCTAGAACGGCGTAGAGCATGTCCACAATAAGGTTCATGACGATTACAACTACTGCCGCCAAAATTGTCGTTGCGAGCACAACAGGTAAGTCGAATTCATATACAGAGCGAAGAGTAAGTCGGGCTAGTCCGGGTAAATTAAAAATAGTTTCAGTAATAATTGCGCCGCCAACAAGGCCTGCAAAATCTAATCCTGCCATTGTGACAATCGGTGCAAGTACTGCGCGAAGTGTGTGCTTAAAGAGCACGGTACGTTCTTTAACACCCTTTGCTCGAGCGGTACGAATGTAATCCTCGCCCAAAGTGTCTAGAACTGCAGCGCGTGTAAATCTCGTATACAGAGCCGCGTATGCAATAGCCAGTGTGATCCACGGCAAGATGAAGTACATAAACCATCGGCCCGGGCTATCCAGGACTGAAACATAACCATCCAGTGACATCGGAACGATTTTCCACTTAATTGAAACCCAGATAAGAAGTGCTAAACCTGTAACGAATGTTGGAAGTGATGTTCCAAGAAGAACGAAAACGGAACTTGATGTATCTGGCCAGCGATTCTTAAATTTTGCAGCAATCACACCGAGTGAGATTCCGAGCACTAACCAAATAACGAGTGCGCCGACTGCAAGGTTTAGAGTGATTGGCAATGAATCTTTAATCATGTCTGTAACGCAGGCATTTTCATTAAATGAATAACCAAATGCTGGTGCCGGGCAGCTAAAGGCTGCAGAGCCAGAACCATATGTTCGGCCAGCAAAAATTCCAGATAAGAAGAGCCAATATTGCTCATAGATTGGCTTATCAAAGCCCAATTTAATTCTGTTGCCCTCGATGATTTGCGGTGTACAACGTTGTCCGCACGTCAGAGATGCTGGATCAAAAGGAAGAAAAGAAAAGATTGCAAAGACTGCTGCTGAGACGAGCAAGATTGTCACGATAGCGAAAAAGATTCGCCGTCCGATAAATCTCACCATGCTCATATCTCCTAAGAATTAATTGATGTCTTTCAAGTAAGTGCCCCTGAGGAAATTGCTTACCTCAGGGGCACTGTACTTCAACTTAATAGACTAGATGTGGATTACTTCTTAACCCAAATCTTGCCGTATGCAGGGTTACCTTGTGGGACCCAGAAGAAGACGCCACCGAGGCCTGAGCCCCAGATTTCTTGAGCTTTACCAAATGTTGTTGGTAATACCCAGAAGTTCTTCATGGCTTCTTTATCAAGAGCCTTCCACATTTCTGCCTGCTTCTTACGATCAGTTGTCTTCATCGCGATGTTTACCTTGTCTTCAAATGCCTTGTATGCAGGATCATTTGAGTTCTGTGACAAGTTAAATCCACCGAATGATGCGAAGAGTTCAGGGATAACTGTTGATGCGTTAGCCCAGTCAGCTCCCCAACCAGAAGCAGACATATCGTTCTGCTTTTCAGGGTTCATCACAGTTGAGTAATAACCAGATGAAATGATATTCCACTTAACTTTTATTCCAGCACGTGCATAAGCTGCCTCGTTAATTGGAATTGTGTCATTAAGTGTTGAAGATTGACGAACGTCAATGGTAATTCCATCAACAGTTGCCTTCTTGTAATCAGCAGGACACTTTGTCTTTGCAGTTTCTAGAAGTGCCTTCGCCTTAGGAATATTTCCTTCTGGCATGAAGTCTGGGCTTCCTGGACCAACGACCTTTGTAGGAGCAAAGTCAGTTGCTACTAGTGGGCTGATAACGCCAGTTGCATAGGAACCTGCATAAGTAGGTCCGCCTGCATAATCAAGAAGCGCCTTTGCGTTACGTGCGTGATACATCGCTGCGCGTACTTCAAGACATGGCATCTTCGCTACGTTAAACGCAACGTAGTTTGCATATGGATCAGAGTTATTCATGCGACGATTCTTATAAGTATCGTCTGTGAAGAACTTGTCCTTATTTGTTGGAAGCGGACCATTGAAGTTCATAGCATTTGGCTGTGAGTCTTCAAGGAAGATCTGATCTTGAACTTCTTCATCTAGACCAAACTTGATAACAACCTTGTCAGGATAAGGAGTACGTACAGGATCTGATGCCTTTGACCAGAACTTGTTGCGAACTAGAACTAGTTCGGTCTTGTTGTTACGAGAAATCTTGTATGGACCAGTTGCTTGTGGGTTTAGGTCATACGCATCGCCTGTATCAAGCTTTGCTTGAACTGGTGAAATTGTTCCGTAAGTTCCAAGGTAGTTGAAGTCTGCTACTGACTTGTTCAAATTAAATGTAATTGTGCGGTTGTCCTTTGAACAAGAAACAGCTTTCTTAAATGCTGCTAGACCTGCTGGTGTGTTCTTGTATGGACCTGTGAAGATTGAGTTTCCGTCAGCATCTTTTGGAATGTCTAACCATGACAAAAGGTATGCAGGACCATCAGTAATGACATCTGTAGCGAATACGCGAGATGTACCGTACTGAACGTGCTCACATGTAATAGGTGTTCCATCTTCGAACTTAGTTCCTGGACGAAGTGTGAACTTCCATGTCTTTGCACTGTTACTTGGTACACCTGTGTTTGTTGCTAAGTCAGGAACAATATTTGCACCTGCAGCACCTGGAACTGGGTTGTACGCAACGAGTGTGCGAGTGTGGAAAGAGTTCATAAACGCTAAGTCGCGTCCTGTGTAAATACGGCTTGGATCTAAGTGATCAAGACGTGGTTCGTGCTCGAGAAACACAAGTGTTCCTCCTGTGCGAGGTGTTTCTGCTGCGTTAGCAACTTGTGATCCTGCAACAAGTGCTGCAGAGATAACTAGTGAACTAGCGGCAGTGACAACCACGGCGCGACGAAGAGCGGAAATGCTGCTCATTCATTGGTCCTTTCAGTTGAGGGGCGCGGGCTGCTCCCGAGCGCACAGTCAAGCAGAAAGTGTCCAAATTGTGAATATGCGGTGAAGTAGGAGCAGGGTGAAATTAGCGGTCTGCGCGTGGATCTAGGGCATCTCGCAGCGCATCGCCGACTAAGTTAAAGGCCAAAACGACGATTACCAATGATCCAGCGGTAATCAAGAAAAAGCTCGGCATTACAGTCACATAACGAGATGCGTTGGAAAGCAAAATTCCCCACGTTGATGCAGGTGGTTGTACGCCCAGACCTAAGAATGAAAACACTGCCTCTGCTGCGAGATAACCTGGAAGTGAAAGCGATGCAACAACAATTACTGGTGCCCACACATTTGGTAGTAACTCTTTAAGAATTACACGTGATCGTTTTGCACCCATTGCTTCGGCGGCAGTTACGAAATCTCTTTCGCGCAAACTTAAAATCTGCGAACGAATAAGTCTAGAAAAACCTGGCCATCCGAAGAAGGATAAGAAGAAAACCAAAAAGATAATGCGAGCAGAGTTTCCTTGAGCTATTCCCGTGCTCTCAATTCTTTTAACTACAGGTTCGCTAAGAGCAACAATCATAAAAAATGCAGGAAATGCAAGGATAAAATCTGTAAAGCGTCCGATTGAATTATCGACTCGACCGCGGAAATAACCTCCAATAATTCCAACAAATAATCCGATTGTAAGACTTGTAAAGGTTGTCAAAATTGCAACCATAAATGAAATGCGTGAACCGTAGAGAAGTTGCGCGAGTAAGTCGCGACCGGTGCCAGGGATGAGTCCAAGTGGGTGATCTGCGCTGATTCCACCATTTGGCAGATCGGGGATACCACTAGAGTTTAGAACATCGAGATTTAACGTATCTGGATCAATTCCTAAAATTTTGCAGACGATTGGCGCGAAGAGTGAGAGCGAAAGCAATGTGATGCTGATGACCGCTGCAATAACTCCGACTTTATTTCGCTTGAAGCGGCTCCATGCAATCTGGCGCGGACTGCGACCTTGAATGCCCGCTTCGCTATCGCGCGATGTTTCGACGCTCGTTGTCATGGCTCGTACTCTATACTTTGATGCATAAGAGTTACACCCAAGATTTACACATTGCGCAAGGAATTACTTGCCCAGATGGAGGAATACATGTTCACACGGACCGCTCGCAATGTTTCTGCTGGAGCGACAGCTCTTCTTCTAGCCCTTGCCTTGAGCGCATGCGGCGGTGGAACTGATACTGAAACAACAACGGCTGCCGAAGGTGAAGCGCTCGTAAATACAGTCGAAGAAGAAGCGCAAGCTAAAGGTGCATTTGACGCAGCGGTTGTAACTCCAGATAAGAACTCTTTTACAGTTTCATCACCCGCAAAATTCTCTCCAGGAAAATTTGCTGCAGGGCAATTGCCAGGACAAATTAATCAGCGTTTTAATGTTTCCGTTAGTAACGGATCTGGTGCAGATCTTGATCTTGCAACTCTCATTGTTAAAGGAAGTACACCCGCTGGTGAGTGTGTAGATATTTTTGATGGCGATGCAAAAATGGATGGTGCACCTCAAACTCCTCTTGCTGCTGGAGCATCAATCACTTTTGCATGGGGTCTGTCTTGCCCAGGTGCTGCTGGTGATGAGCTAACAGTTGTACTAACAAATAACGCAGTCAATATCGTTGAAGCAAAGGGAAAGCTCGCTTAATTATTTTTCTGCGAGTTTTTTCAATCGCATAAATAAGGGCAAGGGCAACAATGCTCCTATCAGCATAGTAAAAATCCACGCACTCTCTAGACCTGCTCCAAGCATCGGTCCACTAATTGCTGGTCCTAGGACCCCGGAAACACCCCATTGCAAACCAATGAGTGCATTAGTTCTTCCACGAATGTGTTCCGGAGATAAATCATTTGCAAGAGCTGGCATTGTTGGAGACCAAATCATTTCGCCAAAAGCAAAAACTATTTGGCTAACGCAGAGCATCAAAGCTCCTGCTATCAGCGGCAACAATGGTGAGATTCCAACAACAGCCCAGGATATAGACCAAATAATTCCTACAGCGATGAGAGCTTTGTACTTTGATTCTCGATTGAGCCTTCGCAGAACAGCTGGCTGGAACAAAACAATTGAAATCGTGTTGGCGGCATAAAAAATACCGAGCCACTTGGGAGAGAGATCTAGATATTGCGTTGCATAAATTGGAAGTCCGGCTTGCAAACTTGCATAACCAAAGATCAAAAGAACTAATCCAGAAACGCTTAATAAAACAATTCTCTTGTTGGCCCACACATCTTTGTAACTTCCACCTTTAGGTTCGTGTGCTTCGGGAATGTACTTGCCCACCTTTGGTGTGCGAATCAGCAAAACTACGAAGAGAAATAGCAGAAAAGTGAATGAATCCAGGATGTACATAGTTTGAAATGAACGTAGTGATCCTTCAGTGATTACCAAGGATGCGAATACTCCCCCAAGGCCAATTCCAAGGTTTAACACCATAAAATTAAGGCCAAAAATCTTCTGCCGATCTTTTTCTTCGCTCAGCCGTGTGAGCATTACATTCATTGGCGGCCATATAAAAGCAGCGCCAATTGATTGAATAGTCATCACAATGATTGCATCTTGGTGCGTTTGCACAATTGCCCACCCACCCGTGCCAATTGCTTCAGCGATTAACCCGACAATGATTACTCTCTTTGGGCCTATGTGATCAATTAAGGTTCCAACTGGGCCGCCAATCAGAAGTGAAACAGCTGCACCAAATGAGAGTAAAAAACCACCGAAAGTATTTGTAAATCCACGCATGTCATGCAAATAAACCAAAAGAAGCGAAAGAGTCATACCGGTACCGATGGCGCTGAGCATTACCCCAAGGATCATCTTGCGTGAGTGCGGATTTAGAAGATCTAAAAACTCTCTCAGAGTTGCTGAGTTAAGAATCATTTATGCAAGTAGCTCTTTTGCTTGATCAAATACTTTGTCTGTGTAATCAACCAATAAAGTGACGTGACCTTGGCCGGGAATAAATGTGAGTTCGGCGGTTGGAATATGTTTTTTCAACCAATGTGAATGTGTGTGCGGAACCATATAGTCCTGATCGCCTTGCCAAATCTTTACTGGCTTATTTATTGATGCAAGATCGAATCCCCACGGTTTTGTGAATGCAACGTCGTCATCTACCCAACCATCGAAGCTGACGGCTAGTCCTGATCGAATTGCCGACGCAATTACATCTGCAAAAGAGCCTTCCATAGATTTCTTATCAGCCTCGCTAATTAATCCTCCAAATGCTTCGCGAATTTCTACACCACCTGCTGATTTAAAAGCTGTTGCATTATCAACAAACCATTTTTGAATAACATCCTCGCCTTGCAACGATGCTCCGAATTCATCGTGATTTTCTTGTGCCATGCCCTCGAGAAAATCTAAATCATCTACACCGAATGCACCGACGCCAGCCAGAGTAATTGCGCCAACATTTGTATCTAGCAACGTATTTGCGAGTGCATGTGGGCCGCCACCGGACCAACCAATTGCAACAAATCGTTCAATACCTTTTGACGCCAATACTTCTGAAATATCTTTGTTAACACTGACAATGCTGCGGCCATAATCGCGATCGCTCGTTCCATAACCAGCACGGCTATAGGAGATTGCACGAATTCCGAGATCTGCTGCATATGTAAACCATTGACTCCAGAGCGATGCGCTGGCAGGTGTCCCGTGATGAAAAACAATTGCGCGCGTGCTGTCGACGCCGTTATCTAATACTTCGAGTTCACGGCCAGAGCTAAGTTTGAATTGAGGCATTTTCAGAGCCTACATCTCTGCCACAATGTGGCGCATGGGTGAGGCTTTTGGATTCGAAATTTCACGGCGAGATGAAAAATCTCTCGCACGTGTCGGAACAATTTCTACTCCGCACGGACAAATTCAAACTCCAGCATTTATTCCAGTAGGTACAAAAGCCACAGTTAAATCTGTCTTACCAGAATCAATGAGGGATTTAGGTGCGCAAGCGCTCTTAGCGAACGCGTATCACCTGTACTTGCAGCCAGGACCAGACATTTTGGATGAGGCTGGCGGACTTGCAAAGTTTATGAATTGGGATGGTCCAACAATTACCGATAGCGGTGGCTTTCAAGTTCTTTCTCTAGGTGTGGGATTTAAAAAAGTATTAGCAATGGATGCAAAAACTTTCAGATCAGATGAAGTAATCGCTGGCAATAAAGAACGCCTTGCCCACGTTGATGATGAAGGCGTGACATTTAAGTCTCACTTAGATGGATCAATGCATCGATTTACACCAGAGATTTCTATGCAGGTACAACATCAAATCGGCGCCGACATTATGTTTGCTTTCGATGAGTGCACCACGCTTCATAACACTCGTCGCTATCAAGAAGTTGCCATGCAACGTACCTATAACTGGGGATTACGTTGTCTAGACGAACACAAACGATTAACTGATGTTAGAAGTGGTAAGCCATATCAAGCTCTCTTTGGCGTTATCCAAGGGGCGCAGTATGAAGATTTGCGCAAGAAGGCTGCAACAGATTTTGGGGCGATGGAGTCTTCAGGTATTTCATACGATGGTTTTGGAATTGGCGGCGCACTCGATAAAGACTCACTCGGAACAATTGTTAAGTGGGTCAACGAAATTTTGCCTGAAAACAAACCAAAGCACTTACTTGGCATTGGCGCACCAGAGGATCTATTTGTTGGTGTTGAAAACGGTATAGATACCTTCGATTGTGTACTTGCTTCACGTATTGCTCGTACAAGTGCGGTGTACACAATGGAAAGTCGCTTTAATCTTTCGAATGCGGCCTATAAGCGCGATTTCAACCCGATTGATGATGAGTGTGATTGCTACACCTGCACGCATTACACACGTGCATATCTGCATCACGTTTTCCGCGGCAAAGAGATTATTGCTGCGACGTTAGCCACAATTCATAATGAGCGATATATCGTGCGTTTAGTTGATCAGATGCGACAATCTTTGTTGGATGGAAACTTTAAAGACATGAAGGCTGATTTCTTGGGCCGATACAAACACAAATCTGGACAATCTAACGACTAAGAAATTTCTCACGATATTCATCTGTTGTCATTTCATAGACGTTTTCTGGTCCATCAACTTCATCCAGTTGTTCGCCCATAAATTTAAAACCAAAGGAATTTATCAGAGCAATTGATGCAATATTTGTTGGGCTGACTGTGTAACGCAATGTATTTACACCAGGTTCTGTAACAACCCATCCCCACATACCTTGCAAAATCTCTTTTCCGAAACCTTGTCGTTGAAACGCAGTTTCGACACCAAGCCCAATTTCCATCATTCCATTTTCGTCGGGCGCTCCGTGAAAACTCGCACTTGCAATAACTTCTTGAGTGCTTCGCAGTACTGCCCACCTGACAAACCATTTGTTTACAGATGCATCTTGCTTTACTTGCGGAACTCGCCATGCAAGGGGACCTTGAAAATCGATTAGTACCCGAAGTGGGTTTGTGAATGCTTTTCCAGAAAGGGCTTTTGAGTCATCTCGTTTCTCAAAGAGATCAATCAGGTCATCAGCGGCGATGTGATGTAAGTCCAGGCGCTGCGTTTGAATTAATTGCACAGAGAAAGTATTTCGGTAAAGTTCTAGAAATCGACACAAATCAGACGTATAGTTCTGCCCATGTTAAGTCTGGAATCAGTAGATCTGTGGCAGCAAGCCACCGTCGTTATTGATGCAGCCATCGCAGCCATCTTGGGATCCATTATTGGCTGGGAGCGCGATCGCGCCGGTAAATCGGCTGGTCCTCGCACCATGGCTCTGGTCGGTGCATCAGCTGCTGGAATTGTCGCCATCGGCGCCGTATTAGATAAGACTTCTGACTTTGGAGATCCAACGCGAGCGCTGCATGCGATCATCACAGGCATCGGATTCTTGGGCGCAGGACTTATCTTCACTAACCGCAGCTCGGGTATTCAGGGCGTAACAACTGCGGCCACTGTTTTTGCAACCGCTGCAATGGGCTGCGCAGTTGGACTAGGTTTTCAAGTCGCCGGCCTTGGCATGACCATCATTATTTTGGTCGTCCTTCGCTCTACTCAGGTTTTAGAAAAGGCTGCTGGCCTTCGTAGCCACGATTAACCTCGAAGTAATTTTCCAAAAAATAACCCTTGGTGCAGGGGTTAGCCACTAGCAATTTCGGACAAAAAGGTGAATATTTAGCGCCCAAGAGGGCGTCCCTAGCGCTTTCGGGTATTACCCCTAATTAGGCCTAATAGAAAGAGGTTACTTGTGTCCAAGAGACTCAAAGTCCTTGCTGGCGTAGCTGGAGTTGCACTTGCAGCTTCAATGCTCGCAGCAATGCCTGCTGGTGCTGCAGCATCAAAGGCAGCAACAGCAAAATCAGCAAAAGATGTCGGAGGTCTTGCAGGTTTGATCAAACTTGCTAAGGCTGAAGGCCAACTCAATGTAATTGCTCTTCCACCAGATTGGGCAAACTACGGCGAAATGATTAGTACTTTCTCAAAGAAGTACGGAATTAAAGTTAACAGTGCAAACCCAGATGCATCTAGTGCAGATGAACTTGCAGCAGTTAAGGCACTTAAGGGTCAATCACGTCAACCTGACGTTGTAGACGTTGGTGTTGCATTCGCAGTTCAAGGTGCAGATGAAGGACTATGGGCTCCTTACAAGGTAGCAACATGGGGCGACATCTCAGCTGATGCGAAAGAAGAGAATGGTCTTTGGTATTACGACTACGGCGGGTACATCGCAATTGGTTACGATGCAAAGCGTGTAGCAGTTGCACCAAAGTCATTTAAAGATCTTCTTAACCCACGTTACAAGGGACAAGTTGCTCTTAACGGAAACCCAGCAAAAGCTAACGCTGCATTCTCTGGCGTTTATGCATCATCAATTGCTAATGGTGGCGGTCTACAAGACATCACTAAGGGACTTGATTTCTGGGCAAAGATGAAGAATGCAGGAAACTTCATTCCTGTCGAGGCAACACCAGCAACTGTGCAGAGTGGTCAAACACCAATCACACTTGACTGGGATTACCTACAAGCTAAGTACTCAAAGGATGCAGCAGGTAAGGTCGACTGGAAGCTAGTTGTTCCAAGCGATGCTGTGTTCTTCGGTGGATACGCTCAAGCAATTGTTAAGAACTCACCAAACCCAGCAGCTGCTCGTTTGTGGCAAGAGTTCTTGTACAGCGATGAAGGACAGAACATCTGGTTAAAGGGTGGCGCTCGTCCAATTCGCTTAGAAGCAATGGCTAAAAAGGGAACCGCCAACAAGGCTGCAATTAAGGCTTTGCCTGTAACCCCAAAGGGTGCAAAGCCTGTTTATCCAGCACTTGATGACGTACTCGTTGCAAAAGATCTCGTAGCAAAACTATGGGGAACACTCTAAGCAATGACATCCGCAGCAATGCGGTCTGAGAGTAAAACCACGACCGGGGGCAACCCCGGTCGTGGTTCTCTTAAGGGCCCACTACGTTCAATAAGGACTTACATTGGGCTGTTCCCGTTTTTTATTTATTCAGGAATCTTTTTAGCAATACCGACCTTGCGAGTAGTTATTTTAGCTTTTCAAAATCAAGATGGTGCATGGACTCTTGAAAACCTAAAAGAAGCAATTACTGGCGTTTATCTACTTTCTTTCCAACAGAGTATTTATCTGTCTGCAATTTCAGCAGTAACAGCAGCAATTTTTGGCTTCATCGCAGCCTATGCGATCACAATTTCGAATATCGGCGTATTGCGCCGCGTTATCCAAACTGCCTCTGGCGTCTTTGCTAATACAGGCGGTGTTCCTCTTGCGTTCTTCTTTATCGCATCCATTGGAACATACGGATTGCTTACAACAACACTTAAGAAATTGGGAGTTGATTTATATGGAGGCGGTTGGACTCTCTTTACATTTTCAGGATTAGTCCTTGTTTATTTGTACTTCCAAATCCCGCTAATGATTATTGTTATATTGCCCGCAATTGATGGGTTGCGTCTTGAGTGGCGCGAAGCTGCCGGAAGTCTTGGTGCATCAAAGTGGCAATTCTGGCGCTATGTTGCAATTCCTTTACTAGCCCCTGCATTTACAGGTGCGCTATTGCTCTTGTTTGCTAACTCTTTTGCAGCCTATGCGACCGCTTCTGCATTGACTAGTGGAACCATTCCATTGGTTCCACTTCAAATTGGATCACTTGTTTCTGGAAACGTGATCGCAGATAAAGCAAACCTGGGTTACGCACTTGGTTTTGGAATGGTTGTCATTATCGGAATCGTTATGACTGGATACGCGGTCCTTCAGCGCAAGACGGCGAAATGGTTGAGTAACTAATGGCGACGATGACTGCACCTGTGCGCGTTAAGAAACGCAAAATTCAAAAGGGCATGACTCTTACTCCAAGGCTTGGACCGGGACTTGGTTTTGGTTTAGGTGTAGTTGCTTTTTACTTCCTCATTCCAATCATCAGTTCATTTGAATTTAGTATTCGTGGAGCAAATAACGTTTACTCCCTAGAAGCGTATGGACGAATTACTACTCAGCCAGACTTTGGAGCTGTTGTTGGTCTAACAGCTCGGTTAGCACTTGTCACGGTAGTTCTCTCGACGTTAATCATGGTTCCAACTGTCACATTGGTTCACTTAACTGCAAAGAAATTCCGTAGAGTGGTTGAATTCATTTCACTTCTTCCGCTTGTTATTCCACCAGTGGTTTTAGTTTTGGGTGTTCTTGCGACAATGCCAGTTTCATTAAAGGGAACTCCTTATTTGCTGGCTTTTGAGTACGTGATGCTTTCGATGCCGTACACCTTTAGAGCACTCGATGCTGGTTTGGGTGCAATTGACGTTCGCACTCTTGTCGATGCTGCCCGCGGCCTTGGTGCACCATGGCGCACTGTTTTCGTAAAGATAATCGCACCAAATATTCGAAGCGCAATTTTTGGTTCCATATTTCTCACTCTCGCTTTAGTTATGGGTGAGTTCACTATGGCAGCTCTTCTTCTCTGGAACACATTTCCAACATGGATCGCATTGGTCGGTCAACAAGAAGCAACTTTGGCAGTTGCGCTCTCTATTTTCAGTCTTGCCTTTGCTTGGGTTCTACTTCTGGCACTTTCAGCGGTAGAGCGTCGCCAGAAAGCCCGCCTGTAATGTTAATTAAGAAAACCAAAGGGGAAATAAAGTGAGTACATCATCTAGTAGTCGAGTAACAATTAGTAATCTTCGCCGAACATTTGGTGATGTTGTTGCCCTCGATTCCTTCTCACTCGACATCAAGCCAGGCGAACTCGTAACACTGCTTGGTCCATCAGGTTGTGGCAAAACAACGGCGCTTCGCATGGTTGCTGGCCTCGATGTTCCGGATTCAGGTCTTATCGAAATTAATGGAAATGCAATTAATTCTCTTCCACCATCAAAGCGCAATATGGGAATGGTTTTCCAGGCATACTCACTATTTCCTAATATGACGGCGATTGAAAATGTTGAGTTTGGTTTACGCGTTCGTGGAATAGATAAATCAAAGCGTCGTAAGCGCGCTGAAGAAATGATCGAACTAGTTGATCTTGGAAAGCAATCCAATCGTTTCCCAAATCAAATGTCTGGTGGACAGCAACAGCGTGTGGCTCTAGCCCGCGCTCTTGCAATCGAACCAAATGTTCTGCTTCTAGATGAGCCACTATCAGCACTGGATGCAAAAGTTCGTACACACTTGCGTGATCAAATTCGTCGCGTTCAACAAGAAGTTGGCATTACAACACTATTTGTTACACACGATCAAGAAGAAGCAATGGCTATTTCAGATCGCGTGGGCGTAATGAATAAGGGAAATCTTGAACAGCTTGATAAACCAGATGTTCTCTATAGCAATCCAGCTTCTGCATTCGTTGCAACCTTCGTTGGTGCCATGAACCGCGTGCCAGGCAAACTATTAGATGCTGGCAGCGTAGAAGTTCTGGGTAAGAAGATTTCAGTTGCTAATTCAGGACATGGACTCTCTTCAGGATCCTCAGTTAACGTGATGATTCGACCAGAACAATTCTCAATCACATCAGGAGATTCTGTAACGATTACAGAGCGCTCATTCCGTGGTCCAATGACTCGTATCGTTGTCGCACTTGCTGATGGAACTAATGTTGATTTGGACATCGCAAGTGCTGAAACAACGTCGATGACTCCAGGTAGCCGCACTGGTTTAACAGTTAGCGCAAGTTCAGCAATTATTGAAGCGCGCTAGTTAACTTCTAGCGCTTAAACGCAACACCGTATTTCGTTCGTGCGGTGCGCCCATTGCCCAATCAGCTGGATGTTTTGCGCCTAGCGAGTCTCGCTTTTGCCAAACATTGGCACTAATAACACGTGAAAGTGCCGCCATTTCTATTGGAGTCTGCGCCGAGTCGTAGGTAGTGCCTGCAGCATGATCAATAACAGTAAGGGCAATAAATACTTCACCGTTGTCACTTTGAACAATTTCAATAGTGCGACTCTGTTGTGGCCAATCTGCATGCGATGCAGTTTCAATCTGCCAAAAGCCTTTTTCTTCAATCTCAGAGCCGACCCAAGCAACGTGATGTCTATGTTCGTGACCTGCAAACCATGCGATCACTCGTGGGTACTTAAGTAGCATCTCTGTGATTTCTTCTACACATACGCGTTTGCCTGTGGGTGCATAGCCATTGAACATCTTGCTTAAGGGATGGTGTGAAGCTAAAACGACTAGGCGATCACTGTTCTTGATTTCATTTTCTAGCCATTCAAATTGAGCAACATCTAAAGAACCTTGCCAGCCACCAAACTCATTGACGCTATCGATTACTATCAACTTTATTTTTCCAACATTTGTTGAGTAGTACATATGTTTTTTCAGAACATGTTCTTCCGTAAAACCATGCCCCTTTGGTGTTCCAGGTGATTTAAGGTGCTTTGCTGCATACTCCCCACGTTCAACTGCACGTCGGCGAAGATCTGCAGTAACAATTTCAAAGGGTGCATCTTCTGCACGTGGCAGTGATGCTGGCCCAACTTCATCAAATGCTTCGAGGGTTTCTTGCAACGTTAATGATGAAGGAAGTCCGACGTATCGCTTGTTCCCCATGAGCGCTTCTTGTGTCTCTGGATTTGGGGTTACGGTTCCTTGCAAGAGTGCGTCATGATTTCCATGAACTGCATACCAAGGAAACTTCAATCCAGTTGATTTAAATGGTTTACGACAAGAATCTAACAATCCAGGAACGACAGGAAATCCATACTTTGCTCGCGCATCATCATCTTCTTTTCCTGCTGGTGTGCCGTGTGGATGCCAATACTTAACGTCATAGTGCTCAGCACCATCATCCATAACGCCTTCGTACTTAGAAAAATCACCTGAATCTGGTGTGATTTCCAAGCCATCAAGTAACGCTAAATACCAATCAACTTCATTTAATTGGGCGTTATCTGTTGTGTCACCAGTAATGATTGCCGCATCAATTGGATGTCCTGACAGTGGGCCATTTGTAACTTTATTGAGTGCTTGAATCATCGATTCAACAACGTGTGGTGACAACATCGCATGTGGGCGATAGCAACCAATTGTTCCGACAACATCTCTGATTGGACTATCGGGATCAGCCCATCGATCTAGGAATTCTGGTCGTAGTGGAGATTGAGCATCACATACATGTAAATCAGATAAATGATGCATCACAAGAAGCGGTGTTGAATTGGTAGGAAAATCAGCACCTAAGTGTTTTTGGTCTCCTATTTGCTCGAGTTCTGACCAACCTTTTTCGTTGGGAGATTTTCGAATGAATGCCATTGCAGAATCCTAATACAATGTCTAAATGAATAAGAGAGCAGAAACTTCCGTTTCACTACACCCACTTATCGCAGAGCGCTGGAGTCCACGCGCATTCGATGAAAAGGCAACAATTTCAGCCGAAGATCTGACTGCGATTTTTGAGGCAGCTCGTTGGGCGCCAAGCGCGTTTAACGCACAACCTTGGAAATTCATACTTGGATTACGTGGTGATGAAAACTTTAAATTGATTTCTTCAGTACTGGTTCCTTTCAACCAAGAATGGGCAACTAAGTCTTCTGCCCTAATTTTAACAAATGCGATAACTTTCCGAGAAGATGGAAATATTAATTCAACTGCGTTATATGACATCGGACTTGCAGTTTCGCTCATGACAGTTGAAGCAAATCATCGAGGATATGACGTTCACCAGATGAGTGGATTTGATTCTGCTGCTGCTAAAGCTAAATTCCCACTCGGAGCTGGCATCGAACCTGTCACATGCATTGCTATTGGAAAGCGCACATCACCTGATTCACTCTCTGAAGAGATCAAGGCTCGCGAATTAGCTCCTCGTACTCGCAAAGCTCTGAGTGAAATAGTTAACATCACTTGGTAGCCTTTCTTTCATGAGCGAATATCAAGTAATGCGATGGAGAGAAATCCCTTCAATGGTGATGGCTCGAGATGGTGCGGACACAATTAAAGTTATGTTGCCTGCGCGCTTTCAAGAAGCAATTGATGAAGCAGCAATGCGCATGGGCGAAATTGATGCAGATGCATATACAGCTGGCTGGAATAGAGATCCATGGACTCCATCAGATGAAGTTCCCGCAGCTCTTGCTGCGCGCATTACTGCGGCCCTCGAAGAAGAGTTTTCTGAAAGTAAGTTACAAGCAATTCTTGATGCAATAAATCCTGCCAATTAAGGAGTCACACATGTCAGCTATTTACGACGCACTTGCTAACGCTGTTCTCGCATCTGATGGTGCAATGGGAACTATGTTGCAAGAGCGCGGATTAACTGACGGTGGGGCACCCGAGTTGTGGAACGTAGAAAAACCGGAAGAGATCGAAGCAGTTCTAGAAGCTTATGCAGCAGCTGGTGCCAACTTCATCACGACAAATACTTTTGGTGCAACGCGTGGTCGTCTTGAATTACATGGACTTGCCGATCGCGTTATCGAATTAAATCAAGCTGGCGCAGCAATAGCTCGCAAAGTTGCCGACCGCCACCCTGGTTGTTTTGTAATGGGCGATATCGGTCCATCAGGTGAATTAATGGATCCGATGGGAACTTTGACGCCAGAGAGTGCGAAAGAGTTATTCGCTGAACAGATAAAAGGTTTAGTTGCAGGCGGTGTTGATGCGATCCTTATTGAAACAATGAGTGACTTGGCTGAAGTTGAAGCAGCTGTCGAAGCAGCAAAAGAAGTGGCACCTGGCATGCCAATTATTGCAACGATGTCATTTGATACAAATTTGCGAACAATGATGGGCGTCAAACCAGCGATGGCAGTTACTCATCTTTCATCAATCGGCGTGCGCATCATCGGTGCAAACTGCGGCCGTGGAACAGATGAAATGCGTCAGATTGCGCAAGAGATGGTTAATGCCCGCCCAGAAGGCGTTTTCATCATTACTCAATCCAACTCTGGTTTACCAAAGCTAGTCGGAGACACATTTATTTACGAAGGTACACCAGATGAAATGGCTAAGTACGCCGCGGAAATGAAAGAGATGGGCGTCAACATTGTCGGGTCTTGCTGTGGTTCAACTCCAGCACATACAAAAGCAATCGCAGCAGCTATTGCTTAGTGTTGAGTAGCCGCAATCTTTTCTGCCCACTCTTTAAATCCGTGAGATAACTGCGGAACAACTCTTATCTCATTGATTTTTGCGCGCTCTCCGCTCTTGGCAGAAAACAAATCGCTAATACTTACATTGTGATCTGGTTTGTATATAACTTCAATGGAATCTCCTGCTTGGGCTGTTCCTTCTTGAATTATGCGAAGGTAGGCACCAGGTCGCCCAGCTTGTGTGAAATCTTTAATTAATGTGGCACGTTTCCAAAAACCTGCGAAGACGCGACATGGAATTCGCGGCTGAGAAAGCTCAAGAATGACAGAACCAATTTTCCATTGCTCACCGACAAGTGCGGCGTTTACATCGATACCTTCTGTTGTCAGATTTTCGCCAAATCTGCCAGCAGGAATCTCTTCACCAATCTCTGTTTCCCACCACTGTGCATCTTCGCGTGCGTATGCATAAACAGCTTGGTCATATCCCCCATGAACATTGGTATCAATGATTCGATCACCGGCGACGCCATTGTTCTTAAATTCAATGTCTCCGGTGACGCTTCGCTTATCAATTCCCGTGCGACCTTCACTTCCAGTCCATTCACCTTGGTGAACAACTGATGTGACGTTAATTGATAAGACGCGTGCGTTCATGAGCCAAGTTTATTCAATGCTTCACCGCTCACGCGAAAGACTGTCCACTCATCCATCGCGACAGCGCCGTGAGATTTATAGAACTCAATTGAAGGTGTGTTCCAATCCAAAACCCACCATTGGAATCTTCCATACCCGCGTTCCACACAAATCTTTGCTAAGTGTTTTAGTAGCGCAAGTCCATATCCACGTCCACGATATTCGGGTTCGACGTAGAGATCTTCTAGATAAATTCCATGAATACCTTGCCAGGTTGAGTAATTAAGGAACCACATAGCCATCCCGATAATTCGGTTATCAACTTCAAGAACATGAGCAAAAACATGTGGTTGCGAATTAAAAAGTGCGGCCTTTAATTGATCTTCTGTAGCAACAACCTCTTCCGGTGCTTTTTCATACGTTGCTAAATCCTTTATCAAGCGCAAAATATCTGCAACATCACCTGGCTGTGCTTCACGAATACTCATGGGTGCATCATTTCATAAATGAAGTTAATATAAGCGCCTCATGAAAACAAAGGTATTACTCGTTGGAATTGATGGCCTTGTACTGTCTCGAGCCCTTGAAAGTGGAAGTGCAAAGACACTTGCTAGCCTGAAAGACAAATCTTTTTTCACTGAGTGGAAGGTAAATGTCCCAACTCTGTCGGGGCCGAGCTGGTCGACATTGCTTACAGGTGCCACTTATGAGCAACATCGCGTTGCGGACAACTCCTTTGTAGGTCACGATTTACTCAATCGTCCTGATTTACTCAGTCGTGCCTTTTATCAAGATCAAAGTACAACAACTTTTGCAGCAGCCGGTTGGCCACCGCTTGTTGATCCTGTTGGACATGGTCCAGTCATTCATCAACGTAAAGAACAACAATTGGCTTATAAACACTTTGTGGTTGTGAGAGATGGCGAAACATATGGATATCAAGGTATTGATGCTGAGATTACTGATGCATCAGTTTATTCACTGGAGAATTTCGGGGCCGACGTTAACTTTGTTTACTTCTGTGGCATTGATGAAGCAGGACACGCATATGGAATTTTGGGGGATGAATACATCACCGCTATCCAAAGAGTTGATGCGCACCTGACTCGTTTACACGGTGCAATTACAAAACGTGCTGAGTCTCTTGGGGAAAAATGGCTATTGGTTATGGTTACAGATCACGGCCACCGAAACGAGGGTGGACATGGCGGAGACTCCGAACAGGAACGTGCATCCTTTGTCATCGCGCACGGAATCGGACGCGAAAATCCACAATGGAAATTAGATATAGAGCCGCACCACTTAACAGATTTGTTACTGGCAGAGCGCGCTTAACGGCGTAAGAATCTACGGATCGCAAACCACAATCTCTTTGGCCATTTCATGGCAAGAGTTACGGGTGAAACTTTCATAACCTTTACATGTGAAGGTTCACCAGGAGTTCGAACATCACTGAGCGCCGGCGAACTTTCATCTAAGGAGTCCGCAATTCTTTCAATATTAGAAACTAGCGAAATATTTCGCACAAACTCTTCTTGATCGATTCGATCATTTTCTGCAATTAACTCTTCTGCCAAAGTTGCTGCCACTAAGCGCAAATCTTCGGCAATGTTAAGTGCTCGCTGTCCAGCGTTTTGAGATTCGATTGATTCAACTTTTGATGAGATTGCATAACTTGTGGCAGAAAGTGCATTTCCGATTTGGCGATTTGCATATTCTGTTACCCCGCCGGCTACGGCTGAATCAAAGAGAGTTCGTGCAATTGTGCGAACTTGCACAACTGTGTGCTCCATAGCTACTCCACGCAAGTACAGTGCATCTGCTTCATCGGCTTCAGCCAAAGGAGACCAGCGTGCGTATTTTTTGGCTTCAAGTGCCTGTGCGCGCACATTTGGAATTTCTTCAATCAAAATACGTGCACGCAACAACCATTTACCTGCATCATCTTGCGAATAGCCACTGGCTACACCTTCGGCCATATTGCCGAGTAAATCTGCGGATTTCTTTCCAAGCCGAGTGATCTGATCAATTGTTCTGCCCGCTGGAGTACTTGCGTGTGAGAAGTAGGAGAAAACAATTGCGACTGCTGCGCCGATTAGAGTGGAATACAAACGGTGCTCTGCAGTACTGCTGCTGATTCCGGGTCCTATAACAATCAGTGCTGTTACTGGAACGTTTACTGAAGCAACTTCACCCAAGTGCAAACCACGTGCCACGACAGAACATAAGAGCACTGTTGTTGCTACAGCGATTACTCCAAAGTCAAAGAAATAAACAGTTGTTAGAGCAATACCTGCACCGATTGCTGTACCAAGAATTTGTCCCAAGCCTTCACGAACAGATTTATACAAAGAGATGCGAATGCTCAAGCTGCAGACAATTGCTGCTACGAGTCCCCCGCCATCAAATGCTTGCTCACCAATTAACCACGCCGCACCCGCTGCAAGGCTTGCGACAACAATCTGTCTGACCCAGATTTTGCGGTTAGTGAAGAGCGCAACCGTGCGATTAAAGAGGCGCTTCATAGCACCAGTCTATTCTGTGAAGATTTATTACGAGAGAAGTTCAGATAAGAGTTGCTCTACTCGTTTCTTAATCTCATCTCGGATTACGCGCACTGATTCAATTCCTTGTCCTGCAGGGTCATCCAGAACCCAATCTTCATACCGTTTACCCGGATAGAAAGGACACGCATCTCCGCATCCCATTGTGATTACAGCATCAGATTCTTGGACAGCTTCGGAAGTTAAAACCTTTGGCACGTTATTGGAAATATCAATTCCAACTTCTTGCATTGCCTGCACGGCGATTGGATTTATTGAATCTTTGGGCGCTGAACCTGCTGACAAAACTTCAACGCGATCAGCCCCAAGAGTCTTCATAAATCCTGCGGCCATTTGTGAGCGTCCGGCATTGTGAACGCAAACGAATAAAACTGTGGGTTTAGGCGAAGACATCTTCTTCCTTCTTCTCTGTAGTTAACATTGCAGCCAATAGAACGCCTAGTACAGCACCAAAACATTGCGCCAAGATGAACATCGGTACCGACTTAATTGAAATTCCAGCAAATGAATCGCTCAAGCTTCGGGCAAATGTAATTGCCGGATTTGCAAATGATGTTGAAGAGGTAAATATGTATGCCGCACCAATCCATGCAGGAACGATTACAGCAGCCATTGAACCTTTATTTTGATGGCGCAAAAGCAGAATACTCAGAATTAGTCCTGCAGTTGCTACAACTTCAGCAAGAAAAAGATAGCTACCGCTTCGCGTGAAAGTCGATTCTTCGATGGCTGCTTTATTGAACATCAAATTTGCAATCACAACTCCTGCTGAGGTGCCAATTATCTGCGAAACAATAAATAGCACTGTTTCTTGGAATGTAACTCTTTTATAGAAAAGCTCAACGATTGTCACGAGGGGATTGAAGTGTGCCCCGCTTATTGATGAAAAGAGTGTGATTATCACAAAGAGCATAAACACTGTTGTGATCGTGTTTACGAATAGCTGGATCGCAATATCTTGGGTCAAGGTTGTCGCCATGATGCCCGAACCAACAACACTTGCTGCAAGTAGCAAAGATCCTAGAAATTCAGCCGTTGCCTTCTTTAACATTTTTATCCTTCACATGTGGACTTAAGTCGCACCAATGTTTTGGCGACTGCTTTCTGTGTCCAAGGATAAGCCTTGCGAAAAGATAACCAAGCTTTAGCAATCAAAGGCGCGCGGGATGCATCAAAAGTTTCTGTTACTTGGGTTTGCTGTGGCCCAATGTTCACTAATTCATAACGCCAAATCCATCTTCCAAGGTGGCGCCATGCAATTAATTGATTCTCTTTGTATTCGACCACTGTATTTCGAATTCGATAATCAATGCCCAGATGCATCTGCATTCCAAATTTAGAACCAAGTACCAATTTATCTGGGCCGCTGATGTTCTCTTGAATCGTTGAAGAGCCGTCAATTTCTTTATGTCGACGTGGATCAGCCAGAATCGCAAAGATTTTCTCTGCTGGTACGTTGATTACAATTCTTGCGGATTTAATCTTTTCATTGCCAGTTTCAACAATCTCTGATCGAATTTGCTCGCCCATTTATTTTCTCAAAAGAGCTGATAAATAAGCCACGCTAAATAAGAATCCAACTGCAGCGTAGGCAATAGTGAACCACCCAAATTCAGCAGGTATCAAGAGCGTCAATGCTCCAAGAGCTGCGGCTGAAACAACCATAACTCGTGCAGAGAAAAGAACACTTGTTTCACTTCCGAATCTGGATACAGAAAGCATGTTTCCAGTTAAAGCAATCAACGTAATTGCAATCATTCTCATTGACCACTCAAGTGATTCGGAAGTTTCTAGCTTGAGCAATTCCACAAAAGTTGTGGGATCAATTAGTAGAAATAATGCGCTCACTCCAAAAACTGTTGAGCCAAACTTCAAGATTGTCCGCAGGCGCTTGATTGCCAGGGCCGATGTGTAAGACATGTGCAAAGCCTAAACCCAACAAAAAGAGATACCAATAGCTAGTGAGAGGTATTTACAGGCGATTATGGTTGAAGCACGCCGAATGCAAGCAGAACCAGGAGTGTCGAGCCCAGGATGACGCGGTAAATGATGAATGGGGCAAAGCTCTTAGTCGTCACAAATTTTAGTAGCCACGCAATTACTAGATATCCAACAACAAAGGCAATCGCAGTTGCAACAAATGTTTCGGCGAGTGAATACACAGCAACTTGATCATCAGTTAATGCGTTCTTTAATTGATAAAAACCGCTACCGAAGACGGCTGGAAGTGCCAGTAAAAATGAGTACCGCAGCGCCGCTTCGCGTGAATAACCAAGTGCACGCCCCATCGCAATTGTTGCACCAGATCTAGAGACGCCTGGAATAAGTGCCAGAGATTGCGCCAGACCATAAAGAACGCCGTGCTTAACTGTGAGCTGGGAAAGTTCTTTTGTTTTAGATGCATACCGATCTGCGGCACCGAGTATCAAACCAAAGACAACCATCATGGTTGCAATAATCCACAGAGAACGTAAATCAGTTTCAATGAAATCTTGTGCGAGATAGCCAATAATAACAATTGGTAGTGAACCGATGATGATCAACCAACCCATTTTTGAATCTTGATTGCGTGCACTCTTATCGGTCAAACTTGAAATCCATGCAGAGATAATTCGAGCGATATCTTTTCTAAAATAAATTAGTACTGCGAGTTCAGTTCCAATTTGGGTAATTGCTGTAAACATCGCACCAGGATCGATTGCGTTTGGGAAAATTTCACCTGCGAGCCGAATATGAGCACTCGATGAAATCGGAATAAATTCAGTGAGTCCTTGGATGATGCCGAGAATTATTGCTTCAAACATCTCATCCACCTCATCCGTAATAATCTAAGTGTGAATAATAGCGTCGACTTTAGTTTCTAAAGGTGATTTTCTTTCCGCGCATCACAACTTTTAATCGAGCAATTGCACTTTTACCCATACCGTGAAGATTGGTGAGATCTTCCAATGAGATTTTACGAAGATCAGAGACTTTGTAGAGCTTCGCATCAACTAGTGCTCGACGAGCAGGAGCTGCTAAACCGATAGCACGCCACTCTTCATCTAATTCTTCATACTTCGAATTTTTGGCCATGTTTAATTATAAAAGTAAGATTGATATATGTCCGCAACCCAGGTAGTCAAAGAGATTCAAGCCCTTTCTAATCGAGGAAGAGCTCATGATCTTCAGAAGTTCTTTCAAACAGCCCCTGGTCAGTATGGTGAAGGTGATATTTTTCTTGGTTTAACAGTTCCACAAGTGCGCACCGTCGCCAAGGAATATAAGGCAAATTCTCTCGACGAGATTGATGTTCTCGTTCGCTCTAAATTTCACGAAGTCCGACTCTGCGGATTGGTCATTCTGACTCTTCAATATAAAGCTGCCAAAGAGCGCAAGATAAAGAAGAAGCTCTTCGATTTATATATGAAGGCCATGACAGATGGATACATAAATAATTGGGATTTAGTAGATGTGACTGCCCCAATAATTGGCGAGTATTTGATTGATTCTGATGATCCTTACGTATTGCTCCACAAACTAGCAAAGAGCAAATCATTGTGGCAACGCCGAGTTTCGATGGTTTTTACCTTCGCATTCATTCGCTCTGGTGATATCGAACCAACATTTGAAATGGCAGAGAAATTACTTCATGACAAACACGATCTGATTCACAAAGCTGTTGGTTGGGCTTTGCGTGAAGCAGGTAAACTCAATGGAATCGCCCTTAGAAACTTTCTTTCTGCTCATTCGCACGAAATGCCTCGAACAATGCTGAGATACTCAATTGAAAAGTTCTCTGAACGTGAACGAAAGAAATGGTTGCTAGAGAGTAAAGCTACTTAGTTAAAGAACTCTCGTAGTTCAACTTTTCTATTACAGGCTTTCGAACCATCGAATGCCATAGCCCTAGCAATTTCCTTATTTGGCACATCAATGATCCAAAAGCCCGAGATATTTTCTTTGGCTTTAAACAAAGGGCCTTCTGTAACGATGTTCGCGCCAGCACGATTATCAACCACAACAGCAGTGGCTGGATCAATTAATCCCTCAGCTAATACCCAATAACCTTTTTCGCGTAGACCGTCATTGAATGCTTTGATGGCACTCATTTCTTCAGGAGTACCTGAATCAGAAAGATCATCAATTACTGAAATTAGAAATTTCATAAATGAGCCTTAGTGCTTAAGCACTCACGTCAAAGCGATCAGCATTCATAACCTTTGTCCAAGCAGCAACAAAGTCATCAACAAATTTGCGCTTGTTATCATCCTGAGCGTAAACCTCTGAGTATGCACGCAAAATAGAGTTTGATCCAAAGATTAAGTCCACTCGCGTTGCTGTGAATTTAACTTCGCCAGTGTTGCGATTTCGAATGTTGTAAACATTCTTTCCAGCAGGTTCCCAGACATAGGTCATATCTGTAATTGTTGTGAAGAAATCAGGAGTAAGTGCACCAACTTTGTCAGTAAAGACACCGTGCTTGCTCTGTCCATGATTTGTTCCGATTACTCGCATTCCGCCCATCAGTACAGTCATTTCTGGCGCAGTAAGGCCCATTAATTGTGCACGATCGAGTAATAACTCTTCGGCTGGAACTGAATAATCTTCCTTAAGCCAATTTCTAAAGCCATCGTGAATTGGTTCTAGTGGTGCAAAAGAATCAATATCGGTTTGTTCTTGTGTTGCATCGCCTCGACCAGCAATAAATGGAACGGTGATATCAAAGCCAGCAGCTTTAGCGGCCTTTTCAACTCCAACATTTCCTGCCAAGACAATGACATCTGCAACGCTTGCAGAGAACTTTTGAGCAATAGATTCAAGTTGCGTGAGAACTCGAGCCAAACGCTCTGGTTCATTTCCTGCCCACTTCTTCTGTGGTTCCAAGCGAATGCGAGCACCATTTGCTCCACCGCGTAGATCGGAACCACGGAATGTGCGTGCGCTATCCCATGCAGTTGAAACTAAATCAGAGACAGATAAATCTGTTGCTGAAATTGCTGCCTTTACATCTGCAACAGAAAACTTTGAATTTCCTACAGGAATTGGATCTTGCCAAATCAAATCTTCGGCCGGAACATCTGGTCCGAGATATCTAACCTTTGGTCCGAGATCGCGGTGCGTTAACTTAAACCAAGCGCGAGCAAAGACTTCGCTTAAGTAAGCCTGATCTTTGTGGAAGCGCTCTGAAATTTCGCGATAAATAGGATCCTTAATCATCGCCATATCCGCATCAGTCATCATTGGGTTGTAGCGAATTGATGGATCTTCAACATCTACAGGCTTATCTTCTTCTGCAATGTTAATTGGTTCCCACTGAGATGCTCCTGCAGGAGATTTTGTTAGTTGCCATTCGTACTTGAACAACAAATCAAAGTATCCGCCATCCCACTTAGTTGGATGCGTTGTCCATGCGCCTTCAATTCCACTTGAAACAGTGTCACGTCCGATTCCGCGCTTGTTGCCGTTCTTCCAACCAAATCCTGCTTCAGAAATGTCAGCACCTTCTGGTGCAGCGCCAATCTTTGAAACGTCGCCGTTACCGTGTGCTTTACCAACGGTATGACCACCAGCTGTGAGCGCAACTGTTTCTTCATCATTCATCGCCATGCGTGCAAAAGTTTCGCGAATGTGTTGTGCGGTCAACAAAGGATCTGATTTTCCGTTAACGCCTTCTGGATTTACATAAATAAGTCCCATTTGAACAGCAGCTAGTGGGTTTTCCATTGTGCTTGCAGTTTTTACATCTGCATAGCGCTCGTCACTTGGAGCCAAGAATTCACTCTCAGGTCCCCAGTAAATATCGATTTCTGGATGCCAAATATCTTCGCGGCCAAAACCAAACCCAAAAGTTTTTAGTCCCATTGATTCGTATGCAATTGTTCCGGCCAAAACCAATAGATCTGCCCAGCTAACTTTGTTTCCATACTTCTTTTTAATTGGCCACAAAATACGTCGAGCCTTATCTAAATTAACGTTATCTGGCCATGAATTAAGAGGTGCGAAACGAAGGTTTCCTGTTCCTGCTCCTCCGCGACCATCTGTTGTGCGATAAGAACCAGCTGCGTGCCATGACATACGAATCATTAATCCGCCGTAGTGACCCCAGTCTGCTGGCCACCAGGACTGGCTATTTGTCATCAGCTCATGCATATCTTTTTTCAGTGCAACAAAATCTAATTTCTTAAGTTCTTCGCGATAATTGAAATCTTGGCCAAGAGGATTGGTCTTTGTATCGTGCTGATGCAAAATGTCTAGGTTTAAAACCTTTGGCCACCAATGATTATTGGAGCTGCCGACTTCTGTATGTGAACCATGAACTACTGGACACGTACCTGTGTTTTCTGACATTGCGTCTCCTCTTGAAGAACGTTTGAATAACAAAACTTTAGCAACGACACCCAGAGATGGGTATTTGAGTCCCATTTATTGAGAAATCTGACGCTCCTTGCGCGGGTGACATACCTAAATTTGAGAATCACCGCCTGTAAAATTCTTGCCATGACATTTACGGGATTAAATCTGACTGGCGTAGTAATCGCCTTCGTTGTTTCATTTATTAGTGGAGCCATTTGGTTTGGCCCAAAAACTTTCTATCCAATCTGGATGAAAGCTCGCGGTAACGCATCCGGCCAACTAACTTCGGCACAGAACAAGCCTGCTGTTCTCTTTGGCGGAACAATTGTTGGCTTAATCATTCAAACAATCACACTGGCTCTGGTTATTAACTCACTGAGCAAGCATTCACCCGACTTCGGAGCAGCAGATGGCGCTCTAGTTGGTTTCGCACTTGGAGTTGGCATAGCAATGTTCGCATCGCTATCGCACAGATTATTTGGTGGAGAAAACTTCAAAGTCTGGATCATTGAAACCGCCAACGATGCAATTAATTTAACGATTGCTGGTGCAATAATCGCTTACTTTAATTAATCGACGGAGTCGCCGACTCTTTCCCACATCTTTGCCAAGATCATCCAACGTCCATCAATAAAGACGATGTTGAGATAGTCCTGCATTACGCCACCAAACATTTCGAGCTGCACGCGAACGCACGCAAGTGTTGGTGAAATCTGATCGAACATCAGCACTTTGTCACGACGTGTATTGCCTGTATCGAAAGGTGACGTGCGGTTAGCAACTACATCGCGGTAAACCGCGTATGGACGAAGTGAAATCTCACCTGTCTGTGCTGAATAAAGTGCGCAATCTTTGTGAAAGACCTTGTCAAACAAGTTCATATCTTGGTGATGCATCACTTCAAAGTAATCTTCCAGCATCTTCCTGATTGCTGGGTCTGAAATATTTGTATTTGTGTAATCGGTCATCTCTGAAATTTACACCAGGAAATATAGAAAATGAATATCTCTCAAGCGCCTTTCATGACGGTTTTCTTATAAACCTTTCCCTTTGCATCATAAGTAACCCATGTGCCAGTTTGTTCGCCATTTTTGAATGTGCCTGATCGCATGATTACGCCGGTCTTTCGAAACCATTTCCAATCGCCATGGAGTTTGCCCGCCTTGTATTTACCTTTAGCTTTCAAGATTCCAGTTGCATAAAACTCAAGGTACTCGCCCGTTTTCTTCGGATACGAATCATTAATTTGTCGAATTCTTTCTACAAGTATCTTGTTAATCAGTGGCTTAGGAATGCTCTTTCCACCCTCAAAATGAATTGATCCTTTTGTCTGTTCGTACTTTTCTAAATCTTTTTTCAGGCGAGTATTAAATGATCCGCTGTAAGGAAAAATACTGTTATGGGCTTTGTATCCATCAAAGCCAATAACTGGCACACCTTCGATTAGAAACGTTGGTATTCCGTACTTAATAACTTGCTCCGCGGCTGGAAGTTTTGAAGCAATATGGTTACGAAGATCCGTAAGTATCTTCTTCTGCTCTGGAGAAAACTTCTTCAGGTGCGCAGTTACTTGTGCGGCGGACATGGTTCAATTTTACTGATCTTTATGCCCAGTATCTGGTTTTTTACCAGCGGTTACTCGACCAGCATGAGCGTGTGCTTCGGGATCTTTTCTGACTTTGATAAAGCTTGCCACTGTGGAAATCAACAAAATCGCACCGATAACAGCAAGGCTTACCAACGTAGGAATCTTTGGAACTTCGGCAACAATCTCGTGGACGTAAGTCACAATTAATTTCACACCGATAAACATCAAGATTATGGATAGCCCAAGTGAGAGATAAACCAACTTATCTAGCAAGCCCTTGAGCAAGAAGTAAAGAGCGCGTAAACCTAGGAGTGCAAAGGCATTTGCCGCAAAAACCAAGAATGGTTCTTGAGTAACACCGAAGGTTGCAGGAATAGAATCGAGTGCAAATAGCAAGTCGGTTGAGGCGATTGCAATCATGACTAAGAACATTGGTGTTGCTATGCGCTTGCCATTTACTCGAGTAAATACCTTTGAGCCATCGTATTCATCTGTCATTGCAATGCGTTTTCTAATTACACGAA
>JACCDW011495189.1_pt1 | contig 30991 bp, 35 predicted proteins | sample 7449781 | NCBI WGS metagenome assembly JACCDW01 (sample SAMN15323449, study PRJNA562643) | freshwater metagenome | isolation source: river surface water | place: USA:Blue River Watershed | collected 2017-08-18
ACTATTTTAGCTAGATTTTATGTTCTATATACTTTAGCTGAAGCACTTTTAAAAACTAATAGAAATTGCACAAGACCATGTAATAGCATCTTGTGCGGATTTTATTAAAAGCTCAAAAGTATTTTAGCTGGATTTTTTTTCTATATAGTTTAGCTGAAGTACTTTTTTGAAAAGTAATAGAAATTGCACAAGACCATGTAATAACATCTTGTGCGGATTTTATTAGAAACTCAAAACTATTTTAGCTAGATTTTATGTTCTATATACTTTAGCTGAAGCACTTTTAAAAACTAATAGAAATTGCACAAGACCATGTAATAGCATCTTGTGCGGATTTTATTAGAAGCTCAAAAAGTATTTTAGCTGTATTTTATGTTCCATATACTTTTAGCTGAAGTACTTTTTTGAAAAGTAATAGAAATTGCACAAGACCATGTAATAACATCTTGTGAGGATTTTATTAGAAGCTCAAAACTATTCATGTTCCATATAATTTTAGCTGAAATACTTTTTAAAAACAATGAAGCTAGCACAAGACTCTTTAAATACATTTAAACTTATTTCCACTTGATCGTTTTCCGTTTATGTGTTTCTGGATCACCTTCTTGTATTATTATATTATTTTTAGATATTCCACAACATTCATTCAAGAATGCACCAAATACATCTCTCAAAATTTCTTTGCCAAATGTACCATCTTCAGCGCCACATGCTGATTCATGTGGAGTAGACAATATTCTCACTTTTGTGGACTTGTTTGCCATCTCGATCAATGTATTCATAAAGTCGTAAATAGCTTTATCAGTGTCTACTATCTCATCATATGAGTAATATTCAATATGTTTGACTAGTTTATTGTTTCGTTGGACACTAATATTGATGCTTTCGAGTTCTCCTTCAACATCTACATTAACAATTTCAAGTTTGTTGGTATTTCTTTCATCATAATTTGGAATTGAACTTGCAAGAATGTTCTCTAATGTAATATAAATCGTAGTATAGCGAAGACATCCTGAGTTGCCTTCATCTAATACATCAAAAAACTCTTTGCACCATTTCTTTAAAGTAGTCGCAGATGGCTTTTCAGCTTTCTCTAAAGCTTTAGGTGACGGAGATTTAGGTTTTGGCGATGGAGATTTTGATTTAAGTTTGGGTTGGGTTTTTGGTTTTGACTTTGGTGCATTAATACATCTTCCAGTCTTTGGATTTATTACTTTACCTTCCGGACATTCTTTTTTAGGTATTTTTTCATCACAAACAATACTTTTTAATGTTGTGATCAACTGTGTCTTATTTGCAGATGTAGTAGGTTTAAAATTAAGAGCTTTCAAAACTCCAATAAGAGTATCTTTTGTATAAACTTGCATTTTATAATATAATCGAATACTAGAAATATTGTGTGAATCCCATTTAGTTCTTTAAATAGATGCAGCGCGAATCCAATTTAGTTCTTTAAATATGATCTTGCGCGAATCCCATTTAGTTCTTTAAATAGATGCAGCGCAAATTCTATTTAGTTCTTTAAATAGATCTTGCACAAATCCTATTTAGTTCTTTAAATAGATCTTGCACAAATCCTATTTAGTTCTTTAAATATACGCAGCGCGATTTCCATTTAGTTCTTTAAATAGATCTTGCGCGAAACCCATTTAGTTCTTTAAATATGATTTGCGCGAAACCCATTTAGTTCTTTAAATATGATTTGCGCGAATCCTATTTAGTTCTTTAAATATGATTTGCGCGAATTCCATTTAGTTCTTTAAATATGATTTGCGCGAATCCTATTTAGTTCTTTAAATATGATTTGCGCGAATTCCATTTAGTTCTTTAAATAGATCTTGCGCGAAACCCATTTAGTTCTTTAAATATGATTTGCGCGAATCCTATTTAGTTCTTTAAATATGATTTGCGCAAATTCCATTTAGTTCTTTAAATAGATGATGCATGAATCACATTTTGTTCTTTAAATATACGCATCACATATCACATTTAGTTCTTTAAATAGATCTTGCGCGAATCCCATTTAGTGCACAATCACAAACTAAGACTGTTTAGTAATTTGCTTATGTTGTTTGCCCTTTTTAGCATTTACAAAAGTTTTTAGAGCTTCTGCACTTCGCTCCCCCTTGTACATATATTTCTTTCCATCAACAAACATGATGATCATAGGGAAATATAAATTCCCTTTATCCGTCAACTTCTTGTACAAACCAGGTTGTTGGTATGGTAATGAAGTATAAGCAGAGCTCTCTACTTTGATCAACTTGACACCTTTTGGTGCATGTTTCTCAAACTTTACCCATTCTGGCATGAATGCATGACATGCTCCACACCAAGATGCATAATTCAACACAATAAAACAACCCTCTTTAGTGCAATTTTTCATCATGTCAATCTTTTTTGTCATTCCATCATCACTTTGAATATGTAATACCATTTTATTTATCTAATAAAATAAGATACATGACATCCCAATTTGAAAAATCAGATCACATGATTTGTAACAATTATGCAGCCCTGACCTTTCAACATAAATATGATAATGACACTATTTTTATTAACCAAATCAGCAAAGGAGCCCCAAGATGTATTCGACCTCTTGATGATGAATCAAGACTTTGGATATCACAAAATCCCAGAATGTGCGATTGGGATACTTTAAGAATGCTACAAAACAAAAAAGAAAACACTCCAATAAAAGCAGGCTATGATGCATATCCCGATGTCAATAAAAATGACTTCTTAATGATTCCTTGCAAACAAAATACCTTCAAAAATCATATTGAATGTGATGATAACAAATGTTGCTCCGTAAACCACCAATTATTTGAAAATATTACTCGTCGTCGATAGCGCTTAGCAGTTTGTCCAACTTTTTCTTCATCATCAAAAGCTCGTCTTTTGATGTCTTCTTTGCCTCCAACTTTTTACGTAGCCTATCCTTTGTCTCATTCTTTGAATCTTGACCACCATGTTGCTTTTTCTTTGATTTTTTCGATGAATTTTCTTGAAGTACCTTTGTTGGTTGCACAATAGTAGAAATATGAGTAGGATCACTAGCTTCCTTAAATACTGGAGGCTCTTGTGACATTGCAAGCAATTCAGGTTGCTTCGGTGGCTCATGAGTTTGCACAGGAGCTTCCACAGTTTTTTGAATTTCATCAACCTTTTTCTTCAAATCATTAATATTAAGATTGTCTTCTAGATTCTCCAAGTCCTTCAATGAAATTTTAGACGGCTCGTTTTTCTTAACATCTCCTACCACACGCTTCAAAATATTAGCAAAACGATCAGCTATCTTATCCCATGAATATTTCACAGGAATCTCTTCGCGGCATCTTTTACCATGAAGCTTCACAAGGCTTTTATCATTGATATATGCTTCAATAGCATCTACATAGTCAGCCGGATCACAAATTTGTGCTTCACCTCCAACTCCATCACGAGCTGCATCTACATAAAAAGTGAATTTTGGCTCTACTAGTAGTGCATTGTCTTTTGTAAAGAATTCACGGAATCCACCAATGTACGGAACAATCTGTGGGATACCAATTGCAGCTTGTTGAAAGTTACATAAACCATATCCTTCACCGTCACACGTATTAATTCCAACATCAGCAACATTATATAAAATATTAATTTCCTCATCACTCAATTGTTGAGGATTATCAATCAAAATAATATGTTTCATTCCTTCTTCTAGAGTAATCCCACGTTTCCATAATTCACGTTCATACACCTCCATCAAATTCCATGCTCCATTCACTGCCGTAGCAATTAGAAGTTTAACTGGTTCGTCTGGATGGCGACTCACAATTTCAGCAAATGCTTGAAGACATGTGTCCCAACGTTTACGAGGTTGATTGCGGTTCAAATTCATGATGATAAAATCACTTTCTTTGAGTCCATAATATTGACGAGCAAGAGCCTTTGGTACTGGGTAATGAATTTCCTTACTAAAGCCATGGCATAAATAGTCTGTTGGCTTTGTAATTCCCAGCTTTTTAATATTATCTTCCCAATAAGGTGTGAATGCAAGAACAAAGTCAGCTTCTTTATTCAGTCTTGCTATATGCTCTTTCTTTTGATGTAAATATACTTGATCTGCATATACAATAATCTTAAAATTACGATCAGGGACTGCCTTCAACTTGTCTAAAACATTTGAAACAACAATCATATCATTATAAATGATCACTACATCAGGTTTATGATTAGTTACAAATTCAGTCACTTGATCAAATCCAAAACCTTGTTGTCGTGGATTTTCATTTGCACATGCATCATATACAAATACATTCTCTGGCATTTGACGTGCTTTTTTATGGTCATCTTTTGCCACAAAGTTTTGAAAGCCATAGATTGAGTAATCAAATTCAGATTTCTTTGCCATTTCCTTAGCCAATTCGACAACCACATACGAATACCCATTTGTACTAAATGGATGTGTTCCAAAGAATAGAACTTTCATGTGTGTTTTATAATGTAAATATTGTTTTTTTGAGGTATGAAACAACCGCGTTGCAAGATGTTGTAAAATTTAAAATTAGTAATTAATGTCACCACCATTAAAAAAAGCACTGATTCTTGGTGGATGTGGTCGACGTGGTAAACACTCTGTTGAACGTCTCATCCAAGAAAATTATCTTGTTGTTATAGTCGATAATCTCTCTTGCTCCTCCGAACATCCAGAAAATTGGACAATATGGAATCACGAAAATCTCGTGTTTTATGAAGAAGATGCCATCAAGTTCCTTACCGAACCCAACTTCTTCATTAATTTTGAATGGGATATGATTTGCAATTTTGCAAAAGTAAAAGATCCAGATATAGTTGAAGAAAAATGCATTAATACTCTATTAGATGCTACCTTCTTTTATTGGTTACATCATCTACATTACAAACCATCTGTGATTGTAAGTCCCCAACACACAGAGTTTGCAAGGGACATTGTAAGGCATATTGACATGTAAGATATCCTTGTAATGTACCACAATATGTATGAGGAGGATCCGTACTGAAAAGTCTACCAGTAACCTCATCATACAAAAATTCACCAGCATCCAAATATATGTAACGAACTGACACCATTCTTACTTTTTGTTGTTGATGCTTAAAACGTAAACTAACCTTTGTCATAGTCATATATTTCAAGAGTGTCAACGATCAATTTTTCATTTTTCCCCAACTATTTTACACAAATTATTTTATAATAGTGTAAATTCTAAGATATCTCACTTACTTATCCGCATAATAAAATAAAATGATGTCCGTTATTACCCATCCTAACTACATCAACAATATTCTTGATGATGGCTATATTAATACGAGCGTTATCACGACAAAAGTGTTCGCTTACACTAATGATTCACAAGTTCCCCAAACACTTACTCTAGGTGCCACTTCCAACCTGAATATCGAGACTGCCAAAGATATCAACTTATTCATGGGCACGTCTAATTCATATACTCTTTATACATCATTGTATGATTCTAATACAGATGTACGTACAGATACCGAAGTACTACAAATTCAGTCTGATTCAACTTCTAATCTTGTAGTAATCACAACTCCATCCAATATTTCGTTCATGCCTGCAGATCTCTCTAATAGTTACATCAATCTCGGTAATTTATACCTAAGCCAATCAACCGATGCTGTACAAATTTTTGATACCAATCTAGCCTACTTCAACATGAGCAAAAGTCTTCAAATTGCCGGAAGCCTTTCTGTTGCTGACAACATCATCTCAAGTGGTAGTTTATATGGTCGTGATATGAATGTTTGGACAGATCGATCAAACTCTGCCATAAAACGTATCGGTTATGGACTACATATCAATGACAATGATGAACTTGAAATTGTCAAATATGCAAAGTTTGAAGGCAAAGACGTACTTAAGAAGATTGCTGTCTTCGGTTATGGACGATTGACATCAAATGACTCAAGTGATTCTTCTTCTAATTATCTTGTCTTCAACAGTCTTGGTGAAGTGAGTGTTGCTAGCAGCAATGGCTTAAGTCCAATTTATAATACTGGTGGCTCAGGCGGTTCATCACAATGGTCTACTTCAAATGGTATTGTTTATTATAGCACCAACTTTAGTAGCAATGGTATGCCTGTTGGAACTGCTAGCAATGTTGGCATTGGTTTTAGTAACCCTTCATATAAACTTGCAGTAAATGGTGATATTTTTGCGTCTGATGATATTACAGCATTCTCTGATATCCGTCTAAAAGATAACCTTGTTCCCATTCCAAATGCATTATCTAAAATTGCTTCAATCAGTGGTTATACATTTAGTCGTAAAGATCGTGATGGCAACAAAAGATATGCCGGTCTTGTTGCACAAGAACTTCAAGCAGTATTACCTGAAGTTGTTTCAACTGACAATGATGGATTTATGAGTGTGGCATATGGCAACGTTGTATCTCTTCTTGTTGAAGCAATCAAAGAACTAAAAGGTCAAGTTGGAGAATTACAATCAAAAGTAGCATAATATAAGTAAAAAATAAACCCATAGATATTAATGAGTCTTTTAAAAATAGCCCGATTGGGCTTTGAAATAGAATATCAAAGAAATTATAAAAATGCGTCACCCAAAGCTATTGGTAAAATGTTAACAAAAAGATTACCAGATATGGGTCCAACATTCATTAAAATAGGTCAATTTGTTTCATCCAGAGATGACATTTTTGGCAAAGATCTTTGTAATGAACTAAAAGTATTGCAAGATTCTACGACGCCTATCGACGTGTCTCATGTTCAAAACAAACTAACACAAATTCCATTTGAAACATTTAATGATATTCCTATAGCAACAGCATCTATTGGACAAGTCCATGAAGCTAAACTTAAAGGAAATCAAAAAGTAGCTGTCAAAATTCGACGACCAAACATTGAACAAACTATAAGAGACGACTTTGACATAATTTTGCAAATGTTAGATATTATAAAAGCAATTAGTGATAACCGACGTATTATGGAGTTGGATATTGTTTTTAGAGAGTACTACAACATGCTCATGGATGAAATTAATTTTCAAAAAGAAGTCAATAACATCAACACTTTCTCAAAAAACTTTGCCAATACCAAATGGATTAAAGTGCCACAAGTATATGACGAATATTGTAACGATGATATTATTGTGATGGAGTATGTTGAAGGTGTAAAAATAGATAAAGTGCCCGATTCATTTACTAAAGAACAATGTAAGTCAGCTATTAATAAAATAGCTGAATGTTTCATGTATCAAATAAGTGAATATAATTTTGTGCATATAGATCCTCATCCGGGGAATGTATCAATAAATGACAAAGGTCAACTTGTATTTTATGATTATGGTATGGTATTAGACATTACTCAAGAAAGGATTGCTGAACGATTTGATGACTTTATGTTGTATGTTTTTCAAAAAGATGCAGATGCTCTTGCAAACTTACTAGTCGAAACCGAGATATTTATCGTTTTGCCTGGAAATATGACTTTGTTCAAAAATTTTGTAAAGTTTTTTTTGTCGTATACGTCGTCGATGAATGTCAATGATTTTAAAGAAGGATATATCAAACAACTCGAAACAATAGGTGGTATGCCCTTCTTTATTTCAAGTAAATTTGTTATGTTATTACGAGGTTTTGCTATTTTGGAAGGTGTATTTAAGAAACTTGATCCTGAGTTTAATTATCAAGATGCTCTAACTCCATTTGTAAAAGATAGAATGATTTCAATAAGTTACTTGGAGTCAAGAGCAAACACAGATATCAAATCATTTCAAGAACTACCTGCTTCGGTAGAACAAATGCAAATGATGGTTGATATCCTGCAAAAAAATATGAGTCAACAAAAAACACAACAAACCAAAACAACAATTGTCATGATGATCATTGTGACATTTCTTGCTCTATTCAAGTAGACATACTCTTTATTTTTATTTTAATCAAATAAAATGGTTAATTATCCAACAACTCTAAAGTATCATAAAGACTATGTTGACATTCGCAACATGACACCAAATGATAGAGCTAATTTTGAATTCATGTTACTTGATTATGATGTCGACAAAAATGGTGATACATCACGATCTTTAAATGACCTTCGCAAACTTATTATTGATAGAGACTCAAAAGGTATTTTTAATTTTAAAAGAGACGGACTGAGTGGTGTTGCCAACAAAATATCAAGTTTGTTGATTAGTATTGTTATTGTTTTGATGGTAATCTCATTGATATCTTGGGCTATATTTGGTCTCCTTAAAATGCAAAAATTAGAGAATTCAATGAAACAATTTTTACTAGTAGGATTATTAATTTGTGCAATTGTAACTATTATCATAGTTTTTTACAATACTTTCACAACCATGGCAATGAAAGTTCAAGTATTAATTATGCCATCACAAAACTTTATAAACAAAGAATAATAGTGTCATGGGGTACATAAGTCCACAACGATCTGGCTTAGCACTAGAAATATGTCCCAGTAACTCTTATTATTTTAGAAACTCTTCGATCAATGACATCATGATTAAACCATATCTGAATTTTCAACGAATACATTTTGGTATGGATAAAAACAAAGTCTCTGTATTTATGCTTGATAGTAATTCTATCAATACCACAACACACGCATATTTTGAAAGCAATATATATGTTGCTCAGAGAGTAGCTGTTAATACAATGAATCCACAATATAGTGTCGATGTTGCTGGCAATATTAGAACATGTAATTTGTATGCCACGGAGAAAGCTGGTATTGCAACTCTTAATCCTGAATATGAATTAGATGTTGTTGGTACCGGACGTTTAATCAATACATATGTACTCAGTAATCTTGGTGTTTGCACTGAAACTCCAGAATACAATGTTGATGTTCAAGGTTTTTTAAGATCATGGACCGGCTACTTTGATTGTAATTTAGCTCTTAATACATACACCCCCGAATATCCTATGGATATCAATGCCGAAGCTAGAATTGTTAAAGCATACATCAGCAGCAATTTAGGTGTTGGTACATTTACTCCTAAGTATGAAACCGATATTGTTGGCTCAGTTAGATCTTGCAATATGTATGTTCTTAATACAGTCGGTGTGTGTACTGAAACCCCTGAATATAATGTAGATATTGTTGGTTATTCAAGAACCAGTACTCTGTATGTTACAAATCAAATAGGTGTTGGAACTTCTAACCCAGAACATGTTGTGGACATCAAAGGTGATACACGAACATATGATGCTTATGTCGATCATCGATTAGGTGTTAATACTATTTTCCCTGAATATCCTCTTGATGTACAAGGAACTGGTAGAATTTTTACAGGTCTTATTGGGACATTAGGAGTAAATATAGATTATCCGCAATATCAAGCTGATATACACGGTATTACTAATATTTCAGCTGATTTATATGTAGGAGGTAATATTGGTGTCAAAACAACTAGTCCATCATTTGATTTACACATTGAAGGAGAAAGTAAAACCGATTATGAATATGTTATGTCCAATCTTGGGGTTGGAACATCCAATCCATTATTTGAAGTTGATGTAATAGGAGAAACAAAGACTGATTATGGCTATGTTATGTCCAATCTTGGAGTTAGAACATCCAATCCATTATTTGAAGTTGATGTAATTGGAAAAACAAAGACTGATTATGGCTATGTTATGTCCAATCTTGGAGTTAGAACATCTAATCCTCTATTTGAAGTTGATGTAATTGGGAAAACAAAGACTGATTATGGTTATGTTATGTCCAATCTTGGGGTTGGAACATCCAATCCATTATTTGAAGTTGATGTAATTGGAAAAACAAAGACTGATTATGGTTATGTTATGTCAAATCTAGGCGTATGTACATCTAATCCTTTATTTGAAGTAGATGTAATTGGAAAAACAAAGACTGATTATGGTTATGTTATGTCAAATCTAGGCGTAGGTACATCAAATCCATTGTTTGAACTTGATGTAGTAGGACGGACAAAAACAAATCATGTATATGTGACGAGTAACATAGGCGTTGGTGTATCAAATCCATCTTGTCAAGTTGATATTATTGGTCATCTGAGATCTGATTACGCTTATGTGATGAGTAATTTTGGTGTGAGGACATCAAATCCACAATATGAAGTTGATGTGAATGGTACTGTAAATGCTAGTAATATTTTGAGTATGACTTTAAATGTTGATAATGCAAATTTTTCCAATCTAGTAGTTGATGGATATGTTGGTATTGGCACAAGTAATCCAATACAAAATGTGGATATCCGTGGATCAGTTAATGTTTCTGATAATTTATTTCTAGGATCTAATTTAATTTGTTCTGAAACAATATCTTCTGAACATTTAAATTCAACAACCGGTTTCATAAGTGATAAACTTGGCATTGGTATTCAAAATCCATCGACAAAGTTACATGTTGTAGGAACGACAACAACGGATGTTTTACTCGCAAGTAATGTGAACGCAGATGTTATTGGAAGTGATCAACTTACAGCAAATACCATTGATGCACAAGTTATGAATGTTGCATATGATATGAATTGTTCGAATATTTATACTAAGTTTTTGTCCACTGACGTTATTTTAGTAAAAAATGGTTTATCGTCAATTGCATTCAGTGGATCAAACTTTGAAGCTGATATGTTGACAGCTAAAATACGCATGGATACAGTTACTCTTCGTGCTACTGATGATGTTATTTGCACTTACTTGACAGCATTTTCTAATGTAAATACTAGAAATATTACAGCTATCAATAATATTTCTGCACCATATATCACAGCACATTCAAACTTGACAACCAGTAATGTAAATGCATTATATCTTACTGTTGAGTCTAATGTATCAGCTGGTAATACTATGAGAGCACCTAGTATTGTAGCAAATAGTAATGTTTCTTGTGCATATTTGACAGCTCATTCAAATATTAATAGTGCATCGTTAGCTGTTGGTTATTATAACGTATCTTCAAATACATTGCATGTTGTTGGTACATCTTTTTTTGATGGTCCGATTACTACCACAAATTACATAGAAACAACGGGTGCAGATTATGCCGAATATATGTTGAAAGCTGACAAAAACAAGAATTTCAAAGAGGGTAATATTGTTGGATTTACTCAAAATGGAAGTATTACGGATATTTGGAGCGAAGCTGTTAGTTTTGGTGTTGTGACAACGTCACCAGGAACAATTGGTGGAGCACCTCTATATAACAAGACTAATTATGAATTGATAGCTTTTTGTGGACGTGTGCCAATATCTTGTTATTTAGGAAAGCCAGGTGATTACGTTGTTCCTATTGCTAATGGCGATAAAATAGATTTTAAAATAGTTTCACCATTTGATGTTTCTTTTGAGGAATATATGAGAAGTGTTGGTAAAATACTTTGTGAGTTAGAAGATGGGAGAAGAGAAATATTAGTCAAGTTGGTTTAAGAAAACTTAATAGATATTTGTTTAATGATTTGTGCTCAATTGATAGTTCCTAAAACTCCTTCACAAATTAAATATGTCGATGCTTTGAAAAAAGAAAAGCCATATGTTGTGGTTGCAGCTGGTGTTGCTGGAACGGGGAAGACATTGCTATCGACACATATTGGAGTACAAAAGTTAGTATCTGGACATGTGAATAAATTGGTAATTACGCGTCCTACTGTGGGGGTTGGTGGTGATAATATTGGTTATTTACCAGGTGGCTTGAAAGAGAAATTGGAACCATATATGCTACCAATATATGATGCTTTGCAATACTATTACCCTAAAACTAAAATAGAAAAGATGATCAAAGAAGATATTATAGAAATTGCTCCTATAAATTTTATGCGAGGTAGAACTTTTAAAAATGCATGGATTATTTGTGATGAAGCGCAAAATCTGACAAAATCGCATGTATTGATGCTGATTACTCGTCTTGGGTCTAATAGTAAATTGGTGATTACAGGGGATCCATCTCAACATGATAGAGTTGGACAAGGTGAAAATGGTTTGTCGGATTTATTGCAAAGATTGAGTTATTCACGAGAAGAGAATAATTTTGTTGAAGTTATACGGTTTGGTATTGATGATGTTGAAAGACATCCAGCTATTCCATTCTTTTTGGAGTTGTATAATTGATTCTTTTTTTGTTCTTCGTAAAATAAAGTAATAATGTTTCACGATTTACGAAAGAAAAATAAGTATATAGAATTTACAATCAAAGACATTGATCTTAGTATTGTAAATGCTATTAGAAGAATTATAATTTCTGAGTTGCCTACTGTTGCCATGCCATTTGATATTTATAAGAATGAGAATGTGATAGTTCATAAAAATACGGGAGCTCTGAACAATGAATTTTTATTACATAGAATTTCGCTATTGCCTCTTTGTTTTACTGGCTCAGAAATAGATAACTTTGAGAGTGATAGATATGTTTTCAAGTTGGTAGCTGAAAAACCTGGATTTGTAACTACTAAGGATATTAAAGTTTATGATAATGATGGGGAGTTATATTCTAAAGATTTGCATACACAAATATTTCCGGTTGATTCAATATCAAAAGATCATATATTGATTACAAAATTGAAAGAAGATGAGGAGATTGATATAGAGTTCAAGGCAAGTGTTGGTAGTGGCGCAGATCATGCGCGTTGGTGTCCTGTAAGCCAATGTACATACAGTTTTAAAGAGAATGATGCAAAAGAAATGGCATTTAGGATGGAAACAGAATGCGGAATGAGTTGTGAAGAGATCTTTGAAAGAGGTTTGGATATGTTGGTAGATAAAATGGCAAAATTTTTGTCATTGTTGGAAAAAGGAGAGATAATTGCAACACATATTGTGAATAACATGTATGAAATTGTATTGAAAGGAGAAGATCATACATTAGCTAATGTGATACAGTCATGTTTGTATAATAAAAAAGATCCTAAACTATTATTTATAGGATATTACAAGCCACATCCATTGGTGAAAAAAGTGGTATTGAAGGTGCGTTTAGATGGAGAAAAGGATGTTTTGAAATATTTATTGGATAATTGTAGAATGATTCATTCAGATTTGATTGATATTGGTGGAGCATGGAAATTATTTTCTGCTTAAAATTAAAATGTCTTTCTCTGATTTCATTAAGCCTCTGGGTCTTCCTGGTGTAACATCCACTCCTGCTACTGGTGGTTCTGATGTGGCTGTTGTGGATCAAGTTGCTGGTGGTTATAAAGTAAAGGTATGTGGTCGTGAACGTAAGGTAGAAGTACTCGGTCGTAAGCGTGTTGTGACTATTAAGGGTAAGAAAGTGTCTCTAACAGAGGCGCGTGAGATGGACAAGAAGTGGAAGGCTGAGAAGAAGGCTGATGCAGCTAAAAAGGCAAAGAAAACTAAGAAGTCCAAAAAATCCAAGAAATAAATTTGACAATCAATGATCTAATTTTGGTTGTTCTTATATGTCTTTTTTGCAATTTGCACAAGATGCTATTGTGCGGATTTTATTAGAAGCTCAAACATATTCTAGCTGTATTTTATGTTCCATAGACTTTTAGCTGAGACATTTTTAAAAAACTAATAGAAATTGCACAAGGACATTTAATACCATCTTGTGCGGATTTTATTAAAAGCTCAAAAGTATTCTAGCTGTATTTTGTAGTTCATGGACTTTTAGCTGAGGTACTTTTAAAAAATAATATGGCTGGCACAAGACCTTTTAATGACATCTTGTGCGGATTTTATTAGAAACTCAAAAGTATTTTAGCTGCATTTTATGTTCCACATACTTTTAGCTGAACTACTTTTATAAAAATAATATGGCTGGCACAAGACCTTTTAATGACATCTTGTGCGGATTTTATTAGAAGCTCAAAAGTATTCTAGCTGCATATTATATTCCATATACTTTTAGCAGAACTACTTTTTCAAAACTAATAGAAATTGCACAAGACCTTTTAATGTCATCTTGTGCGGATTTTATTAGAAGCTCAAAAGTATTCTAGCTGCATATTATATTCCATATACTTTTAGCAGAACTACTTTTATAAAACTAATAGAAATTGCACAAGACCTTTTAATGACATCTTGTGCGGATTTTATTAGAAGCTCAAAAGTATTCTAGCTGTACTTTGTAGTTCATGGACTTTTAGCTGAGGTACTTTTAAAAAATAATATGGCTGGCACAAGACCTTTTAATATCATCTTGTGCGGATTTTATTAGAAGCTCAAAAGTATTCTAGCTGTATTTTATGTTCCACATACTTTTAGCTGAACTACTTTTATAAAAATAATATGGCCAGCACAAGACCATTTAATAACATCTTGTGCGGATTTTATTAGAAGCTCAAAAGTATTTTAGCTGCATTTTGTAGTTCATGGACTTTTAGCTGAGGTACTTTTAAAAAATAATATGGCTGGCACAAGACCTTTTAATGACATCTCGTGCGGATTTTATTAGAAACTCAAAAGTATTTTAGCTGCATTTTATGTTCCACATACTTTTAGCTGAACTACTTTTATAAAAATAATATGGCCAGCACAAGACCATTTAATACCATCTTGTGCATTTTTTTAGAAGCCCAAAAGTATTCTAGCTGCATTTTCTATTTCATGGACTTTTAGCTGAGCTACTTTTATAAAAATAATATGGCCAGCACAAGACCATTTAATGGCATTTTGTGCGGATTTTATTAATAGCCAAAAAGTATTTTAGCTGTATTTTATGTTCCATGGACTTTTAGCTGAACTACTTTTATAAAACTAATATGGCCAGCACAAGACCATTTAATAACATCTTGTGCGGATTTTATTAGAAACTCAAAAGTATTCTAGCTGCATATTATATTTCATATACTTTTAGCTAAACTACTTTTATAAAACTAATAGAAATTGCACAAGACCTTTTAATGTCATCTTGTGCGGATTTTATTAATAGCCAAAAAGTAACTTAGCTGCATTTATATTTCATGGACTTTTAGCTGAGCTACTTTTAAAAAACTAATATGGCCAGCACAAGACCATTTAATAACATCTTGTGCGGATTTTATTAGAAACTCAAAAGTATTCTAGCTGCATATTATATTCCATATACTTTTAGCTGAACTACTTTTATAAAACTAATAGAAATTGCACAAAACTTTTTAATGTCATCTTGTGCGGATTTTAATTACCAAAATATGTCAAACACATATAAGAAAATGAATCATTATTCAAGTGATGTTTATTTTTAATTTGCCTTTGATTTACGTTTAGACTGAATCAAAGATACTAGTTCGGTTTTATTGAGACCCTTATGATTTAATTTCATTTGGGCACATTTCTCTCGAAGTTCTTTCATATTCCTATTTTGTAAAAAGTGTTTTGATTTTGATTTTGTTTTACCACCTTTTTTGCTCAAATTAATTTTAGGACAATATTCTTTTATTTTTCCAAGAATATCATTTTTGATTTTAATATCTTCGTCTTCGTCATTTTTGAAAACTATGTTTTGAATATTAACACGAGCATTTCTTTGAAAAAAAGAAACATCATTCATGTCTGATATCCTCTGTCTCCAATATTCTTCCAATGGTTCAAAATTTATAAACTTAAAAAATAAATCAATACAATTTCCAAAACTAGTTTTTGAAGCGGATCCGTGCCATAAACATTCTTTTAATTCTGGGTATGGGGTCAAAATCACACTAAGGCAGTCATTTGAAAGTACTCTGCTATAAAATACAGCTAACAAAGTGATCCACATCATAATTTCTTCGGATTTACACCATTCTTTCAATCTACACTCTATTGTTCCAATAGTAAAAAGATTTTGTAAATTAAATGCTTTGTATCTAGTTTTATGATTATGTGGTTCACCTTGAAAAGCCCAGACAATACCTTCTAAATCCCAACAATATTCTTCTAATTTTTCATCACTGGCATTCATAAAAATTTCATAATCTTCTTCATCTGGCGGATCTTTCATGAACAAAGATTTCATGGACATTGCAAATTTATTATTCCTTCGAGATTGTTCGCACATAAACATGAATACATCTTCAAAATATAGCCATGCAACACAAATTTTTACAAGATGTTTTGGCTCTTTAAAACGATTACCACAAGTCATATGGACATGATTAGATGTTGTAGAGTTTGACTTTAATTCAAAAGTGTTTTCGTTCTCAATCTTATATGGTAATATCTCTGAAATTACGTTTGGTACAACTTCAAAATCATTTAAAAAATTCAAAGGAGGTGAAACAAATTCTGTGTGATCTATATTATTAATAATTGGAGGTTGTGCTTCTACTGATTGATCATATGTTATAATCCACACATTATTATCTAGTAAATAGGTATCTTCAGGATTAACACAACATTTATTTCCATGATAACCATCTTCAACAACAAATCTATGTTTGATAGACATGTCAATTGGATAATCTTTTGGAAACTTATTGTATTCATTATATAGTTTAGCCAAAGTAGCTCTAATTTTCATATGTTGAGCTTCAATACCAGAGTTTGCTTCTTTTCCTTGAGGTTTTTTAAATCCTTCTACGCTTTTGCAACCAAATGGTTTATCAATCACATCAATACGGGTTTTTGGTTTATATTGAATCAAAGTTTCATATTCTAAACCAAATCGTATAGCTTTCAAATAATCAGAAAAACTACTCATTTGTATCATAAAGAGATAAACTTTTTGAAAATTAGTGCACCATCTCCAAATCTTATTCGTCTTTGTGCGTCGGTATTTTTGTATGTGTATTTTGAGTCTTCTTTTGCTTCTTTTATTTTATCAGTTAGTAAACTAGGGTTATGTACTCCAAATGGAGTTATTTCAGGTTTCATCACTGAGTCACTTTGTGGTTGTTTCATTTTTGACAAACTTTCAACTAAATCTTCGAAAGACTCTGTTTCTTTTATAATCTTATTTTTTGGTAAACTATTTAAAACATTATTGGAGTTTATATGGCGTTTCTTTGATTCCATTTTTGGTTGTAATCCAAAATAGTTGTTTAAAGCATTTGCATTAGCATTAGCAGCATTTTTTTTTGAATTTTGAGATTTTTTCCCTAAATTATTTGCATTTACATTCGCGTTCGCATTCGCATTCACGTATTGTGGGTTCATAACTCTTACTATTTTAAACCTTGAAAATCTTTTCGATTTTTGATAAAATATTTTGAAAAATTGACTTTTTATTTAAAAAACACATCGACAAACATCCACCATGGAGTACGGTCTTTACCACCCAACGATTCTAATCATTCGCCTTCGTTGCCTTCAAAAGAAGGTGAAAGGTCTCAATCCCAAAATATACAATCCTCTCTTGGTCTCTTCGGCCAGCAGCCTGTTAACCAAGTACATCCCTGATATCCCCAAGACAACCATTTTGATGCCCAATATTCTATCGGACATCTCCAGCTACTTGGAAGCTGCACACAAAAACCTTATGGCAAACGAGATGGATATGGCAAAACAAAGGATCGATGCAGCGGTGATGTACATGTTCAATAACATCGCTCCGTACTACATCATATGTGCTCGCATGGCGTCCACATCTTGTTTCGACAAAAATGTGCTCGGTGACTTTGTGGAGTTGCCCATGCTAGCAAGAGAGAAGATTGCCAAGATCGTCAAGACAATGCTCTAGAAAAAAACATATTGTATTCTACCGGAAAAGTCAAGCACTTTTCCTCATAATAGACTCCCAATCAATAACAGGACTCAAATATTCAATCTCCATATGAGTCGAGTAACCTGGAATAGGAGAAATCAACTTATGTCCAAGTTTGTTTAGATACATAAATTTGTCATGATCAAAACCGTATCCAGATTTTGTATCGCTGAATGGAATATATGTATCTTTGAAAATCTTCAAGGTTTTAAACAACATAGCATGAGTATTTGTGGTTGAAGGAGTTACTCGCCAATGGCAACTCTTAGTTACATACATCTCCGATGCCAATCCTTTATAAATTTTTCTATCATATTTATCGCAATGATCATATAAAGTAACATATTCAGCAAAACCAGCATCAAAAGCTTCTCTCATAGCATCACACCAACCAGGTCGATGAACATAATCATCTTCAAGAAGATAAATAATAGCATTATCCGGAATATCATTACGTCCACATACATAATTCACAAGATTGATAAAACTATGAGCATCACTTCCACAATCTTGTGAAAATATAGTAATCTTATCAGCGTATTTAGCAGTGTAATGTTCAGATGGATCTTTGATATTCAAACTATCAAGCATGACAATTACCTTTGTTTCATCATCAATAGTGTCTATGAGATTTTTGAAAGCTACTTCTTTTGAAAACCATGCTGGACGGTTTTTCTGATTACTAACACCACAATGCCTTGTCAACACATAAAGAGGTCTTTTGTTCATGATGTAAATCAAAAAATTGATAGCTTTATATCTGGGTCACTTTGTTGCAGTTATGATTCATCTCCCGTCACACTTTTATCCTAATGTTTCACGAGCAATCAAAGGATATCATAGAGTTAATACAGTTCCAGTCAAAGAATCTACATGGGAAGCTATAACTGTTCAAGCGTTGAATAGGTCTAATATTCCATGTCTTTGGAAACCAGGAAGTCACAAAAGTGGTGCAGATATACATATCCAAGGATCAGGATACTCTTTGAAGACAACTAAATTATTGAAAAAGTCAATCAATATATCATCTTATAGACTGACCCAATGTCATGATATTGACCAAATAGTCGATGAGGTAGATAACGTACGCAACAATTTTGATGAATATTGGGTTCTAGGAAGAAAAGAGTGCAAGTCAAACATTTCATATCATATATTTTGTATTCCTTCTCAAAAAATTAAAGCATCAAATTTACGTTGGCAAGTAAAGTTGAACAAAGACAAAACAAAAATGGTTGGATATACAACCAATGTAACAAATGGTGTACAAATGGAAGTGGTCCATTCTATGGCTTCACAATTATGGATAAAATTGGATTTAGATCAATTTCAAAAGTATCAAATGGGAAAAGATATTTATGTAGACTTGTCTACCAACAAATATGATTATATTGATCTGTGCAGTCCGGTCTTAACTTTTTTGTAATGCACCATTATAATAAGTTAATTGTTCACCTTTCCAATTGTCTGCTGTTGGTCGATATGATACAAACTTTGGACATTCTGCGTTGATTTCACCAGTTTCTGTTATTCTCACGTTTTTGCACACTTTCAAATAAGGTCCTTTTGGTAAGCATTCAAGTCTACCGTTTGCATAATATATTTGTTCGCAAGATTCATGGTATCTTATTGTTTTTTCTTGTCCAAAACAATTTGCTGTTAGGGTTAGTCCATCAGTTCTAATGTCGGTGCAACCAGGAATATTCCAATTCATTATTACTTAAAGACTACTTTTTATTTAGACGCAAAGTCAGAAATGGAACCAGTTTTTTCTAAAATAAACTTAATAAGTCCATCTGGTAAAATCGAAATAGTTGAGGTTGTTTGCGTGAAAGAAGTTGATAGCAAAATTATTAAGTGCACAGTTAAAGGTTTAGACGGCAAAGAAAAAGACATGACTCTGAGCCAAGACAGTATGGGGACCACTTGGTCTTTCCATCAAGAAAAAGAAGACATTGAAGATATCAATAAGGTAGTTCACCAAATGATGGAGAATATAATGCAAAATGTTGTGCATAATAATAATGATGTAACTATTGAAAAACTGAACTCGCAGATGGAAAGTGTTAATCTTGATATCGAGTTGATTAAAGATCGTCTTGCTGAAATGGAAAATACATATGAAGAAGCTATTGATGATATTAAAAACCTACATATTGAGCTTCAAGAGATTAAAGATGAGATTTTAAATATTCAAAATACAGTAGATGAGTTTGATGATGATAACGTTGTAATCAAAGATGTTAATATTAGAGGTAACTTGGATTATTATCCAATATATGTGATTACCTCAGTATTTGCTGCATATTTTGTTGCACGTGTTCTGGAATCTTTTAGTAGATATGTTTGCTAAATGCAAACGTTTAAAAAAATTATAGCTTTGTAAACTTGGCATGTTGGACATCCATTGCATCGTCTCGATTATGTTTTTTACCTGTAATTCGACAGTTATCAAGATCTTCGGTTAGTTTAGAGATTGCTTTAGCATTTTTGCGAGCTTGTTTTCTTAGTTGTTTTCTTTGAGCACGTTTGCTGAACATCTTGTTCTCTGATTTGGTCAAAGTTAATCCATAGTCACCTTTATCTTCCTTAGGATGGTATTTTGTGGATTCATTTTTATTATGACGTATATCAATACCCATATATCCAAGATGTTTGAATAGCTGATTTCTTGTTTCAAATGATGTATTACAAAATGCACATTTGTTTCTTAGACTCTCATCATTTAGTGGATTGACACCAAATTCATCATTTGATGGATGAATAGTTTCATCAAACATCGGCGAGAATATATCATATTCATCAGTATCATATGTGTAATATTTGCCTGTATATTGATTAAAACGATAAATAAACATTGTTGTTGACATCACAAAATACTCTTAAATATTTGTATCTTAAGTTTCAATTTTTGTTCGTTGATTATAAACACAATGTCAGAAACTGATGTTGTCAACAAAATCTTCTTTTCTTGGATTGTCGGATTCTCTGTAATAGAAACTTTTCTCAGTTTATTACCCGTTTCTAGAAATAGTTTATCATTTTTACAACTTATGACAGACTTTGCATATACATCGATACCATTTTTAAAGACGTTGTATATTTACAAACATGTATTTAAGAAATCAGAATATTTCCCAAGTAAATCAGAAGATTTACCTATATTTGTATCTATTTTTGTAATAATACAAGTAGTTTTAGATAGCATATTTTTATATGCAAGTCAAAAAATATCTTTTAATTTCCCATTAAAACAAATCTTACAACGATATGATAGTGTAACAAGTCTAGCTCATTCTGCCCGAGTTACAACCTACGGTATCATATGGATTATGATAACGTTCTTTGTCTATACAAAGTTTAAAACTCTGGATGGAATTTCAACAATTGTCGGAGCTCTATTTATTCTTCTACTACGCGAATACCCTGATCGACCATAATTATTTTTTCTTTTGTAGCTTGATCAAAGTAGTAAGCTTCTTTGAAATGTCCTCCAGTACATCTGTAATGTTTTTAGGATTACGACGATTAGATGTCATAAAGTATTGAGATAGGACAAGGAAGAGAGGATCTCCACCTAGGAGTTCCGTAGTTGAAACTGAACTAGATGTATCTGAACCATTCCCACCACCTTGCTCTTCACTTTCACCTTCACTTTGACTTTCATCTACACATTCACCTTCACCTTCACCTTGACCTAGACCAATGCATTCACTTTGATCTACACCATCATCCTCACTTTCATCTTCATCTTCTTCATCTTCTTCATCTTCATCTTCACCTTGACTTTCATCTTCACTTTCACTTTCACCTTCATCTTCTTCATCATCTTCATTAGTAGATGTTTCATCAAAATCCTCTGGGACCTCCTCTGGGTCCTTCTCTGATGGTTCTGTTCCACCCATTTTGATCACTTTTACCTCGTCTTTCGTCATTACAGTATATTTTTATCAAATAAAATTTCTTCTTATGTATCTGTAAATAAATGGAGTCATTCGAGGCAGTCATCGTTGTATTTGCTTTATTAGTAATTTTGCATTTGGTCGTGAATACTAAAAATTTACAAGACAGATATATTATTTTATTGGCACTTGCTGTTTTGATTTTGTTCAATTGGCAAGAAACTAGAGGATCAACCGAATCTTTTACAGAAGTACAACCCACTCTTCCTGAAGATACTTTGGATCCTTTCAAAACAACAGCTACTTTATATACTACAGCTTTCAATACTACATCTTTTAGTCAATCTGTAACAAACAATAAAGTATGGAAAAATATTGCACCTGCAACAAACTCAAAACCAGCTTGTAATGATACTTCTAGCAGTCCTGCCAATCTTGTATTTGTCAATAGTCCTACATATACCCGTGAAACTGGATTCACCATGATGAACAATGCTATCACGGGTCCTCTATCTTGTTCATTAGGAATATCTTATAATGCTACTTACACAATCATGTTATGTTTCAAAACAAAAGAACTATTATCAACAGGAACAAACATTGACATTTTTAAAATATTTGCCAACACTCCAAATAATAATGGCATTACCCTATATATTCCAGCAGCTAGCATCAAAAATATTTCAGAAGGATTTCAAACATGTAGTCTTATTCTTAAAATAGGAGCTGAAGAGTTTATTTGTTCATATAATGCCTCTATAGCAATTCCCATGGAATCACTTTTGACATGTCTTTGGATTGTCAAAGATGGTGCAAATTCAGTCAAAATTATGTATGCTAACGAAAAGTTTACATCTCGAATTTTAAGTACTACTACAGCTCGTTTTGATAATACTAATTTTAGTAACAAAGAATTTGAAATTGCTAGTTCCAAAAATTGGAATGTAGATCTTTTCTCGGTTGGAATATTCAATTCTGTTTTTGGAGAGGACATGATCAAAAAGAGTTATGATTGGATGAAAGAAATATACGATAGAAACAGAGCTCCTCTACTGAAAAAAATGTCATCTACGATTACAGAATTAACAAATAAAAATCAACTATTAGAATCATGTCCATATGATTTAGAGACATGCACAGTTTGTAATGATATTCAAAATTGGAAAAATCCAGTTGGTGTATTAGTGAATGCATCAAAAGATTGTCGTGCAGGAATTAACACTTTTTGTTTGAAAAATCCAACTAACCCTATTTGTGGAGATTGTTATACAGAAAAACCTTCGGATAATTGTACAGTTGTACGTAGTATGTTGACAAATGATTCAGCACGTCAAGGTATTCTTGGAGAAATGACAGAAGAAGACCAACTAGTTGTGAAACGTAAAAATAATTGGTACACAGAAAGTGAATGCAAAACTGTAAGTGTACCAAAAGATAATACTATAAACAAAATACCAGTCGCATCAAAGGACCCTAACACATTGAAACTATATTATAAAAATGGTAACATCATATCTGAAGGCGAAGATGTTATTATGCCACAACAAATCAAAGAACCAACATCAATGTGGAGCTCAATTAAAGGATTTTTTATGGGTAAATAGGCATTTTGTGTGAATTCTATTAGAAGCTCAAAAAGTGTTTTAGCTGGAATTATTCTTCTAGCTTAGATACTTTTATAAAAACTAATATGGCCAGCACAAGACCATTATGATATATTTTGTGCGGATTTTATTAGAAGCTCAAAAGTATTTTAGCTACATTTTATCTTCCATAAACTTTTAGCTTAGACACTTTTATAAAAACTAATATGGCCAGCACAAGACCACCATGATACATTTTGTGCGAATTCTATTAGAAGCTTAAAAGTATTTTAGCTGGAATTATTCTTCTAGCTCAGACACTTTAAAAAACTAATATGATCGGCACAAGATATATTGTGTCCAAGATTAATCAAAACACCTTAATAAGATTGGTATAAAAAGCTATATAAGAAAATGTCAATATATTTCAGTGATGTGCATTTTAAAAATTGAAAATATTTCTCAATTTGACTAGTAACAAAGATGTGGCTTCTAGGTGACGAAAGCATCGCAACATCTATTCTTGTAATTCCATGTCACAAGCACGATCTATCATATTTTAATCTTCATGAACTTAATGACAATTCACTTCCTATAATATTTGGAGATTTTGCAAAACAATGCGCATACGCTAAGAAATGTATGTGTTGTCAGAGTCCATGTACTACGATGATTACTCCTGATCTATTCAATCGACAAGAAGCAATAATCGTACCTATGTGTCCAACTTGGGAAGATCAAAAAGCAAGCATGGAATCAGCTAAAAAGTTAATCGACAAACTAGTTGGAAATGAGAGACTAGCTATACTTTTGTATAAAAGCAAGCTTGAAGCCATAAAAAGAAATGCAGAGACTACACAATCCAAGGCTGCTTAGCACCACCATCATATGATCTCGCATACCCAGATGAAACCATCATTTCATTTATAGATATTTTCATATTTGAATCTTGGTACAACTGTGCCAAATATCTTCCACCATATTTATCGTCTCCTAAAATTTTCACATACACAATACGTTTATTTTCATCTACAAGCGTTTGCAGTTCTTTCGATGATCTATAATCATCAATTGACACGACAACGTCAGTAGCAATAGAGATCAAATAATTTCGAGCTTTACATGCTATAAAAGGTGTTGTTTTAATCTCTGGTGTGTCAATTCCAGACAACCTAATGTTCATTTTTGTAATGTCGCCATGTCGATCATAGCACACTATATGCACCGTATCTCCATCAAGGACTTTGACAATTTTAGCTGCACTCATATGATCATTAAAACTAAACAGAGGAACATTTTTTTCTGTTGCTTGTAAAAGTTCAATCATTTTTATTTAAAAACTTTGCTACTTGCGTGATTTTATATTCTGGTATCAACTTTAAGTGATTATAAAACAATAACTTTATTTTATTTTCATCGGTGTTAGATTCACCTACCCTTTCAATAGCATTTTGAATATAATTCATCATTTGGAGTACAAAATCTTGATTATCATGATTATCTTCAACCCATCGAATATCATTCATAGAAGGTAAATGACTACCTTTAAAAAAACTCTCCCAAGATGCAATAAACAATTTACGTGCCAAGAAACGTAAGTACTGACGGCAATGATGTCCTCCTTGTCCCATCTTAAACTTATGACAATCTCTAATTTTTTCAATAATCTTTTTGTTGATATTTGTAAAACCATGGCCAGCAACTGCTTGTTCACATCTTTCTAGTTGACGGGCAATACCTACATCATGAAAGTGTAAAAGACCCAAGGATTCAGAGATTACACGCTTACCACCAGTAACTTCAGCATGATGATTTCCTTTTGCCATAGATACAAATTTGCTAGCTCTCACAAACACTTTATCCCAATTTTGATCATAGAAATCTGTAATTTCCCTTACCGGTTTTAAATAAGAATATTTGTTACCAGGAACTGATCCCCAAAAGTGTTTGAAGCGCACAATAGAGACATCTTGTGGAATGGATTCGAAATATTGCATGACTTTATCACGAGAAATTTCATCTGAACTATCTGTCCAAAACATAAATTCATCAGTATCAAGAGGAATCATAAATTTACAAGTGTCTTTATAATCATTCATATGTTTTGTCATAATTTCTCCGTGATACATGATGTTAGATCTATCTACAATTATTGTAACTCCTTTGCTTTTGAAAGTTGTATAAATATCAAGAACATCTTGACGACTACTACCATTATCAATCACAACAATATTTTCAAATCCAAAAATACTACCGTAATAAAGCAAAAAATCTCCTATGATATCATACTCATTTTTAGTCAACACAAAAATTTTTACTAATGATATGTTCATTTAAGAATACCTATAAAATATTTTTATGTAAACGCGTCCATTCCATATAGAAAATATGGTTGAAAGGTATACATGTCCAATATGTGTCGAAGATGTACGTCAAGAGAAAGTTATATCTTGTCCAGCGTGCAACATGGAAGTATGTCAAACATGTTTTGTGCAAAGAATCAAAACAAGTTATGAAAATGATGGGAGCTTCAAATGTATGAATCCCATATGTGATCATAAGTGTGATCGCACGTTTGTGTGTCGCATTTTGCCAGCTTCTATTGTCTTCAGCACTCTTAAAAAACATCATGAAGAAGTATTGTTTCAAAAAGAAAAATTTATGTTGCCACTTGCGATGTCAATCATCCCATTTATAGATAAAGAAAATGAGCTTAAAAAACAAAAAAAAGATATTCATACACAAATCAATATTTTAAAAACAAATTTAGACACTAATGACAAAATAAAGGTTCTAAAAGCACGTATTAAAGAAATTGATATTATTGTCAGTGATTGTATTAATCGAAGAGAAGAACTTATTAATCCAAGACATTTAACAGAAAGTCCGACAAACACTCCAATTGAGATACTATGTCCGTGTCCTAGTGACGATTGTCGTGGATATATCAAAAAAGTCGATAAAAAATGTGGTATGTGCAACACAGAGATATGTGGAAAATGCTATATTATTACTAGTGATGATCATATTTGCAATCTTGATGATGTTGAAAGTGTGAAACTGATCAATAAAGAATGTAAAACATGTCCAAATTGTGGAGTAATCAGTCGCAAAACAGAAGGATGTGCACAAGTATGGTGTTATGCTTGTCATAAAGCATGGGATTGGAGAACGCGCCTGATTGACAATGGTCCAATATTTGCAAAGGACTATTTGATTTATATGCGTAAGAGAATGCCTGTTCAGAATGAATGCAACCAACTATTTAACCCAACTCATCATTTACCACACTTGCAAAATCTTTATCCTGCAACATGCACCGATCAAGTGATTGATGAAGTTCTTCAATACTTTGAAATTGCTTGTGAATATGGATATAATTATGGTATGATTGCAGCACCCAATAATATGGACCTCCGCATAAGTTTTTTGAAGAAAGAGATCGATGAAAACGAATGGAAACAACTACTGTATAAACGTGACAAGGCACACATTTTAAAATCAGAGCTTAACAACATGTATTGTGCTTACAAAGAAACCATGAAAGATGCAATCAAAAAAGTATGTGAATCAAAATCAGAGACTGAGTTGAAGGAAAATATTGAAATTATGCGAGATTTCAACAAAATGATGGTAACCGAGTATATTCAATTGACAAAAGCATTTAATAGCAAACAAACATGTCCTTTTATAATCTAAAAATTATACTCTTTTTTTTTCTTGCATCAAAATGTTCATTTTTGATGAAGTAAGAATCCATCACAAAAAATTGAAGTATAAAGATGAAAACATGTAATCAAAACATGGCTCAAACTTTTACTTGCCCTATTTGTGCTGAAGATGTGTTTCGAGGACAAATCATTGCTTGCCCAAAATGTGACATGCAAGTTTGTCAAACTTGTGTTGTGCAACGAATCAAGACGACTAATGGTGGTGATGGTAGTTACAAATGCATGAATCCTAATTGTGACCACACTTGTGATCGCACTTTCATCATTCGTAACTTGCCACCTTCGATTGTCTTTACCACTCTCAAAAAACATCGCGAAGAAGTGTTGTTTGAAAGAGAAAAAGCTTTGTTGCCAGCTACAATGACTCTTATCCCTGTAATGACCAAAGAAAAAGAGTTAAAAGCCGAAAGAGATGAAATTTACGCTCAGATCAGTATTTTGAAAGCTCGTTTGAAAGATATTGATTTGAATATAATGGAATGTGTCGTCCAAAGACAACAAATTACTAATGGCATCAATCCGCGAACTACTTCTTCGGCAACATCCAAACCATCTCCTGTAAAAATGGAGATCATATGCCCATGTTCTGCCAAAGAGTGTCGTGGTTTCGTCATGAAGGCTAATAAGAAATGTGGTTTGTGTAATTCTGAAATATGTGGAAAGTGTCATGTTATTCTTACAGCGGACCATAAATGTAACTCTGATGATATAGCTAGTGTGGAACTCATCAAAAAAGAATGTAAGGCATGCCCAGGTTGTGGCGTGCCAAGTCGCAAAACAGAAGGATGTGCCCAAGTATGGTGTTATGTTTGTCATAAGGCATGGAATTGGAATACTCGCCAAATTGAAAATGGACCCATTCATGCATGGGATTATTTGAACCATATGCGCACCAACAATCAAGCTGTCCCTGTAGCATGTGGAACACATCTGAATCCAGCTCATCATTTACCACGTTTACAAAGCAAATACCCCAAAACATGCACAAATGAAGTCGTTGATGAAGTTCTTCTGCTCTTTCAAGTTGTTGCTGAATATATTTATGAGATGAATACTCAAATTCGAGCACCGGACAACACTGACTTGCGTATCAGCTATTTAAAAAAAGAGATTGATGAAAAACAATGGAAACAATTACTCCACAAACGCGATAAAGCATATACTTTTAAAATAGAGATTCACCGTATGCGTGTTGCATACACGCAAATAATGAGAGATGCAATTACAAATTTGTGCAATTCTCAAAATGAAAAGCAATTTGAAGAAAACCTCTCAGCTTTGCGTGATTTCCACAATATCATGGTGGTTGAATATGGTCAACTTGCCAAAGCGTTCACCAGCAAACGACAGTGCCCTTGGGAATTCTAAGCAAGTCGCAATATAATCTTATGATTTTGAAATATTCTATTAATCTCCCCTTTTTCTGCTAGATCAAATACTTGATTTTCTAAGTAAATAGTCTGTTGAGACAATTTGTCCATGAGTTGAGATTTTCCTGCAAATGTATTTTTAGGATCTTGAAGGTCTGTTTTTAGTAGTTGGATTAGATCAATAGTGAAATTTGGACCAGACATATTTATAAATATAAATTAAAATTATTTCTTTTTGTCTTTGAAATGAAAGATGAACGAAAGTACTATAGGTCTCACATTTAATTTAAAAGTCCCAAAACAATCTTCTGATGAATGGAACGACTCACATGAACATATTTTAAAAGATTGGAAAATCAAGATGTTTATTGACATGTGGTTGCAAAAGGAAAGTGCGACATATTATAGCAGTATTGAAAGTTTAATATATTATCCCGCGATTATAATATCTTCTTTAAGTAGTATTACCATCTTTGTTAGTGAATCATTATGGTCAAAATACTTTGTAGGTGCTACAAATATATGTGTTGGTTTTTTGACGGCGATTACAAGACATTTGAAGCCTAGTGAGATGTATCAACAACATATGAATACGGCAAATAAATATTCTATGTTCATTAGAACGATAGATACTTGTTTAGAATTGCCAAAAGAGATGCGTCCAGCTCCAGATGTATTAATTGAAAAAATTGGTACTGAATTGGATAATCTTAATGCCACTCAATTGGTCCCTCCTATATTTGTGATCAACAAGTTTGAAAAGAAATATGGTCCAATACACCAGATATTATTTGGTAATGATATTGCTCAACTTTTATACAGCGAATTTACCAAGGAAAAAAAATAAGATAGTATTGTATAAACCAAATGGCTTCTTGTGGTATGTCTTGTGCTTCTACTGGTGGTTTTGAAGGCTTTGAAAATGCACCTCAACCTCAACCAACTGACCCTCTTGGATACACTCCAACAAAAAGCATTTACTCTCATGTAATGTCACCTGCACCTGCTCCAGGTTGTGGTGTTCCAAATGCTCAACAAACTCAATGTGTTTACGATGCTCAAGGAAATCTTGTGTGTCCACCACAATGAGTGAAAAATGTCATAAATTAGTAATGGCAACAATCAAAGACATTAATGTTAGAATAGCTGAAGCGGTTGAAATTAGAAAACAATTGCAGACTCTTGGAGTGTTTGTGGTGACACAAAACCAAGAAAAAATAAGAGTTGCGAGTGATGATTTCATTAAAAATGGTGTATCTACATCTGTGATTTTGAAAATACCATTCAATACAATGCGCATTCAAGTATCTTTTTTGATTGGTTCAGGCACTAAAAGTGGAATCACTATTATTCGATGAGATCAAATTTGTTTTCTACAATATTGTACTCGTAACCATGTACAATGTCGTTAACATTATTGTCTTTGTAAATGTATTCTATTAATTCATCTGGATTGACTCTATCTGCACTAAAAATATCGTTGGCATGTGCCCAATGTTTAATTTTATGTTCTAATGCAGTTCTTGGTTTGCTCCATGAGAAATGATGGAACAATACTTTTTTACCAAACCCTTTTACTTGTCTAATTAGCTGGCATTTAGAAACATGAATCAGGTGATCTCTTTCGTTGTCTCCAAAAATGTTGTCAAATGTAAGATATTTGCGATTGATTAGGAGAACAGAGTCTTCAAGAGTAGTAGCTTGGAATCTAGGAGATTTGAAATACCAATAGTTTGCTACTTTATAACATTCATGGTCGTTAAATAATGATCTTGCAAGATCTAACCATTTCGCTACATATTCTCCTTCAGGAATCTCATCCACATCAATGACAAAAACCCAATCATTTTTGCCGGACAAAGCTTGAACACCAGTCCAACGTGCAAGGTTATGCCAATATGCGGTTGGTCGATTTCGTACTCCTTTTTGTTTATAAAGATCAAGTGACATATCAACTTGATATTTGACAAATTTGACAGTGGGAAATTTAGTTTGACATTCAGCTATATGATTTAGATCTTCGGGTTGACCATTGTATAAATGAGATCCATAACTTACTATCACATCATCCGAGAATTTTAAACACTCTTTAAGACATACATCTATAAATATGTTCTCTATGCTACAATAGCTTATGATAACAGATACGGTCATCTTTGTGTTGCATATTTAAGAAAGTCCTTATGTGGTCGTTTCAACAATTTAAAAAGGTCGGAATATAGACTCTCAGTAATGTTTAAAAGCTATTTTGACCATTGTACGGATTATGCAAACGGTTCTCTAATTATGCCAAATGTCGCAATACAGACTCCCAATGATGTCTAGGAGCTATTTTGACTATTGTACGAATTATGCCAACAGTTCTTTAATTGTGCCAAATGTCGCAATATAGACTCCTCATGATGTCTAGGAGCTATTTTGACCATTGTACGAATTATGCCAACGGTTCTCTAATTGTGCCAACTCTCGGAATATAAGCTCCTAAGGATGTTTAAAAGCTATTTCGACCATTGTACGAATTATGCCAACGGTTCTCTAATTATGCCAAATGTCGGAATATAGACTCCTAAGGATGTCGAAAAGCCATTTTGACCATTGTACGAATTATGCCAACGGTTCTCTAATTGTGTTAAATGTCGGAATATAGACTCCCCATGATGTTTAAGAGCCATTTTGACCATTGTACGAATTATGCCAACAGTTCTTTAATTGTGCCAAATGTCGCAATATAGACTCCTCATGATGTCTAGGAGCTATTTTGACCATTGTACGAATTATGCCAACGG
>JACCDW011586520.1_pt1 | contig 30989 bp, 25 predicted proteins | sample 7449781 | NCBI WGS metagenome assembly JACCDW01 (sample SAMN15323449, study PRJNA562643) | freshwater metagenome | isolation source: river surface water | place: USA:Blue River Watershed | collected 2017-08-18
GCGAGTTCAAAACGAACTTCAAGTTCCAATCCAAGGCTGGTTCGGTAATGAAGATCAATTCGGTATGGGACCTGACTATGTTAAAGCTGCGGGTATTCGTGGTTTTCAAATCGCATCGCCATCCATCATTGGTATTCGCGGTGTGCAGACAGCATTCTCGATGATTGAAGAGGCTGGTATCGCAGCCATTGCACACAAGGCAGCTGTCGGTACTCAGATGATGATCGATCTCTACGATGCATGGTTGGCAGATCTTGGTTACTCCCTCTTGACTTCACGTGATCCAAATGAACGTGGCGGACATATCTCAATAGGTCACCCACAGGCAGCGCAGATCTGCGTTGCGCTTCGCAAGTTCGTCAATGTTATTCCGGATTACCGCACACCTAATGCGATACGCCTTGCAATCGCACCTCTACCAACCTCTTACGTTGAGATTTGGGATGGCTTCCAACGTCTTCGTGATCTGACAATCTCTAAGAAGTACGAAGAAATCACCGGATCGGATTCACGAGTCACATGAGCGATCAATACGAGTCAGCTCTCACCTACACCTCTTATCTCAAGGTAGATGAGCTTCTTGAGCTGCAAAAACCTCTATCTGACGGTCCAGAACACGATGAGCTCCTCTTCATCATTATTCATCAGACTTATGAGCTCTGGTTTAAGCAGTTAATTCACGAATTCGCCGCTGCCGGCAGAGCGCTCGAGAAGGGCGATTCGCATTATTCGCTCGCCCTCCTTGGTCGAATTCGAACAATCATGAAGGTTTGCGTTACCCAGGTAGATATTCTCGAGACGATGACGCCGCTTCAATTCAACGCATTCCGTGGGTATTTATCTTCTTCAAGCGGCTTTCAATCTGCGCAATTTCGCAAGGTGGAGGCAATTCTCGGTCGTCGCGACAATAAGATGGCAGGGCATCTACCGCCAGAGGTTCAGCGGGAGATTAAGGAGCTCACTGACTCGAATTCAATCTGGGATTCATTTATTGCCTATGTTGCATCACGTGGTTTTCATATTCCAAGCAATGTCCTAGATCGCTCTCCGGCAGTCGCATATGAAAGTAGTAGTGAAGTTCAGGATGCGCTGTTAGAGCTCTATCGAACCGATGCTGAAGCGGCCATGGTTGCTGAACGTCTCGTCGATATCGATGAAGGAATCCAAGAGTGGCGTTATCGACATGTAAAGATGGTGGAACGAACCATCGGTTCGAAGATGGGAACAGGTGGTTCGAGCGGAGTTGGATATCTATCCAGCACTCTCTTCAACCCAGTCTTTAAGGATCTCTGGGAGATTCGCTCGCGCTTCTAAAGTTACTGTGGAAGGCCCTTGAGAACGATCGCATCTAGCGGTAACCGCTCACGAGGTGCAACTTCGCGCTCAGCTAACGGAGCGCTTAACTTCTCTGGTGCATCTTGCTCGCCAATTGCGATAACAATCACTGGAACCAAGTTATCGCTAATTGAGAGATTGGTTCGGGCGAGAGATTTATCGAATCCAGCCATCTGATGTGTAATCAGCCCTCGGTCATGGGCCTCATGAACTAATTGGCTCGCTGCTAAACCACAGTCATAGAGATATTCACCGTATGGCGAACCATCTGCCTTCGTCGTCGTTGATGCGATAAGCAGAAGGGCTGATGAATTCTTCGCCCACATTTGATTGAACTCACCGAGTGAGGCCAAGATCTGGGCGTAAGTCTCATCTCCGCGCTGGCCAAGGAAGAAACGCCACGGTTGGCCATTGAAGGCTGAAGGCGCCCAACGAGCCGCCTCCAGGATTGCGAGAGTATCTGTGGCTGAAAGGCGATGCTCTCCATTAAATGAGCGTGGGCTTCGACGTGTTGCGATGACTTCATTGATTTGGACTGAGGTTTCTGCGCGCATTCCTTCAGTCTATTGGCTCATTTAACCGAGCGCATTTTGAATTCTTCAATAGAATATAGGCAGGCGCATGTGTAGAAGAGAGTGAATCTAGTTATGCCGCAAGTGATTCATCCAACTAAAGCGAAGTTAATCAAGACAACTGCTGATTTGCTCAACACAAAGCTGCCGAATGAGATTGCAGTTGATGAGATTTTGGAACAATCTGGCATCTCTAAGGGAAGTCTCTATCACCACTTCGAAGATCTCTCCGAACTTCTAGAGGCAGCCCAAGTTCAACGATATGCAATCTGGGTAGATCGCAGCATTGAACTGCTTATCGAACTCCTCGCTTCTGCAAGAACTCGAGAAGAGCTCTTAGTGGGGCTGAAGAAAGTTACGCGCCTAACTCAAGATCCAGCACATTCTTCAACTCGCTATTCACGTGCGCGGGCGATTGCTAGCGTCGAGCACAGCCCACGTTTCCAGAGAGCTCTTGCTGCAGAGCAGGCGCGCTTAACTGATGCGCTCATAGATTTAATTGAAGAGGCGCGCAACAAAGGGCTCTATGCAACGGACTTTGATGCACGCGCAGGTGCCGTTCTGGTACAGGCATACACGCTTGGCAAGATGGTCGATGATTTCGTTGATCAGCCGATGGATCCAGAGGCTTGGTACTCCCTCATCGACAAGCTCGTTGAGAAAGTTTTTCTCGCCTAACTATTCGCCGTATGCAGTCGAAGCGATTTCACGACGTCGCTTTTTGTAGTGCTCGCTAGCGCCGGTAATTAAATGCTCAAATCTACGATTACCTTTAATCTCTCTCCGTAGAAATTCTGCATCTGTACTATCGCTAAAGATCGCTAATTCATCACTCACAGATCTTTGGCTCTGGTATGGCTTCAATGATCGATAGATAAATATTGCACTCTTCAATGTAACGCCAATCGCGCTCCGCAAAACTCTTGTGAGAAGGTGATCTCTTTGCGGTGGGTTTGCAGCGAACTCTAGGAGCGTTTCAGCTATTTCAAAGGCGCCATTTGTGGCAGGGATTTCCTTGCATCGCTCTGCTAAAGCGCTACGTACTTCTAGATTCTGTAACTTGCTAACAGTTTTCTGAATGTCAGTTAGATCTGACTGATCTGCCCTCAGCGCGAAGCCTTTATCTGCGCACCATTGCGCACGTGTCTCTTGCAAATCGGTGCCTCGAATATTTGCGATAAATACCGTTGGCACTTGAGCAGGTAGAAGTTCGTGCGCGCTGTTATATCCGGTCGCGGTAACAGCACCATCAAATGCTTTGAGCGCACGCGCCAGCGGGAAGTAGCGAACAACCTTTACTGTCATCCCCTGCGGAACAAGCGTTACACCGTTGCTATCGACCGGCTCTTTGGTGAGAACAATCTGCAGATCCTGCCAACTTGAGAGCCCCTTGAGAGCCGCGGTGAGCTTTGCATTCATATCGCTATCTCCGGTACCGAGTTGCACAAGCACCGCTGGTCGATTCTGGTCAAGACCAAGCGCCTCACGGGCAGCGTTACGCGATAACGCGCTGCTCTTTTGATAGAGCGAGACCGGTGATGTCACAATCGCATCTCTGCGTTTTGATGTTGGTCCCTTGTCGTATTCGCTAGCAAAATCCCCTGGCTCGATAACATTGTCGATGACTGCAGATTGAAGTGGCAATACAAATCTCAATCGATTCTTGCGCCATAGACCTCGTCGAACCCAAACCGTGGTGAGATTTGAATTTGAGTTCTTGGTGAGAATAAATCCAGGGTAAGGAGTAACACCGTCAAAAGAGATAACTCTTGCACCAGTCTCCTCAGCTATTGCTAAGAGGCGATCACGGAAATATCGATCCCATTTATTACGTGAGATCCAGCCTCTGGTCTTTCCAGGGATGTATTCACATGGAATGCCAGTTGCCTCAGGTAGCTCAGCAACTGCGCCTGCAACGGAGACGATAATCGGATTTGCGCGACCGTCGAGAGCCTGTGCGATTGCCGTCGCACGGGCAAGGTGTCCCATGCCTACGCCATTGTCTGTCGCCAGAATGATGGTGGGTTTAGCCACGACCTAAGACTTTCTTAAGGAGAATTTTTATAATTTTCTTTACGAAGATTTTTAACTCAGCGAAAGATTTAACTTTCTTAATTTCACGCTTTAAGAAGCGAAGTAGGCGCTTAAAGCGGTTGTGCTTATCGGCGTAGAGCGCAATGAACTTTTCATGAGTGAGCCAGCGAACCTCCCACTGGTTTGCAATATTCTGATAAATCCAGCCCCCGGTGCGGTGAGCACGTGCCAAAGCTGGCGCGTAGAGGGCGAAGGCCCGCTTATCCGCATTATTGGCTACGCCTACCAGGCCAACTTCTTGGGTTATCAAATAATCCACCAGATCGTAGAGATCGGCATCAAAGTCGCCCTCAATAAAGAGGTGGTAAGGAATCGATGACGGTTTGAATCGAGAGAGAATTTGGTCGATAGAAAGATGTGCATCTCCTTCAATCTCCTCAAAAGTAAACCGTGGATCTCCCATCAACCAGGATCTAATTTCACGTAGATCAGCATGATCGTCTTCAGTTACCCGATATCTCTCGTCGAGAATCTGCCAATTTGCAAGGAGCCTTGCTGTAAAAGTGGTTCCGACTAAGTGCAACAACTTTGTTTCGATATTTAAAATCGAATTGAGCGTCGCATTGCGGGCATCAATTATCAAATCATATGTAGGTACCGAGTATTGGAAAGGGTGGAGCGCCCTAATGGTTCGACGGTCCGGAATTCGCTGAGCAAAAGTTGGGTCGTTATGGCGTTGTATCTTCTCTTTATTCAACTCAATCGAGCTATGGCCAAGATGCCATGAATTAGCTTCACGCTCTGGCACCATGCGCAGGCCAGCATTGAATACACGCCAACCAAGCTCGGTATCTTCTCCGGTCTTCATCTCGCGGTCATAGCCACCCAGATTTTTCCACTGCTTATTCGCCATTGAGAAGGTTGCCCCTACAAGTGAGCGATACCCGTCGATGCCCGGATTTATTAATTCGTTTGTATATTTGATGCGAGATTCCCAGAGATCTTTTCCCCAGCTTTCGCTGTGGAGGGACGTAAAACCACCTGAGGTAAGCGTTTTATAAAGATCTTGTGGCGTGTAGCTCCAGCTTTCAACGAAACGCTTCCAACCGAGAACTACATAGTCGTCGCTCTCGTGGTGCCACTTCATATGGTGGGCAAGATGATCAGGCTCAAAGATCATGTCAGCATCTATAAACCAGAGAACATCTTCCTTAAATTTAGCTGTCACATCGTTTGTGGCCGCGGTCTTTCCCCACTTATTAGCGCCATTTTTATAGTTAATTATGCGGGAATTGGCTGGCTTAATTTTGGGCAGCGATATCTCTATCTCGCTGCCATCATCAATAATGTAGGTAGAGGTAAGTTTTGATGGATAACTCTGTGCAGCCAGTGAAGCGAGAACTAAATCCAATTTCTCTTGTCCGCCGCGGCAGGCGATGACAACTGCAACGGTGAGGGAAGGCTTCTTTGGCAGCGTAAGGTTGTTTGGGCGCTGAAAGCGAAAGACGTTACTCATCGAGAACCGCCAAAGATTGGATGGTTCCATACACCGACAACTTGTTGATTTGCACCGTTGAGGTACTTCGAATAATTGGTGACGTATGTGTGGAAGGTGAAGGTGCGACGATAGATATAGCCAGCGCCAAAAGTGCGATATATCTTTCCACCACTATTTGTTACACCGCTGAGAAGGTACCTATCAACTGCAGTATGGACATCGCCAAAATATCCTGCTAACTCTGCTGCTTCACGGCGAGCCAGAATTGTTCCACCGCAGACCCAGTCGCTCCACAACTCGACCGCTTGTGTTCCGTTCGGTGAAAATCGTCGGACTGTAAGTTGTAGCGGTTCTAGATAGACATAGTTCATAGCTCTGCCAACTACATCTGCGCCAGTATCGAGCGCCGTATCTAAGAGGTCGCGTAGATGCTCGGGGCCGTAATAGTCATCATCATCCATCTTTGCGATGTACTGGCTAGAGCTCTTCTTGGCTAGATCAGTGAGAATCATCCCTAAATTGAAATCTGAGCCATACGAATGATGGGTCGTCTTGACCCCACGTTTTGCTAGAGCAGCAATCAACTTTTTATGGGTTGGTGATAGCGCAAGGTTGTGAAGGCCTAGTTGAACTTCAAATTTGGCAAGTGACTGCTTTTCCAATTGTTGAAGGAGACTAGTCAGATCATCGCCTCGAAGGGTTGAAACCAGGACGGTTAGGGATGGGTAGCTCTTGATTTTCGACCGCCGCTCCTTACGAAGCGCCTCAAGAGCAGCAATTTCTTGCGAAAAGCTTGTGAGTCTATTAAAACTCGCAATCGCTGGCGCTGACATGGCCCAAGACTATCAAGGTTCAAATCGAGCGCTGATAAGATTGCAAAATGTCCGACAAAGGTTCAGCAAATATGGGTTTAGTAAATACGGTGAAGAAGTTTCTCCTCAACCTCAAGGCAATCTCACCCTTTGTCTTCCTCAAATTTAGGGAGCCAGCAGAGCCGGTTCAATCCAAACTTGTATTTATCCTCTCTTTCCCACGATCTGGCACTCATGCGATCGGCAGCTTGCTTACAAGTAAGCCTCATGGTTTTCACTATTACGGAGAGTTCTTTATCTTCAATGCCTGGAATTCTAATATTGAAAAATTCAATCACTACTATCCATTCTTCTCGCTCCGTTATGCGCTCAATCTAAAGAAGCAGCGAAGAGGCTGGAAGTACGATCGCTGGGAAACAACGTCTCTCGATGCACGCAAGACTCTACAGTCGATTAAGAAGCTCCCAGGCACGCACATCATCAAGATATTTCCACAGCACCTATCTGATCCGCTGCTTCAATCACTTATCGAAGAGTTTAAGCCCCACATTATCTTCTTACGCCGCAATCACCTTGATCGCTTTGTATCCCATAAGAAAGCAAATGCGACTGGTAAGTGGCACTCAGCTCCAACATCCGACGTAGTCGTGGACTTAAAGGTGAAGGAGTTTGATCGATTTATCACAAACTACACAGCCTTCTATAAAAGATATGCAGAATTCGCTCCATCTGTTGGTTGTAAAGTCCTCGATATCGGGTTTGATGATCTACGTGACCCGGTTAAGGTTCGAGAGATTCAAGAGTTTGCCGCTCTTCCTGGTTTCACAAAGTGGGATGAGTTAGCAAAGGCCCCCACAACGGTGAAGCAAGATAAATCCAGTAAAGTTCAGGATGACTTCCTTGCATCTATGAATAAGAAATATTCAGACTTCGACTTTCCAAAGGCTGGCTCATGAGCGTAAAAGCTAGAATTCTCAAAGAACTTGAGAACGAATCAATCGAGATTCTTCGCGAGACCGCCGCTGGTTTCCGAAAGCCAGTAATGATGTACTCGATTGGAAAAGATTCAACCGTTCTACTCCACCTTGCTCGCAAAGCTTTCTATCCATCTCCAATTCCATTTCCTCTCCTACATATTGATACAACCTGGAAGTTCAAGGAGATGATCTCGTTCCGCGATAAAGTTGCGGCAGAGACAAATTCTCAGCTCCTAGTGCACACCAATCAGGCTGGTGCCAGAGAGAACATCACGCCATTTACTACTGGAATTTCCGAGTACACGCGCGTAATGAAGACGGTTGCGCTACGTGAAGCCCTTGATTTACATGGCTTTGATGCCGCTATCGGTGGCTCGCGTCGAGATGAAGAGAAGAGCCGGGCGAAGGAGCGCATCTTTAGCGTCCGAGATCCTGGCCATCGTTGGAACCCGCGAGAGCAGCGCCCAGAGCTCTGGCATACCTTCAATACCCGCCTCGCTCCAGGTCAGACGATGCGCGTATTTCCACTCTCTGACTGGACCGAAGCTGATATCTGGCATTACATCTTGCAAGAGAAGATTGAAGTGAATCCACTCTACTTTGCCAAAGAGCGCCCTATGGTTCAACGCGGCGATCAATTAATCATGGTTGACGATGAGCGTTATCCACTCCTTGAGGGTGAGAAACCATTTATGAAGCAAGTTCGTTTCCGCACTCTTGGCTGCTATCCACTTACCGCTGCGGTTGAATCATCTGCAACTACAATCGAAGAAGTTGTCGAAGAAGTCTTGCAGGTAAAACTCAGCGAGCGCGCAACTCGATTAATTGATGGCGATAATGAAGATTCGATGGAGAAGAAGAAGATGGAGGGCTACTTCTAATGGCAGGAGCAGTTGTTCGACTTCTCACTTGTGGCAGCGTTGATGATGGCAAGAGCACGCTCATCGGCAGATTGCTTGTAGAGACAGATAGCATTCCTCACGACACTGTTGGTGCAGCTCGTAAGGTGCGCCGCTCAGGTTCGACTATTCCAGCGGGTGAAATTGATTTCAGCCTCTTAACAGATGGACTTGAGGCGGAGCGCGAGCAGGGCATCACTATCGACGTTGCCTATCGTTCGATGTCACTTCTCGATGGGAAGCGATTGATCATCAGTGATGCACCAGGTCATGAGCAATACACGCGCAATATGGTGGTTGCCGCATCACGCGCAGATATCGGTCTCGTTCTCGTTGATGCGATGAAAGGTGTTCGCACCCAGACTCTTCGCCACTTAACCATCTGTTCGCTGATGGGCGTCTCTCGCATCATTGTTGCTATCAATAAGCTCGATGCCGTTGGATATGACGAAGCAATCTTTAACCAGATTGCTGCTGAAGTTGGCAGAGCTGCGGCTCGCCTTGAAGTTAAGGATATTCAATCGATTCCATTGAGCGCGCTAGCCGGCGATAACGTCGTATTTGCGAGCACCAATATGCCTTGGTATTCAGGGCCAACTCTTCAAGAGGCTATCCAGAGCTGGCAGAAGCCAGTTGATCCAGCGGCTCGCGGTCTGATGCGAATCCAAATGATCGCTCGCGCCGATAACTTCCGAGGCGTCTCTGGCACAGTGAGGCGTGGCACCTTCGCTCAGGGCGATGAGGTCACCATCTTCCCGAGCAACCAGAAGGCGACTATCTCTGCAATCTCCACCTTCGATGGCGATATTCCAGTAGCCGAGACCGATTCCTCGATCACTCTAGTTCTCACACCTGAGGTTGATGCCACTCGAGGCGACATCATCGCTGCTTCAAGTGATGACTTAGTTCCATCTGACCGACTTGCGGCTCATGTGGTCTGGCTCAACGAGGATCCATTGATTCATAGCCGCTCATATTTGTTGGTCAGCGGTTCTACAACAACGCCAGCGATTATCACCAAGATTCGCCATAAGGTTGATGTCAATACCGGCGAACACATCTCATCCGATGTCCTTGCGATGAATGAGATTGGTGATGTCGAGGTTGCCACAGATATTCCAGTTGTGATGCGCCCGTACTCTGATTCACGCGAGTTTGGAAACTTTATCCTCGTTGATCGTCTGACTTTGAAGACTGTTGGAGCCGGAATGGTTCGCCACTCGCTCCGTCGGGCATCGAATGTGACTCATCAGGATTACGAGGTTGATAAGGCGCAGCGGAGCGCACAGAAGGCACAGAAGGCGCGCGTAGTCTGGCTCACAGGCCTCTCTGGTTCAGGAAAATCCACCATTGCAAATGCCCTTGAGAAGCGACTCTTTGCATCTGGTGCGCATGCCTATGTTCTCGATGGCGATAATTTACGTCTCGGCCTCAATATGGATCTCGGCTTCACTCAAGAAGATCGTGCAGAGAATGTTCGTCGTGTATCAGAGGTAGCCAAGCTCATGGTTGATGCAGGTCTCATCGTCATCTCAGCTCTCGTTAGTCCATTTGCTGTTGATCGAGAGCGTGCAAAATCCCGCTTTGATGATGGTGAGTTCTTAGAAATTTTTGTTGATACGCCTGTTGAAGAATGTCGCGCACGCGATCCAAAGGGTCTGTACAAGAAATCAGCTGCTGGAGATATTCCAAACTTCACCGGCGTTGGTCAAGATTACGAACGCCCAACAAACCCTGATTTGCATCTCGATGGAACCGCGCCAATCGAAGAGAATGTAGAGAAAATCCTTAAGATTCTCCTATGAATTGGATTCTCTTTGCCTTTGTCGGATTAACAGCTCAGCTCATTGATGGTGCGCTCGGCATGGGCTTCGGCCTCACCAGTTCCACGCTACTTGTCACTCTCGGCGCTTCAGCTGCAGTAGCTTCAGCTGCAGTCCATGTTGCTGAAATTGGAACAACCCTTGCATCTGGTGCTTCACATTGGCATGCCGAGAACATCGATAAGAAAATCCTTCTTCGACTGGCGATTCCTGGTGGAATCGGCGCTTTCCTCGGAGCAACATTCCTTTCATTTATCGATCTCTCTAGCTCCAAGATATTTATCTCAACGCTGCTCCTATTCTTGGGCTTTCTCTTGCTCTATCGAAATGTCTTCAAGACTGAAGGCCAAGTAAATATGGTCGAAATCAAAAATCCACGGTTCCTCACATATCTCGGCTTTACCGGAGGCTTTGTCGATGCTTCAGGTGGTGGAGGATGGGGACCACTCGTCACACCAACTCTCATTACAACTACCTCGACAGAACCTCGCAAAATCATCGGCACAGTAAGTGCAGCGGAATTCGTTGTCGCGCTCTCTGCCTCAGCTGGCTTTCTTGCACAAATTGGTCGGATCGACATTAACTGGGCGACCGTCGGCGGACTCGCCCTTGGTGGAGTTATCGCAGCGCCGATAGCAGCGCGACTTGTTGGAAAATTACCGGCAAAGTACTTAGGAATCATTGTTGCGTTGGCAATCATCACTTTAAATGCAATTCAAATCATGAAAGCTTAATTCCTCGCGTAAAACTCGCTACTTTCCTTATCAGTTGCAACTTTTTTAGCCTTCAGCGATAATTGCCCAACGCGTTTAAGAACGTGGTTTAAAGGAGAGTACAGAACAAAACCGCTTCTAAGTTAGAGGCTTTTGTAGTACAGCGTCACAAATGACAACAGCACATACGATGCAGGCGCCACACGCCAATACATATCGTCGAGTCCCAACATCTTCTAAGCCAATCTCGCCTGAAAAGGTTGCTGCAGTACTCGCAGCCGAGTGGGAGCTCTTCACAAAGAACACCAAGGCCTCTGAGGTTGAGAGCAAGCGCGCCTTTGAGTCGCTGCCGCTAGGTGTTACCTCTAGCTTCCAGCACTGGGATCCATATCCAATCTCAATCGCCAGCGCCAAAGGTGCATATATGACCGATGTCGACGGTCGCCAACTCCTCGACCTTTCGATGGGCTTTGGCGCCATGCTCGCCGGCCACCTCAACCCAATCGTGGTTGAAGAGATTGAATCTTCGCTACAGAAGGGCATGCTCTTCGTAACCCCTTCACCAACTTCAACCGATGCTGCCGAGCGAATCTGCAAGCGCTTCGGTATCGATCAAGTTCGATTCACCAACTCTGGAACCGAATCAACTATGTATGCAGTTCGTGTTGCTCGCAGCGCTACCGACAAGATGGGCATCCTCAAGATTGAGGGTGGTTACCACGGTAGTTACGACCCATTCGTCGTATCGAGCAAGCCACCTGTAGACAAGATTGGTAAGGCAGATAAGCCGGTTCCATATATTGACTCCAACTTGGTACCAGGCGACATTTATGTTGTTCCTTTTAATAACATCCCTGCCCTCGAGAAGATGTTCAAGAAGAACGCGAAGAAGATTGCCTGCTTTATTGTCGAACCAGTTCTAGAAAACCTCGCGATTGTTCTTCCGGATGCCGGTTATCTCGAGCGCGTTCGCGAACTCTGCGATCAATACAATGTCGTTCTGATCTTTGATGAGGTAAAGACTGGTCTTACCGCTGGTGCGCATGGTGCATCTATGCGACTAGGTGTTCAGCCAGATTTGATTACCCTCGCTAAATCAATCGGTGGCGGACTTCCACTCGCCGCATTTGGTGGCAAGAAGAAGTACATGGACTTTGTCACCAATAACAAGATGGCTCACTTCGGTACTTTTAACGGTAATCCATTGGCGATGGCCGGAGTTCGTGCAATTGATCGCATCGCTACCACTGAGACCCTTGGTACAGCTGAAGCCCTTAATTTCCAGGCTCTAGAGCGCATCAGCGACTTAATTGATGAATATCAACTTCCTGCACATACCGTCGGCTTCGGCGTTAAGGGTTGTGTTACCTGGTCAACGGCTCCAGTGCGCAACTACCGTGATTACAAGGCGACCGACTTTGGCGTTGCTGAAGCTCACTGGTTATTTGCACTCAACCGCGGAATTATCACCCCACCAGGACTTGATGAGCAGTGGTTGATCTCGCTTGCACACACTCAGACCGAGATAGATATCTTGGTCGATGATTTTGCTGAGTTTGCCAAAGCGCTTCGTAACTAATCTCAAATACGTCATTACCACTCTTATTTGAGTTGTAGGATGAGCGCTATGTCTGAAAATCTCATTGTCGCGCGTGGATTAACTAAGAAGTTTGATGATTTTGTCGCTGTCGATGGGATTGATTTCTCGGTAGCTAAAGGTGAATCATTCGGCCTCCTCGGCCCAAACGGCGCCGGCAAATCTACGACGATGCGAATCTTGTCAGCGACCTCCAGCCGCACATCAGGCACTGTTGAGATCATTGGCAAGGACCCAGAGAAGTTCGGACCGCTAGTTCGCGCCCATCTTGGCGTAGTCCCTCAGCAAGATAATCTCGATGGCGAACTCACCGTCAGTGAAAACCTTTACATCTACGGTCGTTACTTCGGTCTCTCCAAGAAGTTTATTAAGGGCAAGATCGAAGAGCTCCTTGAATTTGCACAGTTGGAAGAGAAGCGCGATGTGAAGGTTGAAGCGCTCAGCGGCGGCATGAAGCGACGTCTGACTATCGCTCGAGGTCTAGTCAGTGAGCCAGATATTTTGCTGCTGGATGAACCAACTACAGGTCTTGATCCACAAGCGCGCCATATCCTGTGGGATCGCCTATTCCGCCTTAAGGAGCAAGGTGTCACCTTGGTCCTCACAACTCACTTTATGGATGAGGCCGAACAACTCTGCGATCGCCTCGTTGTTATGGATAAGGGCAAGATCATGGCGGAAGGTTCGCCAGCGAGTTTGATCAAGGATTACTCAAGTAAAGAAGTGCTCGAGGTCCGTTTCGGTAGCGAGCGAAATAAGGAAGTTGCGCCGCAGTTGGCAACTCTCTGCGAACGTATGGAGACCCTTCCTGATCGCGTTTTGATGTACACCGAAGATGGTGAGGCGCTGCTCGAGCAGATATTGGCAGCAAAGCTCCATCCAACAACTTCGCTTGTTCGTCGCTCCTCTCTCGAAGATGTCTTTTTACGCCTTACTGGAAGAACTCTGATCGAATGAATAAAGAGATTGATGTCGCCCAGATTGAACGTCTCGGCGCGCTCTATATCGCTGCGGCTCGCTTAAGGTCGATGTCGAAGTGGCGCACAATTATCGCCGCAGTCGATATCGGCAATCCACTCTTCTATCTCATTGCTGTTGGTATCGGCATTGGCGTACTGGTCGAAAATAGCACCGGTACAAGCGGTACTAGCGGAATCAAGTACATCTCATTTATCGCACCTGCTCTTCTTGCAAATGCAGCTATCGCTGCGGTTATGGATGAGTGTGTCTTCCCTACAATCGAAGGCTTTAAGTGGCGCAAGCTCTTCTTCGCCCAGAATGCAACGCCTATTAGTGGGCGACAGATTGCCCTAGGCGTCTATCTCGCTGCCCTTACTCGCGCAGTCTCTAGCGTCACTATCTATTACATACTTCTTCTCGTCTTCAACGTCGTCGATATTGGTTCTAGCGTTATGCTGATTCCGGTTGCGGTATTAGGTGGCGGAGCCTTTGGTGCGATCATCCTCTTTGCTGCAGCCAAGATTGAGAAGGATGATCAATTCTTCAATATACTCGGACGCTTAGTCATAATGCCGATGTTCTTATTCTCCGGAACCTTCTTCCCGCTTTCATCAATGCCGATCTACCTTCAGCCAATTGGTTGGGTCTCACCGCTCTGGCATGCCACCGAACTCGGTCGTGAAGCGGCATTTGATTATGGAGTCAGCCCATTGATGGTCGCAATCCACCTCTTCTTTCTCATCTCGCTCGTTGTCACTGGTCTAGTTCTTGCAACGCGCCAATTCGAACGGAGGTTGGCTAAGTGAGTAATGCAGTTGAGATTGCTGAGAGCCGCACCTCTAGCGCGCTCTTTGCTGGCCGCCCATATGTTCTCCTTGAGCGCGGGTGGCTTGCATTTAAATCTTCGACCTGGATTCCAGTAGTTACAGGATTCGTCGAGCCCGTTCTCTTCCTCCTCGCATTCGGTTTCGGTATGGGTAACTTGGTTGGTGATGTCACCACCGGCAACCAAACTATTGATTACACCTTATTTATTGCGCCGGGGCTCCTTGCCAATAGCGCGATGAACGGCGCAATCTACGATTCAACTTGGAACGTATTCTGGAAGCTCAACGAGTCAAAACTCTATAAGACGATGTTATCGACTCCCCTTGGACCGATGGATATCGCCCTCGGTGAAATCAGTTGGGCCTTGCTCCGTGGTCTCGTCTATTCACTTGGATTCTTATCCATCGTGACGATTCTCGGAATTACCCCAAGCTTTTGGGCGCTCCTTGCGATCCCTGCAGCATCGCTGATTGCTTTTGGCTTTGCCTCATTTGGAATGGCGATTACATCGTTCTTTAAGACTTATCAGCAGATGGGCTTTATCAATATCGCACTGCTACCTATGACCCTCTTCTCTGGATCGCTCTACCCAATCTCGGTATACCCAGATTGGCTTGAGAAAGTCATTATGGCGCTGCCGCTCTGGCATGGAATCGAACTAGTCCGCGCATTCTGGTTTGGCAATATCACCTCGGGCATCTTGATCCACATCGCCTATTTTGTGGTGATGATTACCGCAGGTCTCTTCGTCACCTCACTCCGACTTCGCGCGCTCTTCCTGCGCTAAGCGACTTACCTACCTCGCCTCTTTCGGCGGTAGATAATCCACGAGGCGATTAGCATGACAATCGCTATGCCAACCCAATTCCAGAATGAGATTGGAAATGGCTCATGGGCATCTAACTTTGGTGAGAGCTCGGAGTTAGCAGGTACAGATATCGTGGCAACTATTCCTGCATGGTCGGTTGCATACGCGCCAGAGGCCAGTGGGATATTTCCAATGATTTCCGAGCTAAGCGCGGTAGCTCCACCTCGTGTGAAGATGTAATCCAGCCGATCAGTAAATCCGTACTTATTTCCCATCGCTAAAGCGGCCTTCTTCCGCTTTAAATCAGGGCCATCTAGGAGTGGGCTCATACCCCAGGTGAAGTTGGCGCTATTCAAGGCATCTGGTCCGACATCTTTAAATCCCGCTTTGCGCATCACCCAGTAGGCGTTGCAGTTATCAATCGCGGTATCGATTGTTGGGCTAACTACTTGTGCTGGGCATGTCGCACTCGCCTCAGGCTGACCGCCGGGATTGCTAGCGCTATCGGCGCGTGGATCTCGTGGATCAGAGTTGAAGTCTCCAATAACAATGAGTGGCATCTTTGTATCTGCCAAATCGCTCACCAATTGCTGAGCCTGTTTTGTTGCATTTGGAACTTTATCGCTATCCCAGAGCGATTCGAGATGGGTGGTGACTAACCGAACTTTCTTGCCGTTGAAGTCGAGATCAGCCCAGGTGTAACCACGATAGATTGTCATAATCTTTGGAACGATGCTGTAACTGGTCTCGTACTCGGTATTGCCTACCTTGATTACCTTATCTGCCAAGCTCTTCTTAATAACAAGCGCGTCACCTATCTCAAAGCCGCAAGCTGCGCTATCGCTACCGAAAATCGGTTGAAAGGTCTTTGGATCTCTCACCATTGTGAGATATGGAATTGCTGGAATCGAGTATCCAATATTGAGCGCTGAGATCCCATCTCTCTCCGCTAAGACATACTCGCTTCCCAGCTCTCTTGTCGCTGCTAAAAACTCTTCGGTGAAGTTATAGACAACAACTTTCTTACTAAAGAGATTCTTCTTGCAATACCAATTGGTCGCCTCTTGTAGCCCAACTACCTCTGCTCTGCTATCAATTATCTCTCTCGCGAGCATAGGTGCGCGCTTGCTAAAGTCAGTTGCGCTCACTTGATCCCACATAAATTGCGCAGCAGCCGATAGGTCAGGAATGAGTTCGAGAGCAACTCCGACATCTGCACCGAGGTAGAGGTTGCGCGAGGCCACAGTGAGCGGCTCTTCAGCTGCTTGAGCGGGAGTAATGGCAGTCAGGGCCAACAACAGTGCGAGGAGAGCTTTACGCATAGCGAAAGCCTAGACCTAGATAGAAGAAAAGCCCCGGGTGTGAAAGGCACCCGAGGCTTAACTTGTGCGCGCGAAGGGATTCGAACCCCTAACCTTCTGATCCGTAGTCAGATGCTCTATCCGTTGAGCTACGCACGCTTATTTATTTGTAGGTTGCGAATACTACCGTTTCCTCAGAGCCCGCCCAAATTGAGTAATTCTTCGCGAGAAACCGCCTTTTTCCGGGGCTTTCCAAGCGGTTCGCCGGCTGCGACCTCTGCGCTATTGATCAGCTCCCAACGTTGCTGAGTTACAACCTTCTCATGAGATATCAGCTCAGTGATATCACCGCTTGTCTTTGGTGTTCCTAACTTATCTACCAGCAACTTCATAACTTCTGCTGCATCAGATTTGTTGGTACCGATGACTCCAGAAGGTCCGCGCTTTGCCCAACCTACAACGTAGAGATTCTCGCCAACATAACCATCGTTATTGGCAACTTTCCCCTTTACATATGGAACTCCCTCTAGCGGCGCAGCTTCATAGCCAATTGCAGTGATTACCAACCCGCACTTGATTGAGAAGGTTTCATCGCCGCCGGTCCGTTGAAAAATCACTTCTTCTACTCTGCCATCGCCCTTGATCTCAATCGGCGTAGCAAGAAATTGAAAGTTCATGGTGCGCTCATGGTGGGTTGGTTCGCTCTCGGCAATTAAGGTCATCGCATCGAGATTTGATTTTGTATCTTTCTCAATCTCATCGCCGGCTCGCACCAAGGCAGCTGCGATATCTCCTGGGTTAATGACAACGTTTGTGTGCTCAAGCTTAGGAAGTTCGCGGAGCTCTGGCGAGGTAAATGCGGCATGCTCAGGCCCGCGTCGAGCGCTAATAACCACATTGCGGATTGCGCTGCTCTTCAACGCATCGATTGCATGGTCTGCAGTATCGGTTGAATCAAGCTCTGATGGTTCGAGCGCCAAGATGCGTGCTACATCCATCGCCACATTTCCAGCGCCGATGACAACGGCAGTCTCAGAGCTGAGATCTATCGCCTCATCTTTAAAGTCAGGGTGGGCGTTATACCAAGGTACAAAAGTTGCCGCCGACATCGAACCTGGAAGATCTTCGCCAGGGATGCCAAGTCTCTTTCCAACTGCAGATCCGGTTGCGATAACTACTGCGTCATAACGCTCTTTTAGCGCATCGATCGTGAGGTCGCTGCCGAGTTCGACGTTGGCGAAGAGGCGAAAACCAGGGGCTGTCGCGATCTTCTCAAATACCTTAGCGACGGTCTTAATCTTGGGATGATCTGGCGCAACTCCGCTACGAACGAGACCCCATGGGGTAGGTAGCCGTTCAATCATATCGATGGTGAAGGAGAGTTGATCGCTTGCTAGATTTTGGAGAGCTTGGGCGGCGAAGTATCCGGCAGGACCTGCGCCGACAATTGCAATCTTGTAGCTCTTCACCGATTACTCCCCTATCTGTCGGAGGAGAGTTTAGCGTCCGTTAGGAGTTGGCAGTAGTTGAGGTGGTGATGTGAGCGGTATTGACGCTGATATTGACGGTCATGGTTGTGTTCTTATTTTGACGAATCTGGAAGGCGTAGAAGGAGCCAGCGGGAATATTGAGCACCAGAGTGGTTGAGGCATTGGCTGCGATAGACACTGGTGAGTAACTACCGCTCTCGCAGAGATCGTTGGCGATGAAGTTGATATTGAGGTCACATCTGCGGAAGTTTGCAATTGCAGTGCCGACGGGAAGAGTCAAAGTTATAGTAAATCGCGAGAGACCAGATGAGCTTCCATTCTTTACATAGAAGACCTTGGCTCGACCATTAACGACCGAGGTACCTAACGCGCCTGGAGAGACTGTAGTTGTATAGGTATCACTGGCAAATACTGATAAGGCCGAGGTTGTAACTGTCAGCGGTGTATTGGTGGCGATTGCTCGAGGTGCTGCGCTAGCGATTGGTGGCTGGATGGGCGCGAGGAGTAACGCGCCCATCGCAGCGGCGACGAGAGATGCAGATCTATGGTTGCATCTCATCTCCCTCTCCCTCCACCAATATTTTTTCAATTAACTATTACTTGTAATCGCTGCGCGCTCTGCCACGGTAAATGACCAGGTGATTGCAGAGGTCAGGCCCTGTACCGTGCCGACGGGAAGGACGCCATTGAGAACGCTCTCATTGCCTGCAGGGAGCGCAATTGAGATCTTCAATCGATTGGTTGAACCGGCGAGATTGGATGGCAAATTAAGGCTCTGCGCAGTGGCAACGAGCGTTGCTGCCGAGGTTGAGGTGAGCACAGCCGTAGTTGTCTCATTACAGGTTCCAGCGACCCAAGCGATTGAACATGCAGAGATGGCGACCTGCAGGCCATTGCTGCTATCGGTGGTAAGCGCATTAGCGGCGGGGGCTGAGAGTTGGAGGGTAGGAGAAGCGCCATCCAACGTTCCAATATTTGTGAGATTGATATAGCGATTGACGGTATCGCCCGGACCCATATTTGTGATGGCGCTGGTAAAGCCACCAGAGCCAGCTGAATCAGAGAGGGTAAGACGCAAGGTGCCGGTTGTAACCGAGCCACCGCTGGTATTGGTAGCGGTGGCAGTCAGCGCGGCAAAGACGTTAGTGGCGACCAGACCGGTTCCACCGAGAGCTGCTGCTACAACAATCGTTACCTTCAAGGCGAAGCTACCTGCGCCATTGGTAAGTGAGCTGCTCATATTCTTCATTTACTGTTTCCTGCCTTCTCTTTTTCTTCTCGCTCGATTGCAAGTGAATCTTGCAAGCTCTCAAGAAGTTCTCGATATTGCGCAGAGGTGCGCCGTTCTTCAGCGTAGAGCTCTTTGTAGACGCGTTCTGGAGTCAAGTTGGCAACGATCTTCTCGCGGAATAGAAAGGCGAAGATCAGAAGCACATTTGCAATAACAAGGGCGCTGCCAGCAGCTTGGCGACCTTGTGCAGTATTCATATAGACCATTGGGCGACCTAGATATGGAAGAGATGCAACAACCTTTGAGACCTTGTCGGTCCGGGAGACGATAAAGGGATCGCGATCGGCGACCTCATTGGCATCGCCTTTAGTCGCGATCCGGAGAGCGCCGTTGAAATCACGGAGCTCGACGATACGGTGAGAGTAATAGATCCCAGTGGTCGAATTTGTAACTGCTATGACATCTCCGAGAGCTAACGAATCGGCTGCGACTAGGCGGGTCACATATACATCACCTGGTTGCGCAGCGGGCGCCATCGAACCGGTAAGAATTGGAGAGAATCCGTAGCCATACACGGTGGTGAGGATCGAGGGAGCGATGGCAAAGGCGAGAGCGAGAGCGATAAAGATCGCTCTACCGAGAACTCTTCCTCTACCGCTCTTACCTCTCATGTCGTGAAGGTAACCCTCGAACCTCACGATTACTTCACGAAATCATCTTTTACCCTCCACATTGTAAGAACTCCATTACCGTTGGTAATGGCTTCACGGAGGGTCACCTACCCTTAGAGGTCACGAGATACTGGAGGGAGGCTCACAAATGGCTACAGATACAGCCTCAATACTGGTCGTCGATGATAATCAAGATATCCGTGATCTCATCTCCCACTTCTTAAGCGCCGATGGCTTCCACCTCTTCACCGCTACCGATGGCGAGAGCGCTCTCAATATCCTCAAGCGCAATCAGATAGATCTTGTCCTACTCGATGTGATGATGCCAGGAATCTCTGGCCTCGACTTATTGCGAGAGATTCGCGCCAACTCTGATAAGAAGTTGCGAGATATTCCAGTGATGATGATTACCGCAAAGACTGGCACCGACGATATCGATAAAGCGCTCTCACTTGGTGCCGACTCTTATATCGTGAAGCCTTTCCGCGGAAACGCGATTCGCGAAAAGGTACGGGCAATTCTCGAACTTCCAACCACAAACTAAAGCAGGAGAAAAATGAAGAAGATTCTGTCAGCGCTTATCTCGGTTGCGATAGCTCTCGTGCTCACCCCAGGCGCTGCAACGGCTGCGACAACCAATCCTTATGGAGTACCTGTCGTAGATCCTGCTGGCCCAAATGAGGTCATCTTCACCATCGCTAAAGGTGGTAAGAAGGTTGAATTTACCGAGGTAAAACTCACCAAGGTCAAATCTTCTGTCATCTCAATCTATGAGCCATTTATTAAGAAGCGACAGAGCTTCACAGTAATTCCACTCAAGACTTTCTTTAACATGGTCGGCATCACCGGAAAAGATAAGGTCGACACCATCGCCCTCAATGATTACATCTACACCAACACAGCGGCGAAATTCACAGCGGCAAATGCATACCTTGCAATTAAGCGTGACGGTGTTCAGATTCCTTATGATCAGGGCGGACCAATTCGAATCGTCTTTAGCGATAAGAGCAGCTGGGCGAAGAATCTAGAAGCTTGGAACTGGTCACTCGTCTCGATAAGAGCAAAGTAGATAGTTCGAACCGACCATGCCAACAACCCAGCCACCTGAACATCGCACAATCGCGAAGTTCCATATCACCAAGAGTCAATACTTTCTTGGTGCTATCTCCTTGTTGGCTATTCTCGGTCTTGGCGCATCAACGATTATCTCTTCGAGTACGACCGTCAAACGCGCACAAATCTTGAGCAATGTTGAGACCCCAGCGGCTTCCATCATCTTCACACAGCGTGAGACTCTCGTCTATGCCACCAGATTGGCGCAATGGGCCAACGGCGGAACCGAGCGACGTACGGTACAGATTGCTCGAAATATCTTGGCGCAGCGGTTGGCGGTAATTGATACCAGCGGTAAATCTATGGGTAGCCGTGCTCAATCTGATTATTGGAAAGTCCTCAAACAATCTGATGCCATCGTTGCCTCTGCTCCTATGGGAATTCTGCCAGAGAGCTTGCACCCGAAATATAATAAGCTAATTTCACCGATCACCGATGAGATTCTCGCTGAGGCTCGACGTTTGGTTGTCTCGTATCAGAAATCAGTTGATAGAGAGATGATTGCAGTCGCCAAGGAGAGCGCTGACCGAAATCGGATCAATCTCATCTTCTTCTACATCTTTCTGATCTTTGGTGGGCTCTTTCTCTACCTCAATGCACGGACCAATTTTAAGAATTACCGCCTTGCGAGAGAGACGCTCAATGAAGAGCAAGAACGCCTCGACTTGGCTCTCGCTGAACTCCAGCGAACACAGAGCACCGTGGCAGAGCTCCAAGATCTCAACGCCAGCAAGAATGCATTTATCTCGACCGTCAATCACGAACTCCGCACACCGCTCACTTCAATTATTGGATATCTAGAAGTGATCCGTGACGAAGAGCTCGAAAAGTCGGAGAGTAACCTGACGCAATATCTTGACGTACTGGAGCGAAACGCTCAGATTCTGCTCCATCTCGTTGAGAGCATGCTGACATTGAGCAAGATTGATGCTGCTAGCGGCAAACTCTCGGAGGCGAAGGTTTCGCTCAATGAAGTAATCGATAACTCAATCTTTATTATGCGTCCACCGCTAGAGAAATCTGAGATTGCAATCAGCTTTAGCGCAGAAGCTGAGCTCTTTGTTCAAGGAGATACCGGCCAGCTCAATCAGATCTTTATCAATCTCCTCGGGAATGCGATCAAATTCAGCCCGAGCCACTCCTCTATCGAGATCACTCTCACAACAACAGTGAAGGCGACTGGTCGGGAGTACGCTCAAATATCTATCCGCGACCATGGAATCGGTATCCCAGCCGATGATATCGAGCACCTCTTCACCCGCTTCTTTCGAGCTAAAAACGCTGACTCTGGCCAATATCCCGGCACCGGTCTCGGCCTATCAATCGTCCATCAGGTTGTGATTCGCCATGGAGGATCCATTAGCGTCGATTCAGAGCTTGGCAAGGGAACAACTTTCACCGTTGAACTTCCGCTCTACCTATCGCCAGAAGATCGGTTGATAATCGAACGAAGCGCCGATGTGCTCTTGCGCGCGATTCATAAATTAGAGTCCGCTACACCTGAGACTATCGCAGAAGTGACACATGAAATCGGTGGTGCAATCGGCTTCTATAACTTCGCAGATATTGGTGAGGAGATCCTTAAGTATTCTCGTCAAGTAAGGTCAGGAGTGCCGACCCTAGAGCAATTTAATCTCGACAGAGCGCGTCTTCTCGAATTGATGAATCAGCGGCTAAATGAAGTGCAGGGAGGCAGAGATGAGTAAGGATCAGATTCTTATCGTCGACGATAATGAAGATATTCGCTTCTTTGTTAAAGCTGCACTGACTCCAGAGGGCTTTGATGTTATCGAGGCAGCTGATGGTAACCAGGCACTGGCCATCTTCCGTAAGCACGAACCGGCGGTAATCATCCTCGATCTCTCCATTGGTCAGCCTGATGGCTTTGAGGTCTGCCGGGAGATTCGCAAGGTATCGACTGTGCCAATCATTATGCTCACCACTCACGATGAAGAGATGGATGAAGCGATGTGCCTAGCGGCTGGTGCTGATGATTACATTACAAAACCTGTATCAGCTCGAATTCTTGCCTTACGCACTACAACCCAGATTCGCCATAAATTGGCGCAGAGCAAAATACAGGGTTCGCTTATCTCTGCCGGACCTCTTACCCTCGATACCGAGACTCGAGAGCTGACTATCAATGGCGTCAAGATTGAACTCACACGTACCGAATATGACTTTCTCCACCTATTGATGGGTAATCCAAAGCGAGTCTTTACTCGCGAACAGATTGCTGAAGCAATTGGTGCTTCGCTTGAGTACTCGAGCGATCATTTGCTCGATACTCACGCCTCGCGTATTCGCGGAAAGATAAAGGACATTACAGATATTAAAGTACTCCACGCTGTCCGCGGCGTTGGCTATCGGTTACTGAGTAATTAACCGCGCCAGCTCTGACTCAGTGGTCGTCCCTCTGCATATCCTGATGCAGATTGGATTCCAACAAGTGCGCGATCGGCAAACTCTGCCAGCGAACGAGCACCGGCGTACGTACATGAAGAACGAAGTCCAGAGATGATTTCATCGATGAGATCTTCAACTCCTGGACGCTGTGGGTCTAAATACATCTTCGATGATGAGATACCTTCTTCAAAGAGCGCCTTTCGTGCGCGATCGAAGGCATCTTCCTGTGAAGTTCGGGCTGCGACTGCGCGCTTAGAAGCCATACCGAAAGACTCCTTATATGGGCGTCCTGCGCTATCGCGGAGCAAGTCGCCAGGTGATTCGTAGGTTCCCGCGAACCAAGAACCAATCATTACCTGTGATGCGCCAGCAGCGAGCGCGAGCGCAACATCGCGAGGATGGCGAACGCCACCATCTGCCCAGACATGCTTACCTAATTTCTTCGCCTCCGCTGCGCATTCGAGTACCGCAGAGAACTGTGGGCGGCCTACACCGGTCTGCATGCGAGTAGTGCACATTGCTCCTGGTCCAACTCCGACCTTGATGATATCTGCGCCAGCGGCAACGAGATCGCGGACTCCTTCGGCGGTGACAACATTTCCAGCGACGATAGGGACACCAAGATCTAACTTCTTAATAATCTGCAGTGCTTCAATCATCTTCTTCTGATGGCCATGAGCGGTATCGACAACGAGCACATCGGCACCTGCCGCAACCAACTTCTTCGCTTTATCTGCGATATCACCGTTGATGCCAACTGCTGCTGCGATACGAAGTTTTCCATGTGAATCTACCGCTGGCTGGTACAAAGTTGCTCGAAGTGCGCCGATGCGAGTTGCAATGCCGACTAGTTCGCCTTTTGCTGAGACTACGGGCGCAACAGTTCGAAGGTTTTCATTGAGGAAATCAAATGCCTGGCGTGGGTTGAGTGAATCTGGCATGGTGGTGAGCTCTTGGGTCATTACCTGACTTAATTGGGTGAAGCGATCGACGCTGACGAGATCATCTTCAGTAACAATGCCGACCGGCTTCTTGCCATCGACCACAACAATCGCGCCATGAGCACGCTTATTGATCAAGCTTGCGGCATCGGCAACTGTCTGCTCTGGCGTTAAGGTAATTGGTGATTCAAAGAAGGTATGGCTCGCCTTCACCGATGCGATGACACCGGCTACAACCTCGAGCGGGATATCTTGTGGGATTACGACCAAGCCACCACGGCGGGCAACAGTCTCCGCCATACGGCGGCCAGCGATAGCTGTCATATTGGCGACAACGAGCGGGATGGTGGTTCCAGTGCCATCGTTGGTGGTGAGATCGACCTCCATACGGCTGGAGATCTCGGAATTAGAGGGCGCCATGAAGACGTCGTCGTAGGTCAGATCGAATTGAGGCTGAGTAATAAAGCGCATGGGGCGAGCCTAATGGCTCGGCCGGTACCTCGCGAGTAGCGACTAGCGGCGCAGAGTGAGGGAGGCGCTCTTCTTCTCCCCTAGCCCTTTAATTATCGCTAGCGAACCGTTGCCCTTGACCGGGGTAAGGCCGACAGTTATCTCGCTGCCCTCGCGCTTTCCCGCTAGATATTTCTTAACTAGATCAGTGAGGACATTTACATTGCGGTCGTTGCTCTTTGATTTGGAGTACTCAATTGTGACCGCCAACGGCGTTCCTGGAGTTGTTTGAAGGGCGAACTTATCTAACGATGCTGCGAGTGCGCCGCTAATCACGGGCTTCGATAGTGAAGTTGTCGTTATCAACTTAACGGGTTTAGATGCAGGGACCTTAAATGATGAGCGCGATGGCGTTGAAAGCTTTCCAGTCGCATCTATCGCCTGGATTTCGATGCTGTAAGAGCCGCTAACCAGATTATCCAAATTCAAATCCGTAGTTTTGGTAGTGAATGACTGCTTTCCATCAGGCGTAACGATGTTGATTGAATACGAGATCGCCGAGGGATTAGCTCCCCAGGTGAATTTATAACTTGGCTTACCCGCAGTGAAGACAAGTCCGGCTTTAACACTGCTCACCTTCTTCAGTGGTACTACAACAGGTGCCTTAATTTGAGTATCTGAATTTTGATTTCTGACTACGACCGGTGCGGGTGAAGCTTGAGGTGCAGAGGTTGTCGGAGATGGAGTCGGAGTCGGACGTGGTGATTGAGTGGGAGTGGGATCAGGTGAAGGAGTTGAGATAACAGATTTATCGGGCTCAGGTAGAGAGGTGATGTTGAGAACCTGAGATGTGGTATCGAGATATTTTCCTGAGGCCAATCTCGTTACTGAGAAGCTGCAGGCTCCTGGAAAATTAGCGGTAACAACACCAATCGAGGAAATTGAACAGAATCCATTTGAGGTGTTATTAAAACGATATCCGCCAGTTCCATCGCCTCCACCATAAGTGAGAGTTGTTGAAGTTCCGATAATCAACGAAGTTTCGGTTGAAGTAAGAGTTACCGGGGTCGGCATGGGAACCAACACTCCGTAGAAGGTATCTGCCCTCGCCTGGGTAGCTAGAAACCCGCCTACAGCAATAGTTATAGCGGCCGTACTAAAGAGAACCTTCTTCATTTAAAGCTTCCAGGTGTAGATATCGATACTGCCATCGCTATTGCGATAGTAACCGATTGGCTGTGTCCGAAGCATTGAACGCGAAGAGAGTTCAGGGATCTGAGTCCAATTTGTATTGTCGGTTGAGAATGCAGGAACGCTACCTGAAACTGCAATTGGAAGATGAATGATAATCGGTGTGCTGACAGCGGTGATGCCACCAGAGTCAGCCAGTGTTTCAATCTTTACGATGCGTGCGCCATCTCCAGCATTACTCTGGAAGATTGTTGATCCACTTACGGAGGCGGTAGTAGGAACAGCGTCGGCTGGAATCTCAACCATGACGCCTTCAGATGAGCCAGCTAGCGGAGGAATCACAATCTTCGGCGTCTCGCTGCCGCCTGTTGGCGTATATGGAGCACTTACCGTAGACCATGATCCTTGACCGGCTGAATTCTTTGCTGCTACGCGGAATACATAGGCAGTTCCACCAGTAAGTCCTAAGACATCAATAGTTGTACTTGTCAGAGTCTCATGTGAGTAAGTGGTCCAGGTAGATCCACCATTTGCCGAGAGCTGAACAACATAATCTTCCGGTTGGACGATATTTGGGGTGTAGCTAATCTGAATGAAGCCATTGGTCTGAGCAGTCATATTTACATATGACGAGACCAAGGTGACGATGCCTGCATTTGAGTTGGTTCCAGCGCTTCCGCCGGTACCTAAGAACTCGCCACATGGCGCTGACATAGTTCCACCATTACCTGATGCAGCTCCGCCACCGCCGCCACCAGCTCCGCCACCATCACCGGTGCTAGAGAAGCCGCCATTAGAACCATAGATGCGAGAGTTTGAGGTGCTGAGCGCCAATTGGCCATTCTGCTCTTCGGTGATGTCATCACAGTTATTGCCACCCGCTGCGCCACCGGCGCCACCGGCGATGATCAACTTCGTGCCGGTAGCGAGAGCCGCACGTACTACCGAGGCCGCGCCGCCACCGCCGCCACCGCCAGAACAGCCACCTGGCGCTGCTTTTCCGCCATTTCCGCCGTTATACCCGAGTGCGTTGGTGCCACCATTTCCGCCACCAGTATTTGATACACAACCAATGCCGTTGAGGCCACCGGAACCCGGTGCCATAGTCAATACATCACCTGCAGCAACAGCGATGGTTCCCTCAACGCGACCGGAAGGTCCTGAGTAACCGCCGGCACGAGAATCAGTTCCGCCACGACCGGATCCGCCACCATTGACCAACAAGTTAATGGCACCGACTCCGGTAGGAACTGTGAATTCGCTCAGCGTTGTAGATGAGAAACGAATTGTGCAAACGCCATTGAGGTATCCGATTGCAACGCCAGTAGCGCTTGAGAGAATTGGGCTGCAGTTATTTATTGCATCTGCTCTCGCAGTAAAGTTTGTCGCCAGTGGTACCGAGTTGCTCGATGTTTGATTTGAGTTATCGCCGAGTGCGATTCCAAACTTGGTAGATAGATAGCGTTCGACAATCTCGACCTCTGATGAAGTCAACTTACGATCGAAGATAATAATTTCCGCAATTTGGAAATTACTATTCTCACCATTATTGACAACCAAAGGTGGCAACATACGATCGCCAGCACCTGAACCGCGAACAACTCCATTAGATCGGTATGTGTACTCCTGATCTGTTGAGATCAACCAATCTGTATAGTGAAGATTCTGCACAGGAGTTACCCATCCATTGTGATAGGCAACGCCTGAGTTATTGTTCCAGTGGCCACTCAACCAGTTTGAATAATCGGTAGTGATAATTCGTCCATTAGATCCACCGGTGTAGCGCGATACATGGAACAAGGTGTAGTTACCATCGTTGAAGATTGGGTTATCAAAGCGCAAGCTATCCGACGTTGTTCCCTGTACCGCCTTAAAGCTCACCGTCGACGCATCTTGATTCTCGATAGTGGTGACCAAAGTTGGCTGTCCTGTGATTCGCCCGGATTGGGTGTTGTGGGCGTTTCCAGATGAGTCGAGCCAGACCTTAGTTAGCGGGTTGTAATTTATCGCCTCATAACGAGCGTATGGCGCTAGGTTTGAAGGCAGGTTAGAGCTTGAGGAGACGCCGAGCAATCCTGATAGGACTGTCGCTGAGATATTTGGAGTACCAAGTGCAGGTGCTGCCCAGGTGAGTGTGACTTTTCCATTTCCGGCTCGTCCGCTCAACGATGATGGTGCTGTAGTAGGAGCGCCAAGTGAGAGAGAAACCGTTGATGAGTATTCAGAGAGACCAGATGGATTTACCGCTGCAACTCTAAAGAGGTACTTGTTACCAGTTATCAGACCAGTAACGGTGATTCCCGGAGTAGTAGATGGGCTATGGATAAAGTCCAACCAAGTACGACCTGAATCCTTGGAGTACTGAACATTGAAGGTAGAAACTAGAGCGGCGGTTGGGTTGGCATCAGCCCAGCCAAGCACTACTGATGTTCCAGCACCAATTGCAGTAAGGCCCGTTGGTGCCGATGGCTTTCCGGTCTGCACGATTCCAGTAGTAGTCGCTGTGTAGGCGCTATTTCCCGCAACATTCTTAGCACGAACACGGAAGAGGTAAGTATTGCCAGTTTGCAATCCAGCAATCGTCACAGAAGTTCGTGAGCCGATAGTCGTTGCTGCCGCGCTCCACGTTGTTCCAGCATCAGATGACTTTTGGATCTCGTACTCAGTGATATTTCCACCAGCGCTATCCCAGAGCAAGGTCATTCCTGCTGGATCAACTTTGGCGGTAACGCCCGCTGGCGCATCAGGTGGTGCCAACATCGTGTAACTCGGCGATGATCCGGAGACAGCGCCTAGACCAGCCGCATTACGAGCGCGCACGGTAAATGTGTAAGGGGTGTTGGTGCGAAGTGGCCCAATAAAGATTGGTGAAGAGGTTCCGGTTGCAGTCTCTCCAGTTGAAGCGGTTACGATGTATTGAGTAATCGCTTGGCTGCCGTTATCTGCCGGTGGATTGAATGAGACCTCAACGCCGGTGATATTTACGTACTCAGTTAGGTAGTAGAAACCTGTTCCGTTGGACTGGAATGAGCCCCCAGGGACCTTGAAATTCACTGTTATTTCATCGCCACCGCCGCCTTCACCGAAGGTGATGCGGATTGGGTAGTAAGTAGCAGCTACCAAATTAACATTTCCTTGTTGGCATTGAACGCCATGTCCACCACCGTTATTGACAAGGGCGTTGCTATTGGTGTATCCAGATGCGGCATTTGCACCGATCCAGAGCCAGCTTCCATCATCGGAACAGGTTTGGAATGTATAGGTTCCAGTTGTGCTCGCTCTAAAGAAGCCGGTCCAGAGCCATGAGTAATTATCTGCATTACTAGTAAAACGATTGATATCTGTCGAAACAACTGGGGTACCGGTGGTGTTGTACTTGGTAGCAGTCGCAAACCAATTTGGATCATCGTTGTGATAGTTGTTGTATCGAGTACCGGCAAGACCTGGAGTATCTGAACCACGAGTTACAGTTGTTGAAGCAAAACCCGTCATTACTGGAGCAAGTGGCATCTTTTGCGGTGTTACAACTACTGGCGCTGATGGCGAACTAGTACCCGTAATATTTGTTGCGGTTACGGTAATCGTCTCAGGCACATTGTTGGTAAGGCCTGTGATTGAGCAGCCCAGCGCTCCCGTGGTCCAGGTACAGGATTGGGCAGCGCTGGTCGCGGTTGCTCGATAACTTGTGATTGCACCACCTGGGATAGCTGGCTTTACCCAACTTACCTCAACGCCACCATCGAGTGGGTTTGTTGTTACCGAGCGAACTGTGGTTGGAATAGCGCGAAGAACGGTTGCGCTGAAATCTGCATTGGAACCACGCACCGCGACTGGGCCGTTCGATGGATTAACAGTTGCCACGTTAATTGTGACCGGAGTCCCACCGAGAACGTTAGAGACGGTCACGCTGGCATTTGGTGCATAGGAACCAGTAGATGCACGCCCAAGAGTTACGCCATAAGTCTGCGCAAAGTACTCTTCGACTTTCAAAATCTCAGCTTCAGATAGCTGGCGATCAAAGAATATGACCTCAGCAAATTCATAATCTGAGTTCTCGCGGAGGTTAATACCCATCTGCGGCATATAGTTCTGACCGCCAGCTGTTCCGTAGCTAACGCCATTTCCACGGTAGTTATAGGCATAATCAAGCGAAATAACCCAGTTGTCACCGAATCGGTTAGGTTGATCGGTTACCCAACCATCGTGGTGAGCTACTCCCGAACGACCGTTCCAGAATCCGGCGAGGAAGTTATAGCCAAATGAGTCGAAGATACGACCACGGCTATTTCCAGCGTAACGAGCAATTGTTGCGAAGGTCCAATTACTATTGCTAAACAATGGATTCTTAAAGTCCCATGATGATCCGGTATTACCTCGAATCACCTGGAAACTATTTGTTGCACCATTTGAATTGCCAACGGTCACAAGGGTTGGCGAACCTGATGATGTTGCCGATGCTCGCCCATTTCCAGATGAATCTGGAATCGTGCCATTTGTGGCATTGAAGTCTGATGCCTTATAACGCGCATAGGTAGCGGTGAGTGGAAGATTGAGTTTGATATTGGCATCTGTTTGCGTGGTAGAGATTGTCCAATTGAGGCCCTCTACATAATTGGTGATCGGTACTGTGAAACCTTCCGCAGTGAGATCAGGGGTTCCGAATGCTGGGGTGTAGAGACCAGCCTTCACACCGGTTGATGCTGCGCCAGTTCCAGTTGCATTTGTCGCGGTCACAGTAATTGTCTGGAGCACCTCAGGAATATTGGTAATGATGCAACTCAGCGCGCCCGTAGTCCAAGTACATGTGCGACCAGATGGTGATGCAGTAGCGGTGTAGCTTGTGATCGGCCCACCTGGAATTGTTGGCCGAGTCCAGGTAACAGTTGCCTGTCCCACTGTGGTCGTCGCAGAGACAGCAAGAGGCGCTGTTGGTACCGCCTTCAACGCTTGCACTGCAATAGTTGTAGTGGATGTGCGTACAGCAGATAAGCCACTTGAGACCGTCACTGTGGCGGTAGCTGTCTCTCCACCCATCACCGTCGTAACTGTGAAGTTTGGCCAAGAGATCGCCATCGTTCCGTTGGCATTAACCGACGCATTCCACGAGAGATTTACACCATCAGCGTTGGTTGTGAAGTTAGGAATATTGACGGTAAAGCCTTCAGCGGTAACGGTTGTTGTCTCAAGAACTGGCTTAAAGGTTCCGGCGACTATGTAATCCGATACCGGGCTAGCGCCCTCTGAGTTGTAGGCAACGACTTCGTAGCGATCAAGGGTCTCAGGGGTTCCGGTCACCGTGCAGGTCAGTGGCCCACCGATCCATGTGCAGCGCTGGCCGC
>JACCDW011630765.1_pt1 | contig 30976 bp, 35 predicted proteins | sample 7449781 | NCBI WGS metagenome assembly JACCDW01 (sample SAMN15323449, study PRJNA562643) | freshwater metagenome | isolation source: river surface water | place: USA:Blue River Watershed | collected 2017-08-18
ATATACCCTTTCACCGTTCCCTCCTCCTCGAAAAAAAAGAAATTATCCGACTCATCCGTCAATTCAAAAGCACATTGCGCCTCATTAAAATACACTTCCAAAACTCCCCGCATGTCCTCTCTGGTGCAAGTATTTCCAAAAGTGTCATCGAAAGTCTTCCTGCCAATCGTTTGTAAAAGAACAACATCATTGATATCACCGCGTCTGATCATTTGACAAAGTTATTAAAGTTCTAACACAAACAGCAATTTAGTTGTTTCGCCAATAAATCAACATTAAACCTTTCATTCAATCTCTCTTTCTTTAGAAGGGACATTCTTGAGGGACATACAATTGGGAATTTTATAAAGTTCACGGCCTCAAATGTCCCTCAATAAAAAAAATAAAAAAGAGCTTAACTTGAGTATCCCCACAATTGAAAATATCTTAAATAAATACAATCTTTTTGCGCACTTTTGTGATATCAAGATTTCCTATCTATTCAAACAAAACGATTCATATAAAAAACCAAATGGAAACAATCTACATAGCAAACGACATTAAAATCTTTTTCGTAACGGCAAAAAATTATCCCGACGGAATTTTGGCCGCTCATCAACAGCTACATTCAATGGTTCCATTTTCGTATGATAGGAAATATTTTGGCGTATCAAGACCCGAAAACAATGGCAACATCGTTTACAGGGCTGCCACCGAAGAAACATTTGAGGGTGAAGCAACAAAATACAATTGCGAATCAATCACACTTAAAAAAGGAAATTACATTTCGCTCATCATTAGTCATTACCGACAAGATTTACCAAGCATTGGCATCGCATTTCAGAAACTTTTAGCACTTCCAAACATTGATCCAGAAGGATACTGTGTGGAATGGTATTTGAACGAAACGGATGTAAATTGCATGGTGAGATTAAACGATTAATTTGAATTGCAAATGTTGCTTTTAGACGTAATTCCCAAATTACCAATGCGAGATAAAAACCTCACAAAACAGTTTTATTTAAATCAACTGAAATTTGTTGAATTGGCTGATTATGGGGATTATCTCTTGCTCAAAAAAGATGCTATTGAAATCCATTTTTTTCAATTCACTGAGCTCAATCCAAAGGATAATTATGGTCAAATTTATATTCGGGTAGACCAAATCGACACATTGCATCAAGAGTTTTTGTCGAATTCCGTAAAAATACATCCTAATGGCCAATTGGAGTTTAAACCTTGGCAACAAAAGGAGTTCTCTATATTAGACCCCGACAACAACCTACTCACTTTTGGACAAACACTCTCATAAAAACCACTTCATATATCAAATGAAAAACATCTTCCTCATTACAGTCATCATATTCATTAGCATCGGCTGCGGATCTAAAAACAGCAGCACATCAAAAGAAACTTTGCCAAAATATCAAATTGTATTGGCCACTGACATTTATACTGGAAAAGGAAAAGCCGGTGAAATCATCATCCCAACAATTTCAAGAGATCTTAAGGCAAGTGAAAGAGAAAAAATTTTGAGGGACATTCTTCATTCTGAGGGATGGCTCACAGTTTCTGCTTTTTCAACAAAAGAGGCCCATAAAGAAAAGAGCTGCGCTGAATTTGACAAAAGATCAACCGCTTTCAAATTAGGATACATTGGCAAAATCGATGAAAATGGTCAATTTTCGGATTGAAAAATGCTATAATTTACCATACCTTAAAACAAAACTTTTTTACGTTTCAATTAACATCATTAAATTTGAAACATCATGACCAAACAAGTATTTATCAATTTAGCTGTTTCGGATTTGCAAAAATCTGCGGATTTTTACACTGCATTAGGATTCGAAATCAATCCCCAATTTTCCGATGACACAGCAAAATGTATGGTTTGGAGTGATACCATTTATTTGATGATTTTAACCCACGAAAAATTCCAATTTTTCACACAAAAACCAATCGCCGATACAAAAACGAATATCGCTGCACTTTTTTCATTGTCGTTAAGTAACCTCGAGGAAGTTCATTCAATGATGGAAAGAGGCTTAAATGCCGGTGGAATTGAACCAAACGAAATGAGAGATCATGGATTCATGGTGCAGAGAACCATCGAAGATTTTGACGGACATACTTGGGAAATCTTCTTTATGGATTTATCAAAATTCCCTTCCCAACCTACCGAGTAATTGGGTTATGTCCCTCGAAAATCAAATACAGAATTACATTCTAAGTCTACCTGAAGCAAAGCAATTGGAAATGAATCAGTTGCACCAACTAATACTGAATTGGATTCCGAACTGCAAATTGTGGTTCGAAACGGGATTGAACGCAAACAATAAAGTGATTAGCAATCCCAATATTGGATATGGTTCTCAAATTTTAATGTATGCAAATGGCACTTCCAAAGAAATTTTCCAAATCAGCATCAGTGCAAACACTTCCGGGATTTCAGTCTATTTTATTGGGATGAAGGATAAAGAATTCCTAGCCAACAACTTTGCTCAAACCCTCGGAAAAGCAATAATCACAGGATATTGCATTAAGTTCAAATCAATTTCTCAAATCGATTTAAACGTGCTTAAAAATGCAGTAAAATCCGTTGTAATTTCATAATTTTTTCATTTATTCGCAATATGAAACAAAACACACTCAAAATTACTTTAATCTTACTAAGCTTATTTTTCGGAAATGTTTCATTCTCCCAGAAAACCTTGACAAATGCTCAAGTGTATGATTTTAATGTTGGCGACATCATTCAAGGCAAACATTTCATGAAATATGAGGGCAGTTTAAGCGGATTTAACGGACCACCAAGTTATGAAACGCACTATATTTTAAAAAAATACACATCCAAATTGTCCGATACAGTTTTCTATAAAATTAAAAGAGAATACTTTACCCCTAAAACTTGCGACACCTGTTTCACAAGCTATCTAACAGATACCATCGTGCAATATTATAGCAACTTAACTCAAGTTGCCGAACATTACAACACCACTTTCAAACGATCATTGAAAGATACCATGTACATCAACACTTGTCACCTCAAAATTTGGGAAAAATCGCCAATCGTAGATTCTACTAAAATTACAGACGCAATTGAACATAGCACTTATTTAATTGAGGGACTGGGTGGCCCATATTTCACAAAACTTGAACCTAAAGGTCCCGTTTATTCGGAATTTGTGCTCACCTATTTTAAAAAACCGAATTTAACTTGTGGAACATTTGTAACCGCGAGTGTAAACCAAATCAACAATTTTAATGTTTCAATATACCCAAATCCTACGAAAGGAAATTTCACAATCAAATCAGAACAACCCTTTACAAATGCCACTTTAAAACTGTACAATGTAAATGGCCAATTGGTCCATAAAACCGAAAATATTCAATCTCATTCCATTGATTTCCAAAGAGATTCGCTTCCATCTGGCATCTATTTCTTACAAATTATCGACCAAATGATTGTTTTTAACTCAAAATTGATTTTTGAGTAACCATATTTTTTATCGATTAAACATTTTCATTATTTTAAAATCATAAAATTAGAAGCCACCACAAAACAGTATCTTTGATAAATATGTGTTTTTCGGCAACAGCAAGTTTTTCAGCAAGTGTAATCATTGGAGGAATTGGCATTGCTACCATGAAAGCCAAACACCATAAATCACAAAATATTTTTGCAAGCATCCCTTTCTTATTTTCAATACAGCAATTTTGTGAAGGATTCATCTGGTTAAGTTTTAAGAATCCTCAATTTCAAAGTTTACAGACTCCATTCACTTCCTTTTTCTTAGTATTTGCCTGGGCAATATGGCCAATCATGCTACCTTTTGCAATGTATCAAATGGAAGAGAATCCTCATAAAAAGGCAATCATAAAAACACTATTCATTGCAGGCATCATTATCGGAATCACTTCAATTTACAGCATTATATTTAATAAACCCCAAGCGTATATTGCCAGTTTTCACATCGATTACAGGCTACTCGACACAAGTAAAACAAAAATGATCATGGCGCTTGACTCTCTATTTTATGTAGTTTGCACAATTTTACCTATGCTCATTTCAAGTGTTAAGAACATTCGAATATTCGCATTGGTAAACATATTGGCATTGATTTTATCATTTACCTTTTACAAACAAGCTTTGCCAAGTACTTGGTGTTTTTTTGCGGCAATTTTAAGTGGATGTATTTATTGGTTGCTAACGACACAAAAAGCAAAAAGTCAATTTCAACATTAACTAATTCTATTTAATATCCCTCTATTCTTAATGATATTCAGATAATCCCATTGAATTTCAACAGATTTCCTCAAACAACGCTGAACCGTTTCGGCATTTAAATTATTCTGATCTTCAAAAAGCAAATAAGCAGCCTTAAATTTACCCGTTTTCTTGAGGGACATTTCATCGAACGATTGACCACTCCAAAAAAGCAACTGAATTCCCGCCTTAAGTTTACTATAACCCACTATTGGATTACCATTTAAAAACCAAACCGGATGACCATGCCAAACCTTGGATTCAGCATTTGGAATTTCCTTATCAATAAAAGAATACAATAATTCACACAACTGAGAATCTTCCGCCGACAACTTTTCGTGATAGAGTTTAATTTCAGAATTCATAAAAAGATGGATCAAAGATACGTTTTCAAAAACTCAAACCATAAAAATCATACAAGTTATTGACCTACCTTTGTAACCTATGAATCAAACTCCTTCTCCCAAAAAATGGAAATTACTTTTAATTAGTTGGTTATTTGTTTACCCTGTCATTAACATCATGTTTGCCTTGGTTTTCCCTTTAATCAAAGACTTCCCTCAATTGGTAAAAACCCTCATTTTCACCGTAATCTTGGTGCCTTTAATGGGCGTTTGCATTCCAATGTTACACAAGAAATTTTGGAATTGGATTACTAAGTAATTCAATTTCAGTTTCGAAATTTGGTAATTTTAAAGCGACTCGGTATGAGCTTTAAATCTGTCTAAAATCATTTGCCAACCTGCAGTTTGCATTTCCAATGGATTTTCATTTTCAGGATCAAATCTTTCTGTAACAATTGTTCCAGATTCCGTAGATTCAAACACTACTTGAATTACTCTTCCATCAGCAAGGTGATATTCGAAAGATTGATGAGGCTCTACACTGTCGTAAATACCACAAAAATCAAAGCTGAAAGAACCATCTCTCGCTGCCATCATATAATGAAATTCGCCACCAACACGGAAATCATTCGTTGCAGAAGGACAATGCCAATCTTCACCCGCAAAATTCCATTGTTGCACATGTTCAGGATTTGTGAAACTATTCCAAACCACTTCAATTGGCGCATTCACCTCTGCTTTAACGACTAATTTTTCCATCCCCCAAAACAAAAGAAAAATAATTGTTCAACCAAATTTAAAATCAAATTGATTGACAACTATTCTAACAAATTCGATTAATGCTATTGCAAATAACTAAATCATCCTATTTATTGTATAAATTCGATGCATGAATTTGAATCATCCCATATTAAGAAATAGCATTGGAATGTTATTGGGTATTATCGTTGGCGGCATAGTAAATATGACATTAATTATGAATAGTTCAAAATTAATACCCCCACCTATTGGAACGAATTTAAAAACAGAGGCTGGACTAATTGCGGCAATGCCTTTAATGCAACCAATACATTTTTTAATGCCATTTCTAGCGCATGCCATTGGCACATTGGTTGGGGCTTTCATTGTTACCGCAATTGCAATTAGCAGACAAAAAACATTGGCATTAATCATCGGTTTGCAATTTTTTATTGGAGGCGCGATGATGGTTTACAAACTTCCTTCACCTATTTGGTTCAACTTAACAGATCTTATTCTTGCCTATTTCCCATTTGCTTTACTTGGATATTGGTTATGTAAAAAAATCAATTCCTCGTTCATCAATGTAAAATGAAGTGTAATTTAACTTAAACATTTTACAGGTCTAAAACGAAAATTTTCTTTGTGAATGCATCGGCGAGCACTTTTAAAAGTGGTAGTTCGGCGTATAAATATATAATCCGTGTAGTTTTAAGCCACTCTTTAAGGTTGGCTTTTTTATTTAAGCTGAATGATTCTTGCAACCGTATCTTTTAACGGAACAAGCGAATAAACCACTTTTCTTTGGGGATCAAACGGTTTCCGGTTTCGAATTGTTTCAATTTCAAAATCCGCTTGTGGCAATGAATCAGCAATGAAAAATTGACGGTTTTGATTATTTTGATAAAAAAACAGATTCAACCAACCCGTATTTGAACCGGCAGTGTAAATGTAAATTGGCTTGTTAAACTTTTGACAATCCAACCAGTCAACACAATGTTCCGTGGATACACTCCAATAATCTTGGTCATAGGTATTTCTCTCCCCAAATAACCAATAATATTCATTAAAATAAACATATTGTGCTGGATTTAAATAGATTAAAACACCCAATTGGTAAACCAAAATAAACTTCATTCCGTTCAAAAAATACTTCTTCGAAATGAGTTTGGAAATTAAAACACCAGAAACAATGAGAAAAGGCACAATCAGAAATTGAAATTGCCTCCATGAATCATACAATGTAGGTTTTGTGAAAATTACAAGTCCTATGTTCAGCAAAAACCACAATAGAAAAAACAAAACCAAAGCATCCCTCAATGAAAATTCTTTAATTCTATTCTTGAGGGACAAAAAAATAGCAATCACAGATCCCAAAAAAAGCAAAAGATAAGCCACCGGCATGGTGATGCTAAACCAAACTGGCAAATACCACCAAACTCTGTGAGTTGGACCAACAAATTCTCCTGCAATGAGGGTCTCATTTGGCCATGGAAATGCTTGCATGCGATGCACTAACGTTGCAAATTCAGATAGTGGATGCAACCATAATGCAGGAAAGAAAGCATAATAGGAAATGAGCCAAACCATTACAAAAACAATTAACGGTTTAAACCATTCGCTAATCTTTGTTTTGTTCACAAAAACAAAGAAAAGGATCACCAATAACATCACGGGAATGATTAAAAACCCCGACAATCGTATGGTGGTTGCCAATCCTAAGACAAATGCAGATAGTGCAAAATATCTTTTCTGCATCGAAAGCATGGCCAATGTAAATGGATAAAAACCAATGAGTAACAGGGATAGAAACAATGTATCTTTAGAATTATAATGGGCATCTGCAAAGACCCGAGGATAAAAAGCAAGGAGCAACATGATGACCCAAGCCGTTTGTCGTGATTGGAATATTTTCATTGCAATTGCATAAATAGATGCGAGAGCCAATGTAAATAAAAAGAAAATAAAGGCATGTCTCATCCCCCATTTTTGGGTTGGTTGAGGTTCTATTTGAAATTCGGAATCAATTGCGAAACAAAGAGTTTCAAATGCAGGACCGTAATACCGCATATCCACCTCAATTTCTTCACTGGTGCGTTCGCCATTGATATATTCATAATTCACTTTACCAATCACATATTGCGTAAAGTCATCGAGAGGCAAACCATATTGTTTGATGGTTGCGCATCCTACTAAAAAATACAGAAGCAAGAAAAAAACGGGAGATTTTTTGACCCAATTCCAAATGCTTTTCATTGAACTAACTTAATTTTAATGAAACAGAATAATGAACTCTTTTATTGGTATAAATCTCGAATAATGATTTTTCCCATTTTCAACATTTGCTGCATTGCATATTCTCTAGCTTCTTGGTTTGGATTACCAAGGTGTGTAAACAATTCCGTTGGAACAATTTGCCATGAAACACCAAATTTATCTTTCAGCCAACCGCATTTGCTTTCTTCACCTCCATTTTGAGTGAAAGCGTTCCAATAATAATCCACCTCGTCTTGTCCCTCACAATTTAAAACCATAGAAATAGCCTCATTGAATTGAAAATGAGGACCTCCATTCAAGGCCATAAACTTCGTGTTATTGAGTTCGAACATCACAACCATGCCATTATCAGACAGCATTTTAGCATCTTTGAAAATGGAGCAATAATACGCTACTGCCTCCTGTGCATTGTGATTAAACCACAAACAAGGATAAATTGGATGATTTGACATGCTGCAAATTACATCATTTCTTGCATCTAAAACTCATACTAAACTAATTTTATATGCATTTCGGTTATCTTTGAAAGCAATTAAAATCATTTCATTCCATGAGCGAAAAGAAAAATTACCTGTTGCTATTTTTGATATTTCTAATCATTTTTTTAGGGATGTCGTACTTCGTTTACCACCATTTTATCGTAAAATAAAATAGAACCATAAATCTGTATGAGCAACGAAATCGACGATTATATTTCCAAGTTTCCATTACAAATCCAAGTGAAACTAGAAGAGATAAGAGCAATCATTCGAGAAGTTCTTCCCAATGCCAAAGAGGTGATAAGTTACAAAATGCCGGCTTACAAAATGAATGGCATTTTGGTCTATTTCGCTGGATATTCGGGTCATATTGGTTTTTATCCTACAGCTACAGGAATTGCCAAATTTAATTCAGAATTTGGGACATACAAATGGTCGAAAGGTGCGGTTCAATTTCCAATTGATGAACCATTGCCAAAAGATCTCATACAAAAGATGGTTCTCTTTAAACTAGAGGAAGATTTGCAAAAAGCTTCAATTAAAAAATCGAAGTAGTATTCAGCCACAATAAAATGTCCCTCAAAAAAAATCAATCGCCATTTAGAATCTCGACAAAATAGCCAAATCAACTTGTATATTCGTGTGAACTGAATATACATAAAATAAATCAAATAAACAAATTAGGATGATTGTAAGAGAATTTGAATTGGGTAAAACGGGTAAAAAATGGATCGATATTGAGAATCCGAACTTTAATGATTTCAAAACTTTTTGTATTGAGAGAAATTTAGATCAAACCCATATCGACGATTGCCTGCAATCTGATCATTTACCAAAATTTGAAGAAGCCACTCCACTTAATTTTATTGTGACCCGGGCGATTTATGATGAAACAGAAGAGGGACATACAATCCAAGAAATCAGCACAAAATTATCCTTTTTTATTGACGAAAATCATATCATTACCATTCATCGATTGCCGCATGTATTCATTGAAGATATTATTGCTAAGTATATTGAAAACGGCAAAATTCAAACCACCCATGACCTGGCCGTCAAACTCATAAAAGGGGTACTGAGAACTTTCGAAACATTTCAAAATAAATTGGCCTTAGAAATAGATGCCATTGAAGATCAAATATTTTTAAAAAACTCCAAAAACAACTTCCTTGAAACGCTCTATTATTTGAAACGGAAAAGCAGTATCGGTAAAAAGTTAATTTTATTGACGAGGGAAGTTTTATCAGGAATTAAAACGCATCATAAAACAACTACAGACCTCAGGGATGCAATTGATTTGCAACAAAAACTAGAATTGTTTTACGATCAACTGATTGAAGATGTGAGTAATTTACTCACCATTTACATTTCCGTTTCATCTCAAAAAACCAATGAAGTTATGAAAGTTTTAACCATCTTTTCGGTGTTTTTTATGCCATTGACTTTCATTGTGGGTATATATGGTATGAACTTCCAATTTATGCCAGAGCTATCATCTAAATTTGGATATATTGGGGTTTGGATTGCAATGATTTTAGTGAGTGCAATTGTTTGGAATTGGTTTAAACGTCGAAAATGGATGTAACATAAAAGTTGAGAATATCTTTGTCTAATTTTCTCATTGCATTTTTTTAACAGACACAAATTTGACAATGCACCAAACATATGGTGATTATTTTTGTTTCTCAATTACAATATATGAAGAAACACAATTTACTGATCATCATTGCTATAATTGCACTTTTAACACCAATTCAAAGTTTTGCTCAAGGCTTTGGAAACTGTTACACAACACAATTTAATGTAAAAGTTAAAGGATCATTGAAGGTTGATACTTGTGCCAAGGAAGTAACTTTAAGCATAAGTTACACAGGTAATCCCGTTTACATTTATTGGAGTGATGGGTATATTGGAGCAACTAGACCAGTGAATAAATCTGGCAGTTACCAAGCAATTGCATATGACAGTTCTTATTGTATGGATACTTCAAGCACAGTACACGTGCAGTTAAATGATAATTATTTAAATGTTTATGGTTCTTACTGGGGAGATGTGATTACATTATGTGATGGCAAAACAATAGATTTATCATGTTATTCAGTCGGTAAGTTCAAATGGAACACCGGCGATACTACAAGTATTATAACGGTTTCAAAAGCTGGTAATTATTATGCCACCATGAAATCTAAAAATGGATGTTCCGACACTTCTAATATCGTTAAAGTTAGAACCGTTTCATTCAATTCTATTAAAATCAAGGCATTGGGCGATACAATTCTTTGCCTTGGAGATTCAGTAGAATTAGAAGTCTCAGGGGTAAGTGGCAAATTTGGCTGGTATCCAACATATGAAAACACAAAGAAAATCAAAGTTGGAACCTCAGGATATCATTATGCTTACGCATATGATTCAGCATCAGGATGTTCAGGCAATTCAAACCTAATCACTGTGACAATTTTAACTCCTCCGGTGGTGCAATTGTGCATGGTTACAGTAGACAGTGGAGCAAATAAAAATAAATTGATTTGGAAAAAAACGTATGATAAGAAAATTGTATCATACAATGTTTACAGAGAATCGAACTTTGCCGGTGAATTTGATGTAATTGGAAATGTTTTATTTGATTCTACTTCTGTTTTCATTGATTCATGGAGCAATCCTAAACAACGTCCGTTCTCATATTACATCACTGCAATTGATTCTTGCGGTAATGAAGCAGTTGAAAACAAGTATTATGCACATACTACATTACATCTAACTGCAAACTTGGGTGTGTCTGGCGAGAACAACTTAAATTGGTCAGACTATTTGGGCATTTATCCCTTAAATACCTATACCATCTATAGAAGCAACAAAGGAAGTGCTTTCCAAGCAATAGGATCTGTAGCAGCAACAGTGCATTCGTACAGCGATCTAAATCCTCCTTCAGGTGCCAATAGATACTTCATTGGAATCAAAGGCAACTTCGATTGTATGGGCACTCAAGCCACAATTAATTCAAATCAAGTAGCATTTGGTATTTTAAATTCTAAACAATTCGACATTTCACAGGTGAAAGTATTCCCTAACCCTGTTGAAAATACTGTGACCATTGAAAATATTCCTTTAAACCTTAAAATGGAAATTTCTAATGCACAAGGACAAATCGTTTTGAGTCAAAAAAGCAATTCTACCAATACTCAACTCAACCTAGATTCTTTTTCTAAGGGAATTTATTTCTTAAGAATAGAAAATTCAATTCCAGTGAAATTGATAAAGTTGTAAACTTTACCCAACGCCAGACAATACAGCTTGAGGGATTTCCATAATTAACTTTACCCTTCCCGCTCTAGAGACTGGCAACTTTTGCTTATTCAGCAAGGTTACCGTATTAACTGTATAGCATTTTATTTGTCCAGCATGGACCATATAAGATCGGTGGATTCTAATAAAAGGTCCACCGATTTCTTGTTGTAAAGACTTCAATGTCCTACAAATAAAATACTCCTTGTCCGTGCTGTAAATCCTCGAATAGGCTCCATTTGCTTGGATATAACTAATATTCTTCAATGGAATGATTTGAGATCCTTTAGCGTCACGCAACACAATGTTATACATCGATTTATCACACTTGAATTTTTGATTCAAACGTTGAAAGCAATCTTTTAACTCTGAATCTTCGAATGGCGTAATGATATAATCATACACACCCATTTTAATTGCCTGAATAGTAAAATCACAATTTGTATGATACAATATGACACAAACTTTTTTGTAGATCAATTCTGATATCAAATCTGTATAAATCGACCCGGAAATCAATGGTGCAGGACAAAACACAACAGTGTCTTGATCAACAACAAGTTCATTTGCGCTAAATTCGTGCCAAGTGTTATAGCAATCTAAGGAATCAAAGCAATCACCTAATCCAAGAGATATACGTGATGTAAGAATTTCGGCATCGTTTTGATTTTTATCGATGACATGAATTCTCATAATGTTTTTGTAGATTTTATTCTACAAACAAAGTTAAACAACTTTGCCAAAAAAACAAGTCTTTCTCAAACAAAACTCAAACCAAACAAATCTAAAATGCCTATTTAACAATTGTTCTGGTGTGCTTTCGTCCGAATTCATCTTCAAACGCAAATAGATATCTCCCTATTGGAAAATAACTTAAATCTATTAAGCTCCCACTCTCAAAATTGATTGTTGAAACAAGTATTAATTGTTCAGCAATATTAAATATTTGTATTTTTTTTATGCAAAGCGAACTTTTTACCGTTAAAAAATTTGTAACAGGATTCGGATAGAGTAAAAGTTCGAGAGATTTATTGTATTGCAAACCCGAGTGGACTTTTAAAATAGAGAGGATATACAACTGAGCATTTGTGGTATTTTTCTCACATGTCAAGAAAAAATGTGTTGAATCAATCATACAAATCGCTTCAATTTGAACCACACCCAATGAAGGGAAATCCGTTTTTTTGAATTGATTACAAGCAAACAATCCATTGCTCATTTTCAATTGAACAACAAAAGGGAAATTGAAATTATAGCCACATAAAATCACAACTGAATCTTTTGCTGAATAAGAGGCACCAGTGACTAAACCTTGAACATTCATACTATCTAGAATTGATATGGTATAATTACCGGGTGTTTTACTGATTGGATAAATATAAGATTTAAAATTACCCCAATTCTTACTAAAAATATAAAGAGAGTCGCCAATTGAAACTAAAGACTCCGCATCATAATTTGTTTGGTATGTTCGATTCGAAAAATCCTTTTGTCCCTCATAATTAAAAAAAATCTTCTGTGCAGCATTTTGGGTATCGCCACTCAGAACATCTGCTATGCTTAATTTGTAAATACATAAATCCTTTCGCATGCCCGCATTGTTTCCAAAATCCCCGATATACAAAAAACGATCATCGGAAGCCAAATCCTCCCAATCTACATTTTGAGCACCCTTAACTTTATAGTTACGAATAATTGTACCGTTAGCAGTATCAATCTCATACAAAAATGGTTCACCACCCGAATCCTCGTGTGTAAAGAAACGTCCTTTCAAATTCACCAACCCTGAAGATTCAGAGACGGTATCAGACAAATTAGACTTTACCTTTATCGACAAGTCCTGAGCATTGCAAAACAAGGCACTTAAAGTGAAAAATAAAGAAGCAATTATACATTTCATTGATTCAAAAATACGTGAAAATACAGGATGATTGATTGTATCATAGATTTCAATTAATCGATATAAATCTCATTTAATCGAACTATCGCTATTTAAACAACAGAATCACAGACATTTGTTTTGTGAATTCATATATTTCTGTTGAAAACGTCTATAAATATTTCGACGATAAATGTGTTAGCAATAATATTTCTTTAGAAATTCCTGAAGGAGAAATTTTTGGACTTTTAGGACCTAATGGTGCAGGGAAAACCACGCTCATTAGGATGCTAGCAACCATCACTCAACCCGACAAAGGCACAATTTATATAAATGGCGAAGCTCTCTCTGAAAAACACATTAAACAAATTGGTTATATGCCGGAGGAACGAGGTCTTTATAAAAAAATGTCGGTGGTTGATCAACTGTTATTCTTTGCTGAATTAAAAGGATATTCGCGTAGTCAAGCAAAAGAAGAAGTGAAATTTTGGATGAACAAACTCGACATTGTAGATTGGGCACCAAAAAAAATGGAAGAACTGAGCAAGGGAATGGCGCAAAAAATTCAATTTATTAGTACCATTTTGCACAAACCCAAATTCCTCATTTTAGACGAACCATTTAGTGGATTTGATCCGGTGAATGCCGACATGGTGAAAGATTTAATCATTGAATTAAAAAATCAAGGCACCACCATTTTATTCTCAACGCATAGAATGGACAATATTGAAGAGTTATGCAATCATTTGGCAATCATACACCAAGGAGAAAAAATACTCGATGGTAAAATCAATGATATTAGAAAACAATTCTTCAATCATGAATATACCATTGAATTTATTGAAAACGATACCGTTGAGTACAATCACCAGCAATTCAATCTCATTCAAAACCAATTGAACAGTTTTGGAAGAAGAGAATTTACCATACAGCTCAAAGAAAATCAAACACCACAAGACTTGCTAAATCATTATATCAAGTATAACAATATGATTGGATTCAAAGAAAAAATACCAACAATTCACCAAATTTTTGTAAACCAAGTTACCTCTAAAAAACAATCATGAAAAACATTTGGGTCATTCTAAAAAGAGAATATACAGTTCGCGTTAAAAACAAAACATTCATTATCATGACGTTTTTAGCGCCAATTTTAGTGGGTTTGTTTTATGGCGGTTCCATATATTTTGCAACTAAAGGAGCAGAAGACAATACGCAAAAAAAAATATACATTGAGGGCAATGAAACCTTATGTAATTCAATGGAAAAGAATTATGAAAATTTCAACTTCATCATCCCTCCAAAAAATACAAATATTGAAAAAGAACTATCAGATGAAAAAATTGATGGATGGTTAATTTTGAACGACAAAGATTTAAGAAATCTCGACAGCTCCCAATTAATTGTTAAAAACTCATTTTCACTGAATACAAAATCCAGTTTAAATACGTTTATTAAAGCTCAAGCAACTAAAATATTGCTTCAAAACAAAGGCATCACACAAGCAACCATTGACAGTTCTGAAGCCTTAGGCAATATTTTTATGGTTGAACAAAATGAAAATGGTGAGACACAACAGAGTAGCACAGAAATAAAAAGTGCCATTGGATTGGTCATGTCGTTTGTAATTTATATGTTTATTTTCATTTATGGCTCAATGGTGATGCGAAGTGCCATGGAAGAAAAAACCAATAGAATTGTGGAAGTCATTGTGAGTTCTGTAAAACCTTTCGAACTCATGCTGGGTAAAATTTTAGGGGTCGCTTTGGTTGGCCTAACACAATTTTTGGCATGGATTCTTCTGAGTATCACCCTCATCATGGGCATCGGTCAATATTTCAAAATGGCTGTAGAAAATAGTAAAAACCTACCAAATACCGGTGGTAAACAAGAAGTGATTCAAACGGCTATGGAACAGTCAAACTTCATGGAAAGCATAAGTCAATTACCTTATGCACAAATCATTACGGTTTTCATTCTTTTCTTTTTGGGGGGATATTTACTTTATAGCAGCGTTTTTGCAGCAATTGGTTCTGCGGTCAATCAAGAAACCGATGTGCAACAATTCATGTTTCCTGTAAGCATGCCATTGATTTTTGGAATTATCATAGCTCAATCCGTTGTTTTCCAATCACCAAATGGCGAATTGGCAAAAATCTTTTCAATGATTCCATTCACTTCACCAATTTTAATGTGTGTGAGAGCACCATTTGGAGTCAGCTGGACAGAAATATTTACCAGTGCCATCATATTGTATACCACATTTTTACTAATGGTTTGGCTTTCTGCAAAAATCTATAGAATTGGTATTTTAATGTATGGAAAAAAACCATCTTGGAAAGATTTTGCAAAGTGGATTAGACAATAATCAATCAATGTGAATATCATTCACAAAGTTTTTGAATCAGTTTACATTGAAATCCTATAGATTTACAAAAATTCAATCAAAATCATGATTCTTAGAAAATCAATTCTTATTGCATTTTGGCTCTTTTTAGTTTCAATTGCATGGCTGGCAATGGAAAAACTCCTGGGATTGCACGATCAGTATATACAATACCACCAGTATTTTACCAACCTAATCATGATTCCTTACTTTCTAATTTTCTCCAGGGGAATTAAAGGCTATAGAATTGCAGAAGGCGGAACAATCACATTTATGAAAGCCTTTGGATTTGGTCTTGTTTGCACTTTATTCACAACTGTAATGAGTCCTTTAAGTCTTTGGATCTTTGAAACAATTTTAAATCCAAATTTTTATCAAAACATGATCAATTACACCGTTTCTCACAAGTTTCAAAGTCAAGCACAAGCCAACGCATACTTTAACCATGAAAACTATAGAAACCTAATGATCTATGGAAATATTGCCCAAGGAATAATCTTTTCGGCAATCATTGCAGCGTTTTCCGCTCGTAAAAAAGGTTAAAATCTCAAAAAGGTTCCTAAAGGAAGTTTCTTTTTAAATTGATCTTCTAGGTACAACTCACCACTTTCAACGTTCTTCCTTTCAGGAAAATGTTGGGCAATTAAATTTTGAGTGATTAAAGTTGAAAAGCCCAGAGAATATAAATTAATTACGAAAAACCCATTTGGATTGAGTATCTCAGCGCACATGGCTAAAAGATCGTTAATTTGACGCTCCAAGACCCATTTTTCACCGTCTGGACCTCTTCCATAGGCAGGAGGATCTAAAATAATGCCATCGTACTTCTTTCCCCTGCGAACTTCTCTTTGAACAAACTTGAAAGCATCTTCAACAACCCATCTAATGCCGTTCAATCCACTTTCTTCCATGTTTTCGCGACTCCAAGAAACCACTTGTTTCACACTATCCACATGCGTAACATCGGCACCCGCCTGACAGGCCGCCACACTTGCACCCCCGGTATACGCAAACAAATTTAAAACCCTTGGTTTTTCAGATGACTGTATGCCATTAATCTTTTTAGCTATAAAATCCCAATTATCAGATTGTTCAGGAAATAAACCTACATGCTTAAATGAGGTTAAGGCCAAACGCATTTTAAATTTCAAAGGACCATGAATATAATTCACATGCCAACGATCAGGCATTCCTCGTTTTACCGTCCAATTGCCTGAATCACCATCTCTTCCCTCATTGTTTTTTCGAATAAAAGTAGCATGAGAATGTTTCTCCCAGTCTTGTTCCGACATAGATTTACTCCAAACGGCTTGAGGTTCTGGTCTACGTAGAACCCATTTTCCAAAGCGCTCTAATTTTTCAAAATCACCAGAATCAATTAATTGATACTCTGGCAATACTTTAGGGGTTATTGTTTCAATCACAGTAAATCCAATTGTGGGTTATCGCCTTTGATTATTGGTGGTGGCGGTGGTGGTGGTGGTGTTACTGGCTTTACCTCAGTTGAACCTTGGTTGTTGCTTCCATCCTCTCCATCTTCAGGTAAATCTATCGATTCATCTTCAGTTTCTAATTCTATTGGCTCAAATTCACCAACTTTTTCACTCACCAATTTTATCTTTTTCACGGTTTCTTGACTCAATCTATTTCCAACAGATTTCCATCCTTTAACATCCATAAACTCGGTAATATTGAGCTCCTCGGTTTTCTTCTCACCTTTCTTATTTTCGGTAACAACCTCAATTAAAGTAGGATTAGACGTTGAAGCACATTCCAATTTCGAGCCTTTTTCCTCGGAAATGAAAATAAATTTCTTACCAATGGTACTCGTTTCTATCACAAACCTTTTTACAAAATGATTTTTAGATTTCCCATCTAAATAAATCACCTGAATGGGTTGTTCCACATTGAATTTCTGAATTAAATAGAGTTCATTTGGTTCAAAACGATTAATTAATTCATAGTTTGTGATTTCATATGAACCATCGTTATAAATCGCTAAAACCTTATCATCAGAATCAAATTCCCCTAAGAATTGTCCTTTAGGATCTCCTGTTAATCTTCCAGTGATATTGTCCCACCAAATCTTAACACCTCCTAAAGTAGAACCACCTTTTTCTCGAAGGTCAACTTTTCTAACTGGGTATTTTGTCAATTGATTTCCAGCTGCATTTTTACCTTTAATGGCCAATTTCGCAAAATCATAATCAAATTGTTTCACTCTGGCATTTGCAGATGCACTTAAGAAAATCGTCACTTTTTCTGCCTCCCCATTCGGGTTTGCTGAGAAATAAAGAATTTCACTTTTCGGACTTCCACCGGTGAGATCATATTCCTTTTCACGAATTAAGCCCGTTGCATTAAAACGTTTGGCCATAGCCTTTTTGCCAGCACCATCCCAATAAACCAAGTTATACGTGGTTCTTTCGTCGTTTTTTCGCCAAACATCAACGTGAATCAAATCTTTACCGTAGAAAGTTTTGTCTGAAACCTTAGCAATCGAATATTTACCGTCTTTTCTAAATGCAATGATATCATCAATATCACTACAGTCGAGCAAAAATTCTTCCTTCTTCAAAGATGTCCCTACAAATCCTTCTTTAAGATTTGCATATAATTTCACATTGGCAACAGCAACCACATTGGCTTCGATGGTATCAAAAACCCTAATTTCTGTTTTGCGTTCTTTGCCAGCGCCATACTTCTTCAATAAACGTTTAAAATAATCAATGGCAAAATCAACCAAATGTTCTAAGTGGTGTTTCACTTCAAGTATATGATCTTCAAGGCCTTTGATATATTCGTCGGCTTTAAATCCGTCGAATTTAGATATACGTTTAATTTTAATTTCCGTTAAACGAATAATATCGTCTTGGGTAATTTCACGTCTGAACAATGATTTGTATGGCTGTAGCCCCTTGTCAATGGTTTCTAGAACAGATTCCCAAGTGGTACATTCTTCAATATCTCGGTAAATTCTTTTTTCGATAAAGATTTTTTCGAGGGATGAAAAATGCCATTTGTTTTCAAGTTCGTCGAGTTCAATTTCAAGTTCACGCTTTAATAATTGCAAGGTATTTTGTGTGCATACCTTCAATATTTCGCTCACCCCAATAAACATTGGGCGATCGTCTACAATAATACAAGAAAGAGGTGAAATTGAAACTTCACAATCGGTAAAGGCATACAAGGCATTCACTGCAATATCGGCGTTCAATCCTGGTCCCAATTGAACCTCAATTTCAACATCCCTCGCAGTGTTATCAATCACTTTCTTAACCTTTATTTTACCGTTATCGCTCGCTTTAATGATGCTCTCAATCAAACTTCCGGTGGTTGTGCCAAACGGAATTTCTTTGATTAACAGTGTAGATTTATCTTTTTCTTCAATTTTTGCCCGCACCCTGACTCTTGCCCCTTTTTTACCATCATTGTACATGCTAAAATCGGCAGAACCTCCTGTTGGGAAATCAGGGAAAATTTGAACTTGTTTTCCTTTTAAAATATCAATACTAGCCTCACACAATTCTATGAAATTGTGGGGCATGATTTTAGTACTCAAACCAACCGCAATACCTTCAACCCCTTGTGCTAAAAGCAAAGGAAATTTCATTGGGAGGGATATTGGCTCGCGCTTACGACCATCGTAGCTCAATTGCCATTCTGTGGTTTTTTCGTTGAATGCAACTTCTTTTGCAAAATTCGACAGTCGGGCTTCAATATAACGAGGGGCCGCTGCTGAATCACCAGTTCTCACATCTCCCCAGTTACCTTGAGTATCGATGAGCAAATCTTTTTGACCAAGATTCACCAATGCATCTCCAATCGCAGCATCACCATGTGGGTGATAAGCCATGGTCGCACCGATAATGTTCGCAACTTTATTGAAACGACCATCATCCATTACATTCATCGCATGCAATATTCTTCTTTGCACCGGCTTCAATCCATCCTCAATGGCTGGAATTGCACGCTCCAAGATTACATAACTCGCATATTCAACAAACCAATCTTTGTACAAGCCCGAAACAGGCCTAACTTTTCCCATCGCCTCATTTTCGGTCACTTGAGGCTCCGTTGATTCAATTGGATTTATTTCTTCTGGGTCTAATTCCATGTTCGAACTCCAAAACTACTGCTTTCATTTTCAAAATACCAAACAGTTTATTCACATCGTTTTATCGATTTTTTTCATCATTTGCTCTGCCATTTTGTCAGCAAGTCCCCGTTTTTTCCTATATTTGTAGTTGAACTATTTTGTGAGCATGGACATTCAATCAGTGAAACAGCGATTTGGCATCATCGGACAATCTCCTTTGTTGAATACCGCATTGGAAACCGCAATTAAAGTGGCTCCAACCGACATGAATGTACTCATTCAAGGAGAAAGTGGTGTTGGTAAAGAAAGCTTTAGTAAAATCATTCACCATTTAAGTGCTCGCAAACATGCCCCTTTTATTGCCGTAAACTGCGGTGCCATTCCTGAGGGAACAATCGATAGTGAACTTTTTGGACATGAAAAAGGTGCCTTCACCGGTGCAACAGATAAAAGAAAAGGGTATTTCGAAAGTGTGAATGGTGGTACAATTTTTTTAGATGAAGTTGGAGAATTGCCTTTAGGAACTCAAGCTCGTTTGTTAAGAATTTTAGAAAATGGTGAGTTCATCAAAGTTGGTAGTAGCCAAGTTCAAAAAACCGACGTGCGTTTGGTTGCTGCAACAAACAGAGATTTACTTGAACGTGCCCGACAAGGTAAATTTAGAGAAGATTTATACTACCGTTTGGCAACCGTTCCAGTAAGAGTCCCTCGTTTGGCAGAAAGAAAACAAGATATCTACCTGCTGTTTCGTAAATTCTCCCAAGATTTTGCTGAACAACATCACCGACAAGCAATCGATCTAACAATTGAAGCGCAAGAATTGCTTGCCAATTATCCTTGGCCAGGAAATATCCGCCAACTCAAAAATGTAACTGAACAAATTTGTGTACTTGAAACCGAAAATTTCATCAACGAATTTAGTTTGCAAAAATACCTCCCCCCTATTGAAAATCAATTGCCTATTCTTTTAGGTAAAAACGACGGCTCTTATGATGGACTTAGTGAGCGCGATATTTTTTATAAAGTTTTGGTAGATCTCAGAAGAGATGTAAATGACCTCAAAAAGGTTGTATTTGGATTTTTAGACAATAATGAAAATCCGAATATGCATGCACACAATATCAAAAATGAATCTAATTCAATGCCAGTGAACGTGCAACCTATTTCAGAGGAACCTATCATGTTGCCAACACCTGTCCCTCAAAATCATCAAAACAACGACGAAGAAATACAAGAAGTTGAGTCTGAAACATATCAAATTATTTCTGACGACAATTTGAGCCTCGAAGCAAAAGAAATAGAATTAATCAAAAGAGCCCTGAACCGAAATCAAGGCAAGCGCAAAAAAGCTGCCGACGACTTAGGCATTTCTGAGCGTACGTTGTACCGTAAAATCAAACAATATGAATTGGATTAAACGCATTTCTTTTGTTATTGCTCTAATATTCATTGGTTTCACAACAAAAAGCTGTGGCATCTATGATTTTAAAGGCGCCAATATTCCAAATGATATCAAAACCTTTTCTGTTGGGTTTTTCACCAATGAAGCGAGCCTCGTAAATCCAAAATTGGCGATGAATCTCACTGAAAAATTAAAAACCAAGTTTCAAACTGAAACCAGATTGGGATTAGATGCTGAAAATGGCGATTACCAGTTTGCAGGTACAATTGTAAATTACATACTCGAACCTGCTGCAATCAGCCCCACAACCGGTGCTTCACAAACTCAATTTACAATGGCCGTGAGAATTGAATTCAATTGCCAAAAATATCCCGAAAAAAACTTCACTAAAACCTTCACATCTTCTAAAATATTTGATGCAACCACCGAATTCACAAGTATTGAAGATAATTTAACCGAAGAATTAGGAACGATCATTACCCAACAAATTTTTGTAGCTGTTGCTTTAGACTGGTGAACCAAGATTCATTATCACATATCGTCAATCAAAATGAACAACTCAACGCCGATGTTGTCATAGATTTGGTGCAATTGTGCCAGTCTTTTCCATATTTTAGCTTGCCCTATGTATTATTGAGCAAGCATTATGCTTTCAAGCACGATTTCAGAACAGAAACCACGCTTTTCCAAGCTGCTTTAAGGGTTTCAGACAGAGATTGGATGTTTCAATACATTCATAAAACCAATAGCTTGCTCGCTGAATCTCAAAACATTCACGAAATTGTAAATACAAGCAACATTCAAGAATCAGAACCCGAAAATCCCATTTCAGAAATACAGATTAAACCTTCTGAATCAATTCAATCTGAACCAATTGTAGAATTCAACGCTCTACCTGAAGAAATTCAAAATACTCCTGAACCCGAACCTGTTGAAGTTAAATCAACATTCGACATTGCAGTTGAAACCTTAAGTGCAGCGGAAGATTTAGAATCAGAGAATTTAGAAATTGAAATCGATTTACCACGAATTGATCCTGAAGTAAAATTGGAAGGTGAATTATTCAAAATCACTGAAACAATTTACGAAACCAAGGAAGAGGTATTAGAAATTCAAGAAGAACCCGAGGTTGAAATTCCAGTTCATGAGTTTAATAAAGAACCAGAATCAATGTTGTTTATTCCATCTGTTGAAATTGAAGCTTCAATTGAAACAACAGACTTGGAAGTAGAAAAAACAAATAGAACTTGGTTATTTGATCCAGAAACCGATTCACCATTGGCCGAAGAAAATTCAACCAATGCCGAAGAAGAAATCATTCCGGAACCAATTATAGAAACAGCAAAACCGTTCAAAGGAATTCAATATGCTGCAGGTTATAACATTGAAGATTTTTTCAAAATCGAAAACAACGTTGAAATAGAACCTGAAAAATCAACATTTGAACCCGAGGTTCAAAACAACGATTTCTTCGCTTGGTTAAATTCTGGTTTATCAAATCAAGGACCGATCAACAAACCAAAAGAAGTTTCAAAAGCAGTATTAATTGATAAATTCATACAAGAAAATCCAAGTATCCAACGTCCCAAACAAGAATTTTTTTCACCTGAAAAAGCGATGAAAAAAAGCGAAGTGCTCGACATGAACTTGGCAACTGAAACATTAGCAAAGATTTACATGATGCAAGGGTATCCAGAAAAGGCAATAAAAGTTTATAATCAATTACAGTTGAAATTTCCCGAAAAATTGTCGTACTTTGCATCTTTAATAAACAAAATTAAACAAGAAAACAACTTATGACCTGGTTATTAATCATAGCAATTATCGTTTCCATCTTATTGATGTTAGTTATTTTAATTCAAAACCCAAAAGGTGGTGGGTTAGCTTCTAACTTCTCTCAAGGAAATCAAATTTTCGGTGTTGAAAAAACCACTGATATCGTAGAAAAAATCACATGGATAGGTGCTCTTTTATTGGTTGTTATTTCATTGGCAGCTGCATCTTACCAAAACGTGAAAAAACCTGCAAAAGCAAATGCCGCTCCAGCAGCAAAAGACATCAGCCTTCCTGATGTTAAAGTAAAAAAATAATTTAAACTCTTTTATAAAATGAAAGCCGGATTTATCCGGCTTTTTTTGTTAGAATAACTTCTATTCTCAAACCAAAACACACCAACCCAAACCTTCAAATCTTTCTTTATATTTGTCGATATGTTTCAACTCTCTAACCTTCAATGCGCTCTGATTTTGAGTTTGTCATTCTTCATAAACAAAGGAATTTGCCAAATTACTTCGGCCAAAGTCATCCCGTTTAAAGTAGATCAAAAAAATATCACCGCCAGTATTAACAATAAACATCAAGCTACTTTTGTCTTAAAACAATTTGAAGTCTCAGAAATTCACTCTTCTGTTTATTCTGTGAAAGGATATTATTATGACGATAACGACAAATACCAAATTCCACTTTCTGGAATTTACAGCGGTGATTACGTATTAACTTTGTACGCTTTTGCCGATGAAAACAAAGACGACACACTCCAAAATCTTGATTATCGTTACGAAGATTTTTGGAAAAGTATAGACCATTTTAAAAACATGAATCTATACAAGGAAAAATTTATTTTTGAAGAACTAGCAGATAGTTTGGTTGGGTACCGATATTTCTCAGATGGCACCAAACAACCTGTTGTATGGAACAACTATGAAGTCAATATCACGGAAAATTTTGAAATTCTAAACATTACCCAAAAGGCAAAACCAGATATACATATCAACCTACTCAATTTAGGGTATATCTACAAAAATTATAATGTTGTTGCCTACAAACAATCAGATGATAAATTAAAAATCCTTCTGGAATTTAAATATCCTTCACGACATTATTTGATGGGAGTTTGTGGATCAGGACAAGAATTTGGATTGGTCTATTTAGAACTTGATGAAAATGGACTAATCATTAAGAATCAAGATTTTATCTTAGAAAGCTGCCTTAGAGAAATTGGCTCAGATAATCTTTCAAACCGACAAAATTACAAGTATCGAATTGTTGACCATTACACAGATACCGATTATAAACGAATCTTAACAATCAACAAATCGACGCTCGATTATAAAATTACGAATGAAAATTAAGGATTAACCTTTTTTCAATCTTTCTGCTAAATCTAAACCGTGTTTTTTTGCGGTTTCTTTTGCCAATTCGTAACCAGCATCGGCATGCCTTACAACCCCCATTCCTGGATCGTTATGCAACACCCTACGCAAGCGAACTTCAGCGTCGTCGGTTCCGTCGGCAACAATCACCATTCCAGAGTGAATACTGTAACCAAGTCCTACCCCACCACCATGGTGTAAACTCACCCAGCTAGCACCACCGGCAACGTTAATAAAGGCATTTAAAATTGGCCAATCTGCCACTGCATCTGACCCATCCAACATGGCTTCTGTTTCTCTGTTTGGAGATGCAACCGAACCTGTATCTAAATGATCTCTACCGATTACTATTGGTGCACTCACCTCTCCATTCCTCACCATTTCATTGAATGCCAATGCCGCTTTTTGACGTTCCCCTTGTCCTAACCAACAAATTCTTGCTGGGAGTCCTTGAAACTCAATCTTTTCAGCAGCCATTTTCATCCAACGTTTTAAACTTTCATTCTCAGGAAATAACTCGAGAATCTTTTTATCTGTAGCATAAATATCGTTAGGATCACCACTTAAGGCTACCCAACGGAATGGACCTTTCCCTTCGCAAAATAAAGGACGAATATAAGCAGGCACAAAACCTGGAAAATCAAAGGCATTTGTCAATCCTTTCTCCAACGCCCTACCCCTTAAATTATTGCCATAATCAAATGTAATTGCACCTTTTTTCTGCAATTCAAGCATCAACTCAACGTGGCGATACATGGTTTCATAGCTCAATTCAGTATATTTATCTGGATTGTCTCTTCTCATTCGATCTGCAGCCTCTACATCCATTTGCATTGGATAATATCCAATCAAAGGATCATGGGCACTCGTTTGGTCTGTTAATGTATCAGGAATGATATTTCTGTCGAGCATTCTCTGCAACAATTCAACAGCGTTACACAAAACACCAATACTCACCGCATCTCCGTTTTCTTTGGCACGAACTGCCATATCAATGGCCTCATCAACATCGCGGCTCATGACATCCAAATAGCGAGTTTCCAAACGTTTTCTAATTCTCCATTCTTCAACTTCAGCCACTAACGCAACGCCTTCGTTCATGGTGATTGCCAATGGTTGAGCACCACCCATTCCACCCAAACCAGCAGTTACATTTAAAGTTCCTTTTAATGTCCCTCCAAAATGCTGACGTGCACATTCTGCATAAGTTTCGTATGTACCTTGCACTATACCTTGAGATCCGATGTAAATCCAGCTACCTGCTGTCATTTGACCATACATCATCAATCCTTTGGCTTCCAATTCTCTAAAATGCTCCCAAGTGGCCCATTTTGGAACAAGTTGGCTATTCGAAATCAACACCCTTGGCGCATCTTTGTGCGAAGGTAAAATGGCAACAGGCTTTCCACTCTGAACCATCAACGTTTCATCGTCGTTTAATTCTAACAAAGCATCACAAATTTGATCAAAAGCTTCCCAATTTCGAGCTGCTTTACCCAAACCACCATACACAATTAAATCTTCCGGACGTTCTGCAACATCTGGATCTAGATTGTTGTGAAGCATCCTATATGCTGCCTCTTGAACCCATCCCTTACAATTTAATTTACTGCCAGTTGGTGCCGTTAACACTCTTTGACCGCGTTGTCTTTCGTTCGCCATAATATAAATACAAAGATACTTTAAAAAGGTTATGCTTTAATTCACTTTTGTTCAGAAATTACCTGAATTTCATTGTTAAATTGATTCTTTTTCGAGGGACATCGACCTCCAATACACGCACCTTCACTTGTTGTCCCAATGAAACCACTTCCGACGGATGCTTAATGAATTTGTCGGCAACCTGACTAATATGAACCAACCCATCTTGCTTGACACCAATGTCTACAAATGCACCAAAATTGGTAATATTCGTCACAATTCCATTCAATTCCAAGCCCACATCCAAATCATTGATGCTTCTTACCGTATCTGCAAATGTAACTTCCTCGGCCATACCCCTTGGGTCTAACCCTGGTTTTTGAAGCTCATTCACTATATCTTCCAATGTTGGTAAACCCAAACCTTGACTATCGTCTATAAAATCCCTCAGTTGAATTGAACTTAATTTATTAGAATTCCCAATGAGTTCTGCAACATTCAATCCAGCTGATTTAGCCATTTTTTCTACAACTTTATAACGCTCAGGATGCACGCCAGAGTTGTCTAGAGGATTTTTCGCATCTCGTATTCTCAAGAAACCTGCACATTGTTCAAAGGCTTTATCTCCGAGTCTTGGAACAGCCTTAAGTTGTTCTCTAGAAGAAAAAACACCTATTTTCTCTCTGTACTCCACGATATTTTTAGCCAATGCAGGCCCAAGTCCACTCACATAACTAAGCAAATGTTTGCTTGCCGTATTTAAGTTAATGCCAACTTTATTCACCGAACTCTCAACCACCGAAACCAATCTTTTTTGAAGCAAAGGTTGGCTTACATCATGCTGATATTGACCAACGCCAATACTCTTTGGATCAATTTTCACCAATTCTGCCAAAGGATCCATCAATCTACGTCCAATGCTAATTGCACCACGCACTGTGATATCTTCCTTTGGAAACTCTTCCCGGGCAACTTCCGAAGCGCTATAAATACTTGCCCCAGATTCATTGACCATATAAATTGGTAACGAAGTTGTTACTTTATCCTTCAAAAAACTATACGTTTCTCTCCCTGCTGTTCCATTCCCAACTGCAAAGACTTCTATTTCGTATTTCTACACACAATCCGCGATAATTGCAATTGATTTTTCAGTTTCGTTTTGCGGTTCATGCGGGAAAATGGTGGTTTTATACAATAACTCACCAGTTGCCGACAAACAAACCACTTTACAACCTGTTCTAAAACCAGGATCTAAGGCTAAAACCCTTTTTTGTCCAACCGGAGATGCCAGTAAAAGCTGAGATGCATTCATTGCAAATACCGAAATCGCTTCCTCATCGGCACGAAGTTTTGCCATAGCCAAAAGTTCATTTTCCAAACTCGGTTGCAACAAACGGTTGTAAGAATCGTCCATGGCTTTTTTCACCTGATCCGTTAAATCACTATACCCCTTTAAACAATGCTTTTTCAACAAATAATAGGCTCTTTCTTCCTCGGGAGTTACAGAAAGTTTCAAAAATCCCAATTCGGCACCGCGCATCATGGCTAAGAATCGGTGTGAGGGACATTTGGTGATCAATTCATTATGTTCAAAATAATCTCTAAATTTCTGAGCCTCTTCTAGATCTTTTTTACCCCTTGCAGGCTTGCTCGACATCACCCCTTCCTTTTCGAATAGTTGGCGCATTTTCGACCTTAATGGCGCATCTTCATTGATCCATTCAGCAATGATATCTCTTGCGCCTTGCAAAGCTTCCTCTGTGGTTTTAACATTTTCATTTAAATATTGAGGGACATTTTGCAGTGCTCGCATATCCTTTTGCTCAAAAATCACCTTTGCCAATGGCTCCAAACCTTTTTCTTTGGCAACATCTGCTTTGGTTTTACGACGGGTTTTATATGGCAAATACAAATCTTCCAACGTTAAAATGTCGGTGGCCTCAGTGATTTGCTTTTGCAACTCAGGAGTGAGCTTACCTTGCTCTTTAATTTGTTCTAATATATATTCTCTGCGTTTATTGAGTGCCTCAATTCTATCAAACTCTTCTTTAATTTTAGATATTTCTACCTCATCTAAATTTCCTGTTTTCTCTTTTCGATAACGCGCTATGAAAGGAATTGTGCCACCCTCTTCCATCAACTTCAATACAGCAGCCACCTGCCAAGGCTTTACACCAATTTGCTCAGCAATAAACTTATCCATGAAAAGCGAAAATAACACTTTAAAAATTGGGGTTATTCACAAGTTCTCAGCGTAGAAGTTTAATAACTTTTGTAAATTGCAACATGAACCACCGACTTCTGCTTTTTTTCGCAATCGCTTTAATCTATCAATTAAATTCAGGATGCAGGTCATTCAAACCTTCAATAAAAGAGGAAGTTGATATGGAAATGGTGCAAGCTGAACCTGAAATCATGGATCCCAATTTACAAATCGATGTTGTTCCCCAAATGGTAGGCAATGATCGAGATGAGCACGGCTGCATTGGTTCTGCTGGTTATACTTGGTCTAATCTCAAAAATCGTTGTGTCCAGTTATTTGCAGAAGGAATTAAATTAATTCCAGCCGGGCCAAATGCAACAGACGATTTAACCACACTCATTTTAAACAGCTTTCTAGTGTTTAGCAACGACCAAATGCACGCGGAATTATACATGCCAAATCAAAAATTGCCAATTTTATTTCACCAAACCTCAACCGAAAACAACGAATCTAAATGGATTTCAGACACTTACGAAATAAAACTCCAAGATAACAAATACACCGTTTATCAATTCTCACTTCCCATACTCTCTCAAGAATAATCCATCCAACAACATGAGTCTAAGTGCACCATTTGGAAAATTCGTCAAATTTGATTATATTTGTTTAAACAAATGAATCGCAAAGAATTCATATCACAGGCAGCTTTAGTGGCTGCATTATGGAAATTCCAAAAAATTGAAACCATGCAATCACTTCTAAATTTACCCGACAACGGTCAAATCATGCCAGCACTTTTTGTAGGACATGGTTCTCCAATGAATGCCATTGAATCGAACGAATTCTCTCAAAAATGGCAACAACTTGGCAAAACTCTTCCAAAACCCAATATTATTCTTTGCATAAGTGCTCATTGGGAAACTTATGGCACTCAAATTACAGCCATGGACAAACCTAAAACCATACATGATTTTGGGGGATTTCCTCAAGCGTTATTCGATGTTGAATACCCTGCACCTGGGGCACCAGAAGTGGCGCAATCCATTCACACAGAAAATTCAAGCATTGCACTAGATCAACGTTGGGGTTTAGACCACGGATGCTGGAGCATCTTACGCTGCATGTATCCCGATGCCAATATTCCCGTTCTGCAATTATCGATCGACGTAAATAAGTCACCGCAACAACATTTTGAATTTGCAAAAAACCTAATGTCCCTCAGAAAAAAAGGCATACTCATTATTGGAAGCGGTAACATGGTACACAACCTTGGCCGGGTTGCTTGGGACAAAATGAACGTGCCTGAATATGGATATGACTGGGCTTTGCAAGCCAGTTCAGAAATGAAATCGGCAATCTCAAATCACAATCTCGATATTTTAGCGAACTACCAAAAACAAGGCGCTGCATGGAACCTAGCGATTCCTACACCAGAACATTACCTGCCGTTGCTTTATACATTAGGTGTAAAAAAAGAATCAGATAAAATTAATTGGTTTAACGACAAAGTCATCATGGGCTCTCTCACCATGACATCATTTGTCTTGGAGTCGTAAATATTGATTTCTATAAAATCGATTTCCAAGATTCAAATTCAAGCGGTTTACGTTAAACCAATCTACAAATTCATCCCAACGAGTTTTGTTTTGCTCTAACCACAATTCAAATTTTTCCTTGTTTGATTGTAAAATAATAAACGTGTTGTATTCTTCCCAAAACCCGGCATCAATTATCTTTTTTTGGTAATTTATAAGTGCATTCGGATATTTTTTATCGTACTGATTTTTGAAATACATATTGACCATTTTTGTACGCATTCTCATGAATGACTTTTCATTGATTGTTGATTCTTTTCTAAATGCATCCATGACCATAATTTCATAAATTAAGGGGAAAGACAAACTTCTATTTGAAGTATCACTCGAATAATTTTTCATCATTTCATTCAGAGCTTCCTCTTTATCAAACAAATCAACATCAACCATGCTATCGTTCAATATTTTGATTCGTTTGGCAACAATTTCATTCATCATTTCACTCATTTCGGTCGTTCTTTTGGAACCAGCTTCCAAGTTCATGAAAATTTCCCCGTAAATTAGGGACCAACCTGAATTTACAGAACCTGCAAAAACCCTCGAAGCCCAATAATAATTTGAAGGAGCAGTGGGGTTTAATTCTATACCCTTTTCAAACGACTCTAGAGCCGCTTGAATTTTCTTAGAGCGCAATTGAGCAATGCCAATTTCGGTATATAATTTTCCTGAATATGGAAACTTCACTAAGCCTTGAGCATAAATTTCCATGGCCTTTTTCTGCTTGTTCAAATTGTCATAACTATTTCCCCAAAGCACAAACACATCTTCATTAATTCCTCTGTATGTGATTAATTTTGATATCACTTTGATGGCCTTTTTATAGTTCTTCTGAACATAATAGGTGTAGGCAATCTCATAAGGATAAATATAATTTTCCGGATCTAACTCCTGAGCCTGTTCTAACAATTCAATACTTTTTAAATATTCACCTTTATCCGTTAATTCGACGGCGAGCTTCCCTTTTTCTCTTGCTAATTCCTGTAGCGATTGCGCGTGAGTATCACAACTAAAAATTACCAAATAAATTAAACTTAAATATTTAACAAATGATTTCATCTTCAAATTATTAAATTCAAATATCTCATTAATATTGATAAAATCAACCACAAAAAAAAACGCCAAGAATAATCTCAGCGCTTTTTAGTCTTTATAACAAAAAAATTACATATTTCTACGATACTGACCGCCAACATTAAAGAGCGATTCAGTAATTTGACCTAAAGAACAATATTTACAAATCTCCATCAATTCAG